>Ga0209986_10001602_pt1 | contig 21496 bp, 30 predicted proteins | sample BlataG_FD_183168 | JGI IMG/M metagenome (GOLD analysis project Ga0209986, IMG submission 183168) | Deep subsurface microbial communities from Black Sea to uncover new lineages of life (NeLLi) - Black_00105 metaG (SPAdes) (version 2) | ecosystem: Environmental > Aquatic > Marine > Oceanic >... | reverse complement strand
TGTCCGCCCACCAAGCAAGGGGGTGTTGCGGTTCCGTGCGATCGGGATGCCGTTCTCGAACTCTAGTGATATCTGTGCCCCGTCCACTTTCTCGGTCACGATCCACCGCAATCCCTTCCATTGAAAATCATCGGTCACGGTACTGTCATCATCGAGTGGATGCGAACATGAAAGGTGCGGGATGCGAGGATATTTCAAGGATGGTCACCGATGTCTTTTTTTTTGCCATTGGTTCGCATCCGCTCGAACTTCGCAACCCATCTCGTGATCTTTCGCTTGGACTCGGACTGCTCGGAGTTGCTCATGTGGGAAAGGGGAAACCAGTGAAAGATAGTCCAGTCGATCATCCCGATCCATCCCAACATGGATAATAACACGTACGCCCTCCGATGTTCCATCTCGAACCGCTTCGCCACGTGATAGACATTCATCGATCCTTCCTCGAGGATCGCATCCCGATACCACAAGAGGTCGTCAATGGTAAAGACGTGTTCAGTCAGAGGGGTATCGGCATGGCGGGTGGTCACGAGCGTCATGTCAGACTCGTGAATGGTGATGGTCGCATCCGTCCCGTGTTCGTGTAAGGTGTAGAATTTCATTTCATTTCATTTCATCGTCCCTCTGTTATTACCCGCGTGCGAGGACGCTCGCAATGATGAGGATCACGATGGGGGCGATGGTCACGAACATGTACATCATGAGGCAGAACCGATTCATTTTTTTTTCCGATGCCTTTTCCATCTCCTCATCTGTCATCGTCACGTGTCCCGTTCTCCGAGTCATTCTTGATGATGATCCATCACCATCAGTACGTGACATGTCCGCACCATTTTATAAATCTTAATGATCGCATGAAAAAGATCCCGTGAAACCCTATCGGACCACGTTGAAAAAAAACGGATCGGACCACGAGGATGGTGTACCCCGTCTTTGAGACCTTCCATTACCCGAACCGTCACACCGCATCTCGCACGACACCGAGACGGGTTCTCTGGGAGCGGGTCGGAACGGAACACCCCGAAACGGATACGGTCGGGGATCGGAAACCCGTGGACATGAATGAAAATAGAAAAATGGAAATTTGACCCCCCTTTATTTACACTTCGGGATTCGGGATGGTGATGATGGGAACGGTTGCGTGCGGTCTCCCGTTTCAACGGGTATCGGAACTTGCGGTCTGGTCGGGCAAGGGGGCGGGATGGGGGATATCGTGGTGATCGGATCGTATCTCCCGATCTCGTCACGATGGTGTACGTTCCTACACGCAGTAAAAATTGCGCTGGTTCGCAAGCTGGGATCGCACGGGAAAAAAGAGATGGATACCCGAGCAAGGAGTATCGTTCAGATGCTTGGGTAAAGAACACCGTGTCCGAGACCTCGTCCCGTACACGTGCAAGCTGGACTACGTAATATTTTTAGTAATATCGGTCGAAGCGATAACAATAACGTTCGCAAGCTGGACTTCATGGATCACGTTCCCGACCTTCCTTATAATTGTTATTGTTATTGTTATTGTAATTGTAATTGTAATTGTAGTGGAGTATCATTGGTAATGGAATACATGTTTTAGATCTTAAAAGATCGCATGGTGTACATGGTTTAGATCGTAAGAAATTATCATGGATTAATGAGATGAAACCGATTGAAAGAACGTGATGCGAAAAAGAAAACCGAGCAGATCAAGGGATACTGTATAACTTGTGGAACCCTCATTGGGGGTAATGAAATTGGATATTGCGACACGTGTAAAACGACCGAGGAACCGTTAAAAGTTCTCCCGAAGGAACTAGATCACGTGGAAGGTCGAGTAATTGGCACGAAGAAGTGGCTCATGGGAGAAACGCAAAGGCTCCGTAAGAAAATGAAAGACATGGATGATGAATGTAATCTTTGTGCATCTGGGTTAAAAATAGCGACCCTAAAAGCGGAGAATTCCCAGTTAAAACAAAATGTCAATACATTTCTTAATGGGAACGTGGGTGCATGCATGCGGGAAATTCTGCAATTACAAGAGAAGAACTCCCACCTTTCTGAATCGTATAAAGACTTGATTAATACCATGGGTGGAGATTACCCTTTAATAATAAGGAAACTGGAGAAGGAGATTTCGCAACTCAAGGCAGACAAGGAACGAGGGCAACTCGAGCGAATGAATTGCCAAGACGAAATCAATGGCAACATCGAGGAAATAGAAGATTTGGAAAGGGAGAACGCCACCCTTTCTGAGAAATTAAAACTCTCTGGTGAATTATGGCTCGAGAAGGAAAAAGAGAATATCATCCTCAAGAAACAACTTTTGGACATGAAAGATAATACCGTGAAGGAGGCAAAAAAACATGAGTAGGGTTGATAAAGTAGAAGATTACAAGGTAGACCTCGCTCGCACCATCATCAATGATATTGCTACCATTATCACGAACAAAACGAAATCGGCAGTGCAAAAGACCGAACAAGTAATGATCTATCTCACCACCCTTGACAATAAATTGTATTACTTCGGGAAATATATAATTGGGAAAGATACCATGACCGAATTGATGGTAGGGCTTGGGAAAGTTATTTGGGATAGTAAATTACTCCCAGATGACCATTGGAATGAGTTTTCATGTTGATGTTCCCACGTTGTGAGACGATGTAGAAATTGGAGAGACTCATTGAGTCCCCTCCTCAAAGTCGTAGTCGATGTTGAGTTTATTGCATGGATAGACATTCTTTACCCACTTGTTTAGATACGTGGCGAAGTACGGTTTTCGCTTCCTCCCGTGTTTACAAGTTGGACACTGCGTACCGCACTTCTTAAGGAGACGTTCTTCCTTCTTCCTTCTTCCGTGCTTCTTCCAAGAGAGGAACCGTATACGTGTTATATAACCAACTGAACACTTCCCCGACTGAGTGTGTACCCTTGCCTTCTTCTTCTTTTGACATCATACCACATCCTATTTTTTTTCACGCCTTGGCAACGTTCGACTCCATGAAAAGATTGGAGAGACCACTGAATACCTTTCGCTTCTATCATCCCGCAGTATGACGGATAGCGGATCTTGTGGAACGTGCATGGTAAAATTGATGATCTGGGAACTATCATGTCACGGGTTCATCCATTTTCCATGATACCATGCGAACGGTTCGCCTTCTCGTGATCAGTAATGGTACATTATAATAATAATAATAATAATAATAATAATAATTATAATACCGATATCAATACCGATATCAATACCAACATGGTGAATGAACGATGAATGATTTTAAAGAAATATTTCTTTGGGAAAAAACCAAGGAATTGACTGCGTTGTTTAATGACATGGAATCGTGATGAACATGGTAGAAAATAAAGTAAACGCAAAAAACAAGGAAAAATCGTGTTCCGAATGCGAATCCTATAACTTGGTAAAAGGATTCTATTGCAATGATGGTGGAGATATATTAGATGTAACCCTCACCACGAAGGCGAACGAATGTGATTACTACGTGGAAATGACTCCCGAAGAAGCTCGCGCCAAAAAGGACGACTCTATTAAAGCATTGGGGGAAATGATGAACACCGTTGAAGAATATCGAAGGGATGCCGAGTTAATGGAACAAGATATTACGAGATTAATGACTGATCTCATTGAAGATGAGGATGATGCGTGTTTGCTTTGCCAAGCAAGGCATGGCGGGAAGCCAATTAACAAGTGCGATGTTTGCGGGCTTGGATGAACCGATTCCTTCTCATGTTATTTTTTTTACCTAAAATTAGATCATGACTGTCACGAACGGGTCATGAAACGAAACACCGTCATGATAACGGGAAGGGAACAAACCGCTCTCGCTGACGGGGTGCGTTCGGCACGGGCGATCAGTTCCATCACGACCTTTTTTCGCAACCACGGTCGGTGTCCCTTGAGGGTGGTAACTTTAAAATACGGAAGGAATAGTACCATGAGGTACACCCGCATGGTGGCGATGAAATTCTCATTGAACTTTCCCACGTACGTTGCTTTGTATCGATACTTGGACACGGAGGCGTGGTTCGCACCGCACCGACCGTCTCGCTTCATTGCAACGGTACACTTCTCGCCCATGTTGGGACATGCGTTGTTGGGATATCGGGTGATCGAGATCAGCGACCTCCTCAAGAGGTATCGGATCATCCCGAATCGCAACCCCTTGACGAAGGTGATGTGCATGCAAAACGTTCGCGGTACGGGTAATGGAAAGGTCATCATTGGAAACCCGCAACACCAGCACGGTTCGGCATCATGTATCGTTGATTCGGTCACACCCATGTACACGGATGAAAACATCTTGATGGGACGCATGGTCATGTCGTTTTCCCGTTCGATATACACGATGTTTCCCATGAACGATCCATGTTCACCCCCCTTATAAATGATGCCTTCACGAAGCTGGACCATGTACTACCCATCGGGGCAGTTATTGGTTTCTTTTTTTATAACATGCGTCAGAGCTGGACTACACGCTGTCAAAGGAACAATGTACACGAGATGGTCGTCTCGTGTAACGAAAAGCTGGACCATGCATGGAAACAAGAACCATGAGTTTTCTTTCGCATGAACAACTGGTTCGGAGCTGGACTACGTCACCATGTAGTGGTCGCACGTGGTATATAAATGGGCGTGTCATCGTGAATGGTGAGTGATATAAAAAATAAGAGGACGCTACGACTTCCACACGTGTCGCACGCCAAACCGTTCTTCTAACCCATCAATCACGTGCATTAAAAGCCTCTTTGTCAAGGCAATACTTTTAATGACCGTTTCGCCATCAATTAATGCAACGCATTCGAAATGTTCTTTTTCAAACTCGGTTGCTGGTTTTTTACATGCGATTAGTTCATTCATTCACGTACACCCCATTCGTTCATGTATCATTATCATCATTATCATGCATGCCTTTATAAACGTTTTTTCGAAGCGGATCGCATTGGAAGCTGGATCATGTAAGGATTTTCAAGGCACCTTTCAACCAGTGAGGTCGCCAAGCTGGACTACGTGTATATCTATAATAGGAATTATTAATTGTATTCAAGTATATCATGATGCGTTCCGTAATGGGAACGCTCGCACGAAGCTGGACTACGTGAGTATTGAATTTTTACACCAATTCTCACGGAATTCCGTGAGAGTGGAGCTGGACCATTTGAACTACCACGCCCTAAAGGGAGTGGATTCCTAATTCATCGACCATTGCAATCAAAATGACTTGTCTTACACGGTCTCCAAAGGCGTGACTTCCCGTGGTTCCCACGGTATGCGTGTAGAGTACTTGGGTATCGCAATCTACAAGGAAATAATAGCGATTGTAGTATTTAAATGTAGTGCCATCCCCGCCCTAAAGAGACGGGGCTTTCTGGCACGTCACGGTAAAAAAATCTGTATCATTGACGAAAATTTTTCTCACGCCAAATCTCTTGAGCTGGACTTTTCCAAATGAAATCGTAGTAGTACATGAAGAGGTCTAAAAAAACCCTCATTGATCTCGTGTCCCACCCGCTTTATAAAATAATGATGATAATAAAAATAAAAATAAAAATAAAAATAAAAAATACTATTATAATATAATATAATAACCATCATGAAAAAATTCATCGTGATGATGATGATGAAAAAAACAATGAGGACCACCCCGCATTGCGGTACGAACTCGGTGTACGCGGAGGGAAAAATCATGGAAAAAATCGCGGGAGGAAAAATTGGAATGAAACCCCCACGAACGCTGGACCATGCCTATCTGAGGTAGTGAACGAAGTCCTTGCAGAGGACTCGTTCTCGAGCTGGACTGGTAAAAGAAAAACCTTACTGGAACTAGAACGGACCATCGAATGGAAAGGGGTGAATGCGAACGGTTCGCCAATGATGGTTCTTACATCACGGTCGCCACCGTGTTTCCTTTTGGAATGTTCGGATCATGACCACCCGCATGAAAAAAAAGTGAGGACCGCAAGGTGGTGCGATGGATTTCCTCTAGGACAGCAATGGATGATCATCGGTAGCTTTCGTGGAAAAAAAGAAAAAATACGTGTAAGATGGCAAGAACTCATGCGTTCCGAGACATCACGGTCGCACGAAGCTGATCCATGTAACATGGAACATTTGAATCAAAATCAAAATCAAGATCAACATTTCTAATACAGATGACCATGTCATGTAATTGATAAAAAAGTCGATAAAAAAGTCGACCGTCTTACAAGATGGACGGTTCACGTGAAGGGGTTCCCGCTTTCTTATAGTACACGTCTTTTCCCGTAGTGGTCGCATGTAAAAGGGTGTTCCAAAAATACACGTTCCCGAACATCCACCACGTCCGCAAGGGTCGCGATGCCATGAGTACGGATCCAAGAACATATCATATCATATCATATAATTCATCATTGTTTGTTTGTTTGTTTGTTTGTTTGTTTGTATAAGGGAATGATCACGGTCTCATGGCACGATGCCATGAGTCACCCACGATCACACAAAAAAAAAATCACCACGTTCCTTATCGACCTTCACCGATGCACTGGGTGTTCCCACCCAAAAAGGCAACCCACGATGGAACCTTTCCTCTGAGGGTACCCGAGGTAAAGGAACGGACGAGGTGACGTGATATTGGAACTAGTTCTGATGGGAGGTTCGTGTATCGCGTGTAGTTTGTACCCGTTCCTCGTGGGTGCGTTGCGTCATTGCCGACCTTCGTTGAGTACTGACATCATATCATGTTTCCACGCACCTTATTCTAGGAACCATCCAGATGTCGATGCATGTCACTTCCTCACCCCCGCTTTCATGTTTCAAGGAAGGAATTTCGTGCTAGGTGGGTTTTGGGTGAGAGGAGGAATGAACGGAAATTTTTTTTAGGTGGTGGGTGGGAACAAGGGAAGTGGGGGGTCCACTTCCCTAGAGGAGCTTTTGACATGGTGATCATTGTTCTTACCTAGTACACCATCACGTGCGAACGGTGCGCGTTCCGTGATGAGTGCCTTGCGATCTTCATGGGTCACTTATACAAGGACTGATGGACACCATGAAATCATCACGTAAAAGAATGCGACCATTCGTGACCAGATGTACGGTTTGCGGGAAGCGAATTTGGGTCTGGCAACGAATCATGGGGCGAACCAATGCGAACGGGCATCCGATCTGGTATCATGAAAGGTGCCTCGTGGCGACCGCACGGGCATTTGCACGGGCATCACGGTGCCATTGTACTACCACTGATACTGATACTGATACTAATACTAATACTAATATTAATACTGATACTGATACTGATATTAATACTGATACTGATAAAACACGTGGAGGATACTGTCATGGATGTAGATGAGTTTAGAGACTTCTTGCGAACCCGTGGATGGACAGAGGACACGTGGGGGAACATGCGACTCACCGCATCCAACGGGAGGCTCTATCGGTGGAAGATGCAGAAGTTGACAACTCGCCTCGAAGTACAGCGACCCAAGTCGTACTCCGATAAAAAAGAATGGTATCGGTATCGCTCGTTGTACTACACTCAGATGACCGTTGTTGACGGTAAGATCGATGGAAAAATGCTCGGCACGTTCGAGGAGGCGATCTTCGGGGCGACCCTCAAGGTTCCCGATGAACTGAAATCCCTCGTCAGCGGACTCTAGGACTGCGACCACCCCGTTTTATTTCATTCTTGCTCTTATTTTTATTCTTGTATTTTTTATATTATTATATTATTATATTATTAATATTATTAATATTAATATTACAATACCATGCGAATTCATGTCCTTCGTGTCACGTACTACAAGAAAGTGCATGCGACCGATCTGATCCGAGCATGCCCATCATTCATGCCCCATGAAGAGCACGATATCGGAACGAGGTTGTTCCGCCCACGGAATGATCGGAAGTCCCGCCACCCCCAACCGCACGATGTATCCAAACAAGGCGAACCATAACGGTGGGGTGTGGGATGGCGTGGTGGGTGGAACCATCTCATGGAATGATCCTCGGTGTGAAGGTGGAGGGTGGTGAGTGAAGGGTTCACTCACCAGATCATGACCATGAACGATCGATCCCTTACTACGAGGGAATGAACCACCACTTGCGAACCCTTCACGTGCGACCACTCGTGGGGGGGGTTGCGGATTTTTTTTTCATGGGAACATTTGTTCATGGGGATCTAGCCATGCGACCTCGTGATGCGACTCACGGTCGTGACATTTCTCACCAAGTTCTAGAAATTCCTAGATATTTCGACCGTGATCATCCTTCCGACATGATGCTTATAAGGAACCACGAATGAATGATCCTTCATGAATACAGATGATGAAATGGCACGCAACTGTGCGAAAAAACTTGCATCAGTAGTAGGCAAACAATTTGGGGGATGTGACGATACCGATGACAACCTCTTCATCGTTGGGTGCTGGGAAAGTTATTACGATGATAATGAAAACACGTTCGTACTCGAGGAAGTCGTTGATGAGCAAGGCAAATTGGATGACATCAGCCCGTACCTCACACCGAAGGAGTTTTGTGATAGCGCCCAGTTCGCAATAAAGATGGTCAATGTTTATCGTTCCAACGTGAAAAAGCATTGACCATCTTTACAATGCTCTAAACCCATGATATCACTGATAAAAATGATGAGGGTGACCCCATGGGACTAGACCTCACCCTCTTGCCAATGACATGCTCGTCCGATGGCGACTGCCTCAGCACCACCATGTTCGACATGGAACACGTGGACAATCTCGTTGACGTGCTGTTCGAACGTGCCACCCTCAGAAGCCGTAAGGGAGCCGACCCCATCACGGGATCATACTGGTGTCCGTTCTCGCGGGACGGTATCGGAGACGAAGAGGAGGATCACTGGGGCGAATGTAAGACTGACCCCTACGGGTACCCCATCACGTCCCTCACCGTGAAGGAACTCTTGACATGCAAGACCCACGAGAGCGTCCGCGACAGTCACGTCAACACGGGGATATGGAAGTATCTCGAAGAAATCGATAAAAAAACCCCCACCAATGTCACGAAGGTCGCCCTCTACTTTTCCTAACCTTTTCCACCTTTTTTTCTCACAATGCCATGAAGGGCATCCACGATCTTCAACCGCTATTACTTAAACGATGATCACTGCGAACACGTGAAAAAGCATGCGGGCTAGTCGCTTGCGAACACCCACGACCAAATCAACCACGTACTTATCAGTCATTATTCGTTACCACGCAATGTATCCCGTTGAATTATATTATTCAAATTATTCAAATTATTCAAATTATTCAAATTATTCAAATTATTCAAATTATTCAAATTATTCAAATTATTCAAATTATTCAAATTATTCAAATTAATATAGCATCCATCGAGGATAAAACGCTCCCTTGTACTCGACAATCTTCCCCGCTTCAATGAAAAAACGGAGCAAGATTGCCTCGCTCATGAGACGTATAATGTTTTTCATGAGGTACACTATCACGCCCTCCCGTTCGAGTCATTGGATGCGAACGGTTCGCCTTTCATGACAAATATCATCCCGATCCCATTACATACCCATGGCATCTAATAATAATAATAATAATACCAATAATGACAATACCACTACCACTCCAAAGAGTAGGATGACCCGACTCAAGGAATTCCTTCGGGACATCAAGAATGATGTTCGCCCGTTCGCTCCCCGATGTGCCGTCTGCGGACACCGCATCTGGCTCTGGCAACCCCTCTCGGGACAGACCGTCCGTGACGGAACGGCGATCTTCTATCATGATACATGCCTTTCCCGTTATCCTTCCCGTGAAGGTATTTTTTCTCCATGGGGACGATCATGACACCGAGAGATACATCCTTGGATGCGGACGAACTGGTCACCGAGATCACAAGAAAACAGAACGAGATTGCGACCGTCCCGAACAAGGAACGGGTTATCGAACTGACCTCCGAGATCGTGACGCTCGTCATCGAACTGGCACGCCATTATAATACCGTTGCCGATGACACGAAACGGGACACGGTGCGGAAACTGGTCACCCAGTACGGGTTGGACAGCGACCCTCCCCCGCAAATAATGTTCGCCCACGTGAAATACGACAATGACGGGACTCCGTTTTTCACGGACATTTCCCAGAGCGAGTTCCAGTGCAACTTGTATCCGAAAGGGGAGGACGGGATCACCCACGAGGTCGAGGTGTCGGTCCACCCGACCCAGACCCGCCCGACCAAGACAACGGGGTTCACCCAAGAATACTGGGGATGGTCTCGGATCGGAACGGGAACGTTCACGATGGTGTACCCGTCATGTCCGCAGTTTTCCATGTGCTTTGCGTGCGGGTTCGAGGCGGAAGAGGACTCCTTTCGGGGACGGGCGTATCGGTTGCGGGTTCGCCCGATGAATGGAGGACTCCCCCAATGAACCGTGATGACTTCACGGACTTCCTTCGTGCGAACGGATCATGGGTGGGTTCTGACTCTACTACGGAGAATTTATCCGTTTTAAAAATGGGATCCAATTTTTATTGAGATTGTCTTCGTGCAGTAAGTAATTATCCGCATCCAAGGATGTATTTGTTTTCGGGATCAATTCTCCTTGATTACAAATTTCTGCGACCACTAACAAATCTTTATATTCAATGAATCCATCTATACATGCGGTACATCCATGATCCAGTACGTTTGGATGGATCCTAACGAGACTGTAAAAATCTGCGTTGGTGTAATCTTCCATGTCAACACATTCTATCATTCTATCATTAAGTACCTAGAATAGTGTGCCGTTGATTTTACCGAGATGATCTTATCGTTAATCTGAATATCTCCATTATCCCATCCACCCTTACCGTAATTATTAAAATCTAGTTCAATATCTCTTAATCCAATGGGTTCTAAATGTTTTTTTACCGCAATTTCGCCTACCTTTCCTCGAAACATGTCTTGTCTTATTTGATCCATGTTTCTCCGTGTTTTGCCACCAGATCTGTAATTCCGATGGGGTGACGAACATTCGATAGCAAATGTATCGCATTTTTTTAGATCGGGATCAGTTTCAGAGATATAAATTTCAATACTCATTACTAATATCCTATTAAACCTCTTTTAAAGATTAAAAGGGATCAAAGGGTCACCTAACATCGTGTAGCGATCTGTTGTAGTGTACTGTTGTAGTGATCACTACCACGATGTCGTGATCTTTTTTTCCCCTTCCATTACTTTTTCGGGGCAATGATCATGACTCCAACATGGTATTCATGACTTTTTTTCTCATGTTTATAAAGGTGATGATACATTAATCATGATAGAGATGATTCCATGACACGTGATCCCGACCAACCCTTCCATGATATTATGAAAAAAATACATGTGATACTTACCCACAAGTTCAATGATGCACCCGCCATTCACGTTGCTGAGATAGGAAATTCCATCGTTATTGCGAACATGCCAATCATTGATGCGGTTGTACTCCTTTTCAATGACCATAATGTAAATGATGCATATCAAAAGCGGATCACGTCCGCCAAAGCAATGATCCACGATGTCAAGGATATTCACGAAGGTGCAATGAAATCGTATCACGATGTCCTCACGAGCCTTGCGGACACGATAAACGAGTATAGACGAGTCAAGCTCTTCAATAATTGTAGGACTTGTAACAAGATAGATGAAACATTAGATGAGCATGGCGAGTTCACGGAACGATCATTAGATATTCTTGAATCATGTAATTATTCCGTTACTATCATTAACGTGCTGACATGGTTATTCGAGTATTTCGTTCGCATCTATTCTGAACCCGATAATCTTCGCATTGATCCCCGTCTCATGACGTTGTTCACTGATATCGTATCCAAGCTGTCTGACATAGGACATCTCGTGGAACGATGAAGTTCCGACATGTTCTTTATAAGGACAAATGATCATCCCTCATCATGACAGATAGATATACTAGAAAAGAAGCGAACGGATGTGCCGAACGCCTCGCCAAGATCGTTGGAAAACAATTCGGTAATTGCCACGTGAAGGATCCATCCACCGAGAGCGGATGGCGATGGATCGAAGGATGTTGGACTACCGATTACAATACCACGTATGGCGGGATCAAGATGGTAGAAATCATGGAACGTGGTGCCCAAAGTGACATCCTCGGTGAACGAAGGCGTTCCCCACGGGAGTTCTGTGAAGCCGTCTGGTTTGCAGAAAAAGTCCTCGATATCGACCGCAAGCGACCCACCCTCACGTGAGCGTGTCCGACGTGAACACCAAGAAATGCACGATCCTTCTCTCCATGATGGCGGTGGAAAATCAACGGGTGAGTGACGCATTACAAGGAATGCCGTCCGTGAATAATACCGATGCCCGAGAAGAATACATTCACGACATCCTAGAAGACGTGGTCCAGATCTACGTGGGGTCGTTAGAAAAAGTGCAACACGAGTGCAAGATCGACTTGGCTGATGACATCGAATATGCAAGACACATCGTTACGATTGAACAAGATCGGGATGTCGAACCAGAATGGTACGATCATTCCGTAGATAAGGTACTCCTTTTAAATGTTTCGTGGCGACATTCATCCCCTCCCTAAAGGGAGGGGTTTTCTCACGCGTTTATGATAAATTCCGTTCACAATGGGCGATCACACGCCACGAGACTCTCTTGTGGGTATTATATGGGTATCATTGGATCGAGTGTACGATTTATGCGTGTGAATATGGTGTCGTTCGCATGGGCAATGATCATGTTGAATTAGACAAGCCATATTTATGCAAAAACTGTGACGGACACGGGTATTTAGTTAAAAAAAAGTCGTTAACATCCGACAAGGAAGAGTATGGCAAGATCTATTAAATTGGACACGTGTCATTTCGATGACGGTTCGTTCCACGACTACTTCTCACGGTAACCAATTCGACAACGTTCTTAATTGCGGGACTGTTAAGGAACTTCCACTTTCCAATGTCTAGCATTTGCTTGTCACCAACATCAGCCTTCTTGGTAACACGATGTATTGCGATACTTCCGCCTTCAATCTTTCCGTGTTCAGTTCGTCTCATGATGGCAATGTCTTTCAATGTAGAGAGATCGTCTTTTGACATGGATTGCTTCGTTATCTTGTGAAGTTCCCGTTCTATTGGAGTTTCTTCGTTAAATCTTTCGGTCGTGTTTTGATGAAACAAGATAGTATCAATGACGCACCGTTCTTGATTTGGTGTCTTTGCACATTCATCAATGAACGGTCGCATGTTTTTCCAAACAAGCTGGTTTTTTGGAATGGTAACATAACTTCGTCCTTGATCATAGTCCTTATCAATATCGTTAAGTTCGCACATCACCCTTCGTTTTTTATATATCGTGCCAAGTTTTTTCTTATTTTCCATTCGTGCATCATCAAGCTCCTTGAGTCCAAGCTTGATCGTGTCTATGATCTTCGTCTTGTCTTTAATAGTTGATCCAACGAATGATTCGTTCTTCACGATCCACGTTCCAAGAGTTTCAATGTTAACATCGTGCAAGTAAATGGGATCAGTTTTGTTCTCAACGGACGCAAGTCGTCGTTTTAATGCCTCTTCATACGGAGTTAATGTGTTCTTGGATGTCACGATATCATTAATGATTGCTCTGACAACGCCACTATTCGATCGTCCTACCTTGGTAATGTTCAACCGATCTTCAGTATCAATGATTTCCTTCAAATATGCAACGGTACGTTCTTCTCTTTCATTCGATCCTAACGGACACGCATTCCCAGCATACTTGTACGTTTTAACGAAGTTATTCTTTGCCTTGACTGGAAGTGGTCTCTTTGCCCAAATATTAGTCAAGTTATTATCTTTCACGAATGGTTTCTTGTGCTTATCGTCAATGACAAACACGTAATCATCATTCGTGTCCACGTGAAATCCACTTGGTTTGAAAAATCCGTTCGCAAGTTCTGATGGTACTTGCACGAACACGTTAAATTGATTTCGCATTCCAACGGTTTCCGTCCGTTCTTCGTGCGTGAATCCTCGTGGTATGAATCCTATTTTTGGATTGGTACCAATGATGGTCGTAAAATTTTCAAAATCCTTGTTAAAATTTGCTCCCTTTCGTAGAGCTACTCTTGCAATGAACTTTCCATTTTCAATGAGTTGATCCAAATCGTACACGAGCTTACCCGCATTGTCAAAAATATCGTCTCCCTTTCCAATCAACGTAAGGTAGTCAGCCATTCTCGTGTTTGCCGTTGATCCAACAGTAATTGATTTCGATCTCATCACTTCTTCATAAATAGCATCGTCTGTTGGGGTTACATATCCAAGCGTACCACCCTTGACCTTCCCCTCACGTTCTAATTCTGACACCAATTCTTTCACGATCGTGATGTCAGCTTCATCTCTTCCCGTTGGGGATGGATATAATTTTTTTAATGTTCCGTTCTTGACGTACGATTCATTACCACCAGTCGTGAGATTACGAAGGAAATTTCCCAACGAAAGTGCCACGATGGTTCGCTTTGCCTTGTCTCTTTTCCCTTCTTTCTTGACAACTGATAATCCAGTAACAACGTGACTCCCAACGGTACACGTTGGACTCTTCCCCAACATGCCACACACCCGTCCCTTGAGATTCTTTATATCATTGTTCGTGAGAAATCCACCGAAATCTTGTAACGTGATCACGTGACCGCGATCGTCCCTTCCACGTGTCGATTCTCGAATTCCGAACAAGTTAAAATACCGCTTGATCTCGTCCGAACGCCGTGTCACGAACGGTTGTCCCTTACTCCTTCTCATGATTCGCCTAACATTATCAAACGTGAGGTTGGGATCGGCTTCTGGCGTTCCCATTATTCCCCGCACGAGTGCATCCAATTCAATGCTAGGTAACCCACGTAATTCTTCGTGATGTCCACGTTTGTATGCACGATATAAATCACTCGGAGTCCACACGCCAACCTCACCGAGTTTCGTTGCGGTTTTCTTACCAATGCCATCGACATGTTCTAGTAACACGTTACTAGTGGTTTTAACATATTCCTTAATGTCATCAATTTCTTCTGACTTTTTTTCTCCGAGTCCGATGACCTTCCCAAGCCGTGATCGTCTTGTCAGCTTGTGCTGTGCTAACAAGTCCTTGACAAAATTAGTGGTTGCTCGTTCGGCAATTTCGTTCTTGGTTAATTCCGTGACCATGACATCAACTCGACCATGATAATTTTCATGAAGAATCGTTGAGCGTTTAAAAAGAAGGAATCGAACCCTTACCTAACACGTCTGATAAAAAATCACGTGTCGTGTTATCTTGCTCTTGGTGTCTTAGGGATTTTTCTTGTAACGGTGACCGTGTAAATGCCGTTGTTTTCAACCACGCTACTAATCTTGGGGTTAATCCCGAGCAAGATTTTAATTACTACGTGTTTACCGTTCCTTTTGGTTGACATGATTCCCAAGTGACATCTTGCTTCTGATACTTTTATGATATCAAACGTGACGGGTTCACTTGCGGACACGGTAAATTCAATATTACCGTCATCCTTCACGTTCATGTCGTAAAACAACCCGTTGATATCATTAGGATACTCGTTCTTTGGCTGTCTCTGTCTATTTGATCTCGTTGAAACAAAATTCATCGGTACTGGAACGATGCGAAACGAGATTGTTGTAAAAGACATGTCTTGGCTACAAACTGGACAGTATTTCGTATCTCCGAATGGAAATCCGCATGTTGGACAAGGCATGATCATCAACTCGTGTATCTTATTATAATAACTAGTGATGCATTTTTAAATGTTAAAAAAGAAATGAAGGGAAAAAACGATCTTATTCGAGAACCCATCCACGTGCGTTATGTGGCGTGAAATATTTTGATGTCGTTCCAGCAACACACTTATCGGCAGTCCATTGACACGTGTGCTGTGTTTTTTCCAGACCTTTGAACGCATTCTTGTCACTCTGCTTGAGCGACTTGTCATCCACGTGATCCAAGATTCTCATCCCGATCTTCTTGCACTCTTCCTTGTCGTCCGCACTTTTACATCTCTTGGAAACATATTGGTATCCCTTGTATGGATCCTTCTTTTGTGCTTTTTCTGGAAACGGGTTCGTGCAAACTGGACCTAGTGGGAGTGTCGTTCCCGCAATTTTTCCAGTAGTTTCATATAATAGTCCAGCGATGCTCGCTCGTTGTTTTTCCGTTCCGCTGTATTTTTTTACTTGTTTTTCTATTGCATTTTTCGTTTCCTTGACGGTTTTTGTTTTAAACACGTCAGACCACCCTTGATGAATCGCTCCCCAACATGCGCTCTCAAAATCTTGTAACACGTCCGTTGGAATGAATGGTTCGCCTTTAACTTGTTTGTCTGTAAAATACGTGGGGACATCAATATCGCTTTCCCATTTTGCTCTACCGAACAATAACCGCTTGCAAAGTTCACTCGACCCGCCTATTGGTTCGATTCCACACTTGCATTCGGATCTATAACACTTGTCATCTGTCATGAATGATCACCATGATTTTGATCATGTATCTTCGTGATCCTTATATAAAGAATCAATCGGAAACTTGATCACGTGAAGTGGTTTTTCCGATGGTTCATTTAAATATCATTCATGACAAGTCATCATCGAGTTGAATATCATGTCGAAAAAAGAACAACGAATCACGGTCGAAAACAAGATGGAAGATCGGCTTGATGATCATTGTGAATTGTTTGGTGGAGCGTTCTGTGAAACGATAGAGTGTCACGGTGGACGGTTTTATCCAAAAGTCAAAAAAGGCACGTTTATCAAGGGAAAAGATACGTGGGACGTGTTAACTGAAGGAGATCCCTCCTTTGGTGCTTATCATTGTCAAGATTGTCACGATGTAAAATTTAATCAAGATGTTGATTGGAAAAAACAACCGTTAATAACAGCGTGCATTCAAGGACACGGAAAATGGTACGAGAAAAAGATCGAAGTTGCGAAATCGGACATGAAAAAAGATGTATCTAAGAAAACCATTGAAAAACGTGTTGAAGAGAGGGAACAATCCAAGAAGCGATCATGGGAAGTCAACGTGCATTGCAATGCCCTAGAAAGAGAAACTCGTGTTAATGTCTTGGACAATTGTTTTGAAAAAGCATGTCATGACAAGAAAATGAGCGACCGCCCCATGCTTGCGTTTTCAAATAATAACGAAACCCATTGTGAATCGTGTCATGGGGTTTCGGAAAGGATCGCAACTAACGTGTGCATCGATTATCACGAAGACATGCTACGATATATGAAAAAATAAAGTAATGGTCATGCTTCAACGGGAATTGTTTTTGTAAATACATGCGTGTTAGAGTGATATCGTTCAAAAATGGGTTCGTTTACCAATTTTATCGTTTTCGTTAAAGTTTCCTTGATATTAAAATGGTGATATCGGTGAAGCTCTCCTTCCTTAAACTTGTTATCATTATCCCGCAAGAATCTCAAACATTCAAGGGAATAGTCAACGATTTGATCTATTGTCATTCCTTCATTAATCATGGTCATCAATGACACGAAGTGTTTTTATTATTAAACGGATCATTCGAACTCTTGTTTGTATTAGAAAAAAACATGGTTCGTGTTAGAAAAAAAGTGATCCTTTGTTTTCATCAAGAATTCAAGAAGATGAGTAGGACATTTTTTTGTTTAATGACTCCGCGTGACTAAAGGGTTTTTTTTATAGTTATATATATATCTTTATCTATCTCTTCTATAAATACATTAATATATATAAATCGGGTAACGAGATAAGAGATCAACGATAAAAAACATATATATATATGTTTTGTTCATACATTAGTATATCAATATCTTTTATAATAACATGATCTCGATAAGAGGATTCATGATAAAGAAGATAGAGTTCTTGATAAAAAAGATATATATATATACACGATTAAAATCCCCATAGGCTCGCGGAGAAAAATTGACTTTTAATTTTTAAAAATGGGGATAATGAAATTTAATGGAGTGATTCATCATGTGGAATCTTGAAACATTACAAAAAATTGCAGTAAAAAAAGGATGGGTGTTGAACCCAGATAATGATATTGTAACAAAAGTTCTTGAAGGATTACTAAAAAATCATGAACGACACGGGCGATACTATTGTCCATGTCGAATCATTGGCAAGAATCCCGATCCAAAAACATTTCAGTCCATAATTTGTCCGTGTATAACCGCAGAAGATGATATTGCAATGGACGGAACGTGTCATTGTGAATTATTTTGTAAGGAGAGTTCGTGATTGCGATCAGTATTATTTACCATTGATAGTGAGTGTGATCGCATGCTCAAAGAAATTGAAAAGATAGAAGGGAAAGGGAAAAACTCAGAGTTCGTGCGGAAATCCATCAAGCATTATTATAATGAAAAACATTCGGACAAGAAAAAAATCCCCGATGATGTTGAAATGCAATTAATGATAATTGCAAAGAAAAACACGATAAATATGATGGTTGCATATTTCAAGAATCTTCTCAAGGGTAACAAGAAAGCAATTGCGGAGTTCTCTGATAAATTACGGAAATTTTGGTGGATCGATCCAGAATTTGTCAAGAAGGTTGCGACCATTGGCGTGACCATGGATCTCACGAACATTGAAACATATTTCAAGAAGGCGTGTGCATGGATAAGTACGAAAAAAGAAGTATCGAAAAAAAGACAAGCAATGTATGAAACATTATTCGAAATGCGATTATATCCAAAAACCATGGACGGTATCAAGGAAGCCATGGAAAAAAACGAATTAACAATTAAAATAGCACAAGATAAAGTGTATGTTAAGGGAAAAGATGTAAAATGAACCAACATCAAGTCATTTATGACATGTTATCGGACGATGCACGTTCTGATGAAACGATGCAGTTCAAGGAGTTTCTCAAGAAAAATGATGTCGACTTGGACTTTGACATTTCCGATGATACGGTACTCGATGCCATCGTGAATCGGGCGAATGTTTTATTGAACACGAGCAAGGTAAAGGATGAAGATTATTACACCGTTAGTATCAAGGACGACGTGTTAGGACACGTGTTATTACGTGGATTAGCGAGCGTGAACGATAAAATAGAATCGTGGTTCATTAACAATGAAGCATATTACCTCAAGGGGAAATTCTTATTACTCGATTCAACGGAACAATTGCGATTATTGAAGAAGATCTTTGGAAACGGGAACATCATGACGCTCAAGGAGTACGTGGATCGCAACAATCTTGGCGAACGATGGTCAAAAACGACCTTGAACATTCCTTATTCAGAACGATTTAAGTATTATGTCATGAAATGGGAAATAGTTCATCGACTCGTTGGGCGAAGGCAATGCAAGTTGCACGATGGATTAGCGTTCATGAAATCTGGTGATAAGGAGTTGGGTTCCGTGTTCATGACAGTCGCCCGTTTTTTATTAAAACAGAAAATCCAACAAACCTTGCTTCCGAGCGAAATTCGGGATGCCCTCGTGGAAGAATTGGAAGATGAAATACTTGATAAAATTCAAGATCTCTCTGGGAGTGTCATTGGATACGGTGATATTACGGAACACATGGAAAAGTTCCCGTTATGCATCCAAATGCTCGATAGGTTTTTATCGAGCGGGAAAGATTTGGGGCATCAAGAATTATTACAACTCGGATTTTTCTTGAAAGCTGTCGGATTCACCATTGAAGATTATCGAAAGTACTTTTTTTATCGCCATCCGTCAAATGCTGGGAAGAGTTACGAAGAATTCGTGAGCGGACACTGGGGCGGGTATCAACTCAAGCATCATTTTGGCTTGGTCGGAAGCGGAAAGAGCTATTCATCGTTTAGTTGTGAAACCATCGTGAAGGAAGGGTTTTGTCCGTACATCGAACTTGATGGCACGAAGAGAAGAAAACTCTTGGAATCCGTGTATGGTGAAGTGTACGATCAAAAAACGCTTGATAACTTGATCAATAAGATCAACAAGCGAATGCGTGTCAAGACACCGTATAATTGCACGATCGCATGCGGACACGAATTTTACCTTCATTATAGCATTGAACATGTTAAAGGACGGGTGCTTCACATTAGAAGCCCGTTGAGTTATTATCAGTTGGCAGATCACATTAATGCGGGAAAGCCCATTGCTGAAGAATCGATCGAAATAACTCGAAAGGGAAAAAAATAGGTACATAAAAATGGAAGAAGAAACAATATACATCCCCGAATTACACGCAGAAGTTACAATAGAATGGGCTATTAGTGAAGGTTATTGTCCAGAATGTCTTATAGAATCACTCGAATGGGTAGAATATTATTTGTTTGACGCATGGGAATGTGATTTTTGTAATGAGGCTTATACTATTGAAGAAAAAGAAGCTAATTATCAATGTATAAGATGTGGAAGGTTAGTAATTGATTCGGACGTGTATGATTGTAAAAATAACAAGCAACCATGTCCGTTTTGTGACGGAGAAATTGTAAAAAAACCACGAATAACGTTACTTCAATATTTAAAATGAAAAGAGTAGTGAAAAATATCAACTTTATAAATGAACCCAATAGTAATGAGTGAATTACCATGGAAAAGTCCCGAAGAAAAATATATGAATTCGATCTGTTTGCTTCAGCATGGAGATCCAAGCTCGAAAAAGCACTCAAGATCGTATCATCCATACATGATGGGTTGGGTAATTCACTCAAGACGATGTTATTTGCGTCAATACCGAAAACCATTCATTTTTCTTCACAAGATACGAAGGTACAACGAGAAAGGCTCATGCCCGCCATTGCGTTTGGTAAGAATGGTGGTATTGGGAAGGAAATTGAAAGTGATGATCCACGATTAAATGCAATGAAATCAATGCTCGGGGGACTTGACTCTAGAATTGAAGAAGTTCCCGTGCTAGAAACCATCATGACGAAAAGTCTTGGAATCGCAAAAATGGTCGATTTGGCGTGGTTCGAAGCAAAGGACGGAGAAATCCTTGCATCGTGGGATGAGCGAGTCGAAACGGGCAAGTTTCGTGGTGCGAGTGCAATATTATTAACGGAGAGCTATCTCCAAGATTGCACGATAAAGGAACTAGCGGTGGTAATCGCATACGTTGGATGTTATGGGTTCATCAAGTCCGAGTGGCATAAAACGGAGATCGAACTTCAAGATAAAGGTGACATGACTGTTGACGAGATAGATAATAAATGTGCTTCGTGGGCAGAGGACGAAGTCCGTGACATGATGCGGTTGTTACGTAACAAGATACCGTGGTTTCGTAGAGCATACGAAAGTTCGAACGAAAAAGAACTCGCAATTCAAAAAACAGATCACGATGATGAGAATCTCGTGGATGACGGAGAGTTAGTGAAGTATTCTGTATATTGGATCATTACCCGCATCACCCCAGAAAACATTTACACGTGCGATCAATATCGAAAAGAACGCACGTTACGGGCATATCGCAAGTCAAGGGAATGGTTCGCAAGGGAATTTCCAGACCATGAAACCATGACACCCGAAGAACAAGAGCAATTTTCGTTGTCGTATGCACGTCAAATGGTACAAAAATCAAAGGAA
>Ga0209986_10001601_pt1 | contig 21499 bp, 24 predicted proteins | sample BlataG_FD_183168 | JGI IMG/M metagenome (GOLD analysis project Ga0209986, IMG submission 183168) | Deep subsurface microbial communities from Black Sea to uncover new lineages of life (NeLLi) - Black_00105 metaG (SPAdes) (version 2) | ecosystem: Environmental > Aquatic > Marine > Oceanic >... | reverse complement strand
TAATTTGACAAACGGGCAACCTATGTCCTGGCACAAATCAGCTTTAAGGTAATCCATGTCTTGGCACTTTTGGGTAACCTATGTATTGGCAGTTCTCAAGTAGTCATTAATTCTTATGAACAAATCCCTTCCCACAAACACCCTTGAAGGATGTCTGGAAAGAATCACCTTCTTCAACGCTGAAAACCATTATACCATTGCAAAGCTAAAAACCAGCAAGACCCATAATATAGTAACAATCGTCGGCACAATGGCGGCGGTCAATCCGGGCCAAACCCTTAAAATTAAAGGGACCTGGGAAACCCATCCCAGATATGGCCAGCAGTTTAGAATTATATCGTATGAAGTTGTTTTGCCGGCAACCATCCACGGTATTAGAAAATACCTGGAATCCGGCATTATCAAAGGAATCGGGCCTTCAATGGCCAACCGGATCGTCAGTTGTTTCGGAGCAAAAACTTTTGAAATAATAGAAAAAACCCCTGAGAAACTGCTGGAAATTAAAGGTATCGGACAGGCGAAAGCAGCATTAATATGTAATGCCTGGAAAGACCATCATGTTGCAAGAAGTTTAATGCAGTTTCTGCAAAGTATGGGTGTCCAAACCGCTTATTGTGCAAAAATACTCAAAGAATTTGGCACGGAGGCTGTCAACATCATCCGCAAAGACCCTTTTCGTTTGACAACGGATATCCCCGGTATAGGTTTCTATTTTGCCGATACCGTGGCTCAGAAGCTGGGTATTGAAAAAGATCAGCCCCGACGGGTGAGGGCATGCATTATCCATGTAATGGAACAAGTTACAAATCAAGGAGATGTTTTTGCTTACCAAGGTCAACTGGTTGATCGCTGCAAAAATCTTTTCCAGATAAATCCGGGTGTAACCCTGAATGAAATGCATGCGCTCGGTGCTGCCCGAGAACTTGTTATTGAAAATGCACCGGGCGACCCGGACAACAAAATTGTTTATCTGAAAGAAATTCATCAGGCGGAAACCGGTATAGCAAACAGAGTGAAAGCCCTGTTATCTATTCCCGTTATGCCGGCCGGTATAGACGCGGAACGTATTGCAAAAGAAGTTCAAAAAAAACTTGCCATAACGCTCTCTTTGGAACAGCTTGCCGCCCTTGAAAAGATACTTCTCCACCGAGCGGTTATCATAACCGGAGGACCGGGAACCGGCAAAACAACGCTCATAAGATCGATTAATGCCGTTTTTTCAGCCCTTGGAAAACATGTTCTTCTTGCGGCGCCTACCGGACGGGCAGCACGGCGGCTATCCGAGGTTACCCGAAGCAAGGCAAAAACCATTCATAAATTGCTGGGATTTAATTTCAAAGAGGGCCTGTTCGAAAAAAACCCGGATAATCCTCTTGATGCAGATGCAGTGATCATTGATGAAGCTTCCATGGTGGACACCCTTTTAATGTATCATTTGATAAAGGCGCTTCCAATGACCTCTGTATTGATTCTGGTTGGCGACATTTTTCAGCTTCCATCCGTTGGCCCGGGCAACGTGCTTTCCGATATGATCAAATCGAAACTCATACCGGTTTTTTATCTAAAAAAAATTTTCAGACAGGCCCAGGAAAGTCCTATCGTTGTGAATGCTCACAGGGTTCGCCGGGGGGAATCTCCGGTTCTGAAGCCTCTGGGTGATTCGAACGGTGATTCCGAGTTTTACTTTTTAGAACAACATAATCAAAATAAGGTGGTTTCCACGATTGTTGAATTATGCACCCGAACGATTCCTGAGCGTTTCGACTTTGATCCTATGCATGAGATTCAGGTTCTAACCCCGATGCATAAAGGCGTGATCGGGACGACCAACCTCAACCAGGTGCTTCAAAAGGTATTAAATCCAAACCCGATTATGATTGAAGCCATGGGCGGCACTTTCAAAATCGGCGACAAAATCATGCATCTGAAAAATAATTATCAAAAAGAGGTTTTCAACGGAGATATCGGAATCATAAGCTCCGTTAACAGAAAAGAAAAGCAACTCTCGGTGGACTACTATGGCAGAATTGTAACTTACGATTTTACTGAAATGGATGAAATATCCCTGGCATATGCCATATCGGTTCACAAGTCACAGGGATCGGAATACCCTGCTGTGTTATTGCCAATAATGACCCAGCATTTTGTTCTTTTGCAAAGGAACTTGTTATACACTGCAATGACAAGGGGAAAAAATCTGGTAATTCTTGTGGGTACAAAAAAAGCCCTGAACATTGCCCTTAGAAACAACAAGCCCACGGAGCGCCTTTCCGGTCTTGCTTTTAGGCTTATGGATAATTAACCGTTTAACTTCTCAACAACTTATGGAGCCTACTGATGATAAAATGTAAAAGATCTTGACAATACTTATTATTTCACTTAGTTAAACTTCAACCTTGAAACAGGAGAATGATTTGAAAATAATTTTTAAAAATAATTGTTTAAAGGAGCACTTATGGCTGTACCAAAACGAAAAAAATCAAAATCAAAGCGTGATAAAAGAAGGACTCATCAGAAAATTGCGGCCCCTAACCTGACGAGCTGTCCCCAGTGCGGTGATGCCCGGCTTCCACACCATGCTTGCCCCAGTTGCGGCACTTACAAAGGCCGCACTGTTATTGAAACCGAATAATTCCATTGCCAGGATAAAGCAATGCCGGAAAAGAAAACACCTATTATCATCGGCAGCGACCATGCGGCTTATGATTTGAAGGAAAAGGTTAAAGCATTCCTCATTGGAAGAGGTATTGATGTTGAAGATGTCGGTTGCCATAGCGAAGCTTCGGTCGATTATCCCGATTTTGGAATCAAAGTTGCGTCCATGGTTTCAGCGGGTAAGTTTGAGCGCGGGATACTCTTGTGCGGTACCGGAATCGGTATGTCAATGGTTGCCAACAAATTTCCTCATGTCAGAGCGGCCCTGTGTACGGATCTTTTTTCCTCTATTATGAGCAAACGCCATAACAATTCGAATATACTGGTTTTAGGCGCTCGCGTTGTGGGAGACATTCTTGCCATGGAGATAGTAAAAGCCTGGCTTGAAACACCCTTTGAAGGCGGGCGGCACCAGCGTCGATTGGATAAGTTTGATCGAATAGACACCGCGATGACAGTTCCTTAGTTCACTTTAACAAGATCTGAAAGCACAATTTTTAAAAAGGAATGATGTTTGGACTTGAAAGTTATTGAGAATGTAGATCATGAGATTGCCGGTGCAATCAAGATGGAGATCTATAGGCAGAAAAACACCTTGGAGCTTATTGCGTCGGAAAATATTGCCAGCCTGGCGGTCATGGCCGTTCAGGGGAGTGTTTTCACCAATAAATATGCTGAAGGTTATCCGGATAAGCGTTATTATGGTGGATGTGAATATGTTGATATTGCGGAAAAACTAGCCGTAAATCGGGCCAAAAAATTATTCAATGCTCCCTATGCCAATGTCCAGCCCCACTCCGGATCACAGGCAAATATGGCGGTATATTTTGCACTGTTAGAGCCGGGAGACACGGTTCTTGGAATGAATTTGTCCCATGGCGGACACCTTACACACGGAAGTCCGGTAAGTTTTTCAGGAAAGCTTTATAATTTTTTCCACTACGGTGTAAACCGGGATACTCAAACCATCGACTACAAAGAATTGGCGGTGTTGGCGGAAAAGCACCGGCCAAAACTGATTATTGCCGGTGCAAGCTCCTACCCGCGCATCATAAATTTTGAAGCATTTGGCCAAATTGCCGAATCGGTAAACGCTTATTTGATGGCGGATATGGCCCACATCGCCGGGCTGGTGGCAGCCGGGCTTCATCCTTCTCCCATCCCTTTTGCGGATGTCACAACTTCAACAACTCACAAAACATTGAGAGGCCCTCGCGGGGGCTTGATTCTGGCCAAAACCGACTATAGCGCTAAATTGAATAAACAAATATTCCCCGGAATTCAGGGGGGGCCGCTGATGCATGTCATTGCGGCCAAAGCCGTTGCTTTCAAGGAAGCGTTGAGCGATTCGTTTGCGGCTTATCAGAAAAATATCGTTAAAAATGCAAAGGTTCTTGCAAACCGTCTGATGGACCATGGTATAAAACTGGTTTCGGGCGGCACCGATAACCATATGATGATTATCGATTTAAGGAATCTTAATATAACCGGAAAAGATGCCGAAGACGCACTGGGCCTTGCCGGAATTACAGTCAACAAAAACTCCATTCCATATGAAAAGCTCGGGCCGTCCGTAACCAGCGGTATTCGTATCGGAACGCCTGCTGTTACCACAAGAGGTATGAAAACCCCGGAGATGCGAATAATCGCGGACCTTATTGTCGATATGCTCCAAAATTACGGCAATGACGATCTTATTATGAATACCAAGACAAAAGTTCGCGAGCTTTGTGAAACTTTTCCTCTTTATGGCAATGGGTCTAACGCAACAGGATAAAAAGTGTCTCGGAAAAAAAATCGCCCTTCATGGCCAACCTATTTTATGGATATTACGTTTCTGGTGGCTAAACGTTCTACATGTCTCCGGCGGGCTGTAGGCGCTTTGATCGTAAAGGATAAAAGAATTCTGTCTACGGGCTATAACGGTGCCCCGACCGGGATTAAACACTGCATTGAAATCGGATGCCTGCGTGAACAATTGAATGTTCCCTCGGGTGAGAAACATGAACTGTGCCGGGGCATACATGCTGAGCAGAATGCGATTATTCAGGCCGCTTATCATGGTGTTTCCATAAAGGATGCAACTCTTTTTTGTACGAACATGCCGTGTTCCATATGTGCTAAAATGATCATCAACGCCGGAATAAAGAAAATTTACTACCATTCCGGTTATGCAGACGCCATGTCAAAAGAAATGTTTACAGAGGCAGGTATTGACTTAATTCAATTTGATGCCGGTTAGCAGGGAGGAATTTATGAAATGTCCATTTTGTGGAGAAATTAACAACAAAGTTATCGACTCTAGATTGAGCAAGGATGGAAATGTCATTCGCAGGCGCAGGGAATGCCTGGTATGTAGTAGACGATTTACAACCTACGAGCATATTGAAGAAATCCCTGTAATGATCATCAAAAAGGACGGACGTCGAGAAATCTTTTCCAGTGAGAAATTACGTTCAGGCATCCAAAAGGCCTGCCAGAAGCGAAATATAAGTGTTAATATTATTGAAGAATTTCTTGATGAGCTGGAACGTGATCTCAGAGAATCCGGCGAAAAGGAAATACCTTCCCACAAAATCGGCGAAAAAGTCATGACCAAACTTCATGAAATAGACGATGTTGCATACGTAAGATTTGCTTCCGTGTATAGAGAATTCAAAGATGTAAACGATTTTGTTTCTGAATTAAAAAGCCTTTTGAGCGAACATAAACCCGAATAGACGGGAAATAATGCACGACGAATATTTCATGAAAATGGCACTTGGCCTTGCAAAAAAGGGAGAGGGCTTTACTTCTCCCAACCCCATGGTCGGTGCCATAATTGTTAAAGAGGGAAAGGTCGTAGGGAAAGGATACCATCATGCTGCGGGCAAAGCTCATGCCGAAGTTAATGCTATAGATGATGCCGGAGCTTTGGCACAAGGCGCAACGCTTTATGTTACCCTTGAGCCTTGCGATCATACCGGACGAACGCCTCCCTGCACCGAAAAGATACTTGCGGCCGGCATCAAACGGGTCGTTGTTGCGATGCATGACCCGAATCCGGACGTTAAGGGAGGGGGTATAGATTATTTAAAGCAACGGGGGATCACTGTCAAAACCGGTGTTTGTGAGGAACAAGCGGAAAGACTTAATGAAACTTTTATAAAATACGTTAAGACAAACCGTCCATTTACAATCATAAAATGTGCGGCCACGTTGGACGGGAGTATTGCAACAAGAACCGGGGATTCCCGGTGGGTTACCGGTGAAGAATCAAGAAAATTTGTCCACCGGCTTCGGCATGCTGTGGACGCTATTATGGTCGGCATTAATACGGTAGAAAAAGATGACCCCAGTCTAACCACCCGGCTGGAAAACAGCATTGGAGGTCTAAAGGGCCTTGATCCGGTGAGGATTGTTCTTGATACCCATCTTAAAATTATTGAAGAAGCTAAGCTGTTGCGGCTCGATTCTGATTCTGATACAATCATTATAACCGGTCAGTCGGTTTCAGAGGACAAAAAAGCCAGAATAGAACAACAGGGTGCAAAGATTATCGAGTCGCCTGTCAAGGATGGTCTAATCGATCTTGATATACTCATGGACCGATTAGGGGCATTGGGTATAACCAGTCTTCTGATAGAAGGAGGCAGCCGGGTTATTGCATCAGCCCTGTCCGCCGGAATTGTTGAAAAAATTTTCTTTTTCTATGCTCCCAAAATCCTTGGCGGAGATGATGGTGTGCCGATCTGTAAAGGACGGGGTGCGGATTTGATGAAGAATTGCATACCGGTGAAAGACATTACTGTCAGACATTTCGGCAACGATGTTATGATCCAAGGGTATATTGACAAGTGATCTAACCTGAAATCTGAATTAACTTTTTTTGAAAGAAATAATTTGAGATATTTACAATGCGGTATTGAGACATTATTATCAATATTCGCATACCGATATGAAACTTGCAGAAGTTAAGGGTAACATTATTGCCCATTTTTTAATTTATGTTTACCGGAATCATAGAAGGTCTGGGAACCATTATTGAGGTACGGTCTGAAGGCCAGGGGAAACGTTTTTCTTTTAACGCGGATTTTGTGCTTGAGCAGACCAGGATCGGAGACAGTATTTCCGTCTGCGGCGTCTGTCTGACTGTAGTTATGATCGACGACAAACGGTTTCAAGTGGATGTGTCACCTGAAACGCTTGCAAGGACAACCTTTGGCAGGGCAAAGATCGGAGATCGTGTGAATCTTGAGCGTGCCCTTCAGCTTTCCGGACGCATAGACGGTCATCTTGTTTCAGGACATATCGACGGCATGGGAACCATAAAACAGAAACAAAACAAAGGCAATGCCGTCATTGTTACGATCGGAGTGCCTGAATCCTTTTCGCGTTACATGATAAAAAAAGGTTCGATTGCCGTGGACGGCATCAGTCTTACGATCAACAACTGTGATCGCGGCAGTTTTGACGTCAGCATAATCCCGCATACTGCAAAATTGACAACTATGGCGATCAGCAAGGTCGGGGATTCGGTTAATATTGAAACGGATATGATCGGAAAATATGTTGAACGCTTTGTCACAAAAATACAAGGCCATGATAAAAAAGATCAAACCGAAAGATCTATCGATATGCAATTTCTGGCCAAAACCGGTTTTATTTAAATCCATTGCCTAATTTTTATTAAGGAGAAAATAATTAATAATGCCACTGATAACCATTAAAGATGCCATTAAAGAAATAAGGGGCGGACGTATGGTCATTCTCGTTGATGATGAAGACCGAGAAAATGAGGGCGACCTTACAATGGCTGCCCAAGCGGTTACACCTGAAGCCATTAATTTCATGGCAAAATACGGTCGAGGCCTCATATGCCTCTCCATGACCGGGGAAAAGATCGATTCCCTTGATCTCCCACTGATGGTGGACAACAATACATCACGGTTTCAGACCGGTTTTACAGTATCCATCGAAGCTCGATGCGGTGTGACGACTGGTATTTCTGCCGCGGACCGTGCCACTACAATCCTTACGGCTGTGGCAGATAATGCCAAGCCGAGTGATCTTGTGCGGCCCGGACATGTATTTCCCCTGAGAGGCAAAGATGGCGGAGTGATGGTGCGTGCCGGCCAGACTGAGGGATCTATAGATCTGGCGCGTCTTGCCGGTTTAAAGCCTGCCGGCGTAATTTGTGAAATCATGGATGAAGACGGTACCATGGCCAGAATGCCGGCTCTGGAAAATTTTAGCAAAGAACATGATATAAAAATATGTACAATTGCTGATCTCATTGAATACCGGATGCGCACCGAATCATTTGTGAGAAGAGCAGCGGAAACGGTTGTCCCCACTTCAATTGCCGGAGAATTCAAAGCCATTGTTTACGAAAATGATGTGGATGAGTTACTTCATATCGCCATGGTGAAGGGTGAAATCGATTCCAATAAGCCTGTACTTGTTCGGGTTCATTCGGAATGTCTGACAGGAGATATTTTCAGTTCACTCCGCTGCGACTGTGGAGAGCAACTGCATAAGGCCATGAAAATGATTGACAAGGAAGGATCCGGAGTATTGCTTTATATCCGCCAGGAGGGAAGAGGGATCGGCCTTGTTAATAAATTAAAAGCATATGCACTCCAGGATCAGGGCCTTGACACGGTTGAGGCAAACGTAGAACTCGGATTCAAGCCGGATTTGAGAAATTACGGCATCGGTGCACAGATTCTTGTGGAACTTGGGGTTAAAAAGATGAAGCTTCTTACAAATAACCCCAAAAAAATGGTCGGTCTTGAAGGATATGGGCTCAGTATTGTAGAGCAGGTAGAGATTGAAATAAAACCCAATAAATATAATGTCGGGTATCTTGAGTGCAAAAAGCTTAAGATGGGACATCTGTTAAACATTGATACTATACCCTAACCCAGATAAACCGGAAAAGTGACTACAATCATGATTTTATTTACTTAAACCGGGAGGAATGTAAATGCCAAAAATTTTAGAAGCCAACCTGCTGGCAGAGGGCAAAAAATTTGCACTTGTGGTAAGCCGTTTTAATGGTTTTATTACCGACAGGCTTAAAGAGGGCGCCGTTGATGGACTGTTACGCTCCGGTGCCCGAGACGAAGATATAGAAATTGTTAAGGTTCCCGGTGCATTTGAAATACCGCTGATGGCAAAAAAAATGGCGGCAACGGGTCGATATAATGCCGTTGTTTGTCTGGGTGCCGTGATTCGGGGTGCAACGCCACATTTTGATTATGTCAGCGCTGAAGTGTCCAAAGGGATCGCCATGGTCAGTCTCGATTCCGGAATTCCGGTTATTTTTGGCATTGTGACGACCGACACCATCGAACAGGCCATCGAGCGTGCCGGAACAAAAGCCGGCAATAAAGGATGGAATGCTGCAATAGCTGCTGTTGAGATGGCAAATTTGATTGAGGTTGTCGACCGGGCATAACCATGGGAAACCGTCGCAAGTCACGAGAACTTGCCATGCAGGCGCTCTTTTATATGGATATGAGTCAGAATGACTCAGATGAGATGCTCGAAAGCTTCTGTGACAATTTTTCTTCCCCAAAGAAAATGCTTCCCTTTTTTCTTAAGCTTGTAAAGGGTGTTATTCAGGGCAAAAGTGAAATCGATTCGATCCTCGAACGTTTTTCCGACAACTGGAAGCTCAGCCGCATGTCCTGCGTCGACAGAAACACAATGAGAATTGCCGTATATGAACTGCTTTACTGCCATGATATTCCATATAAAGTATCCATCAACGAGGCGATTGACATCGGAAAGAAATTCGGCACTAAAGAATCAGGCGCTTTTATCAATGGAATTCTCGACAGCATCCGCATCGCACTTGAAAAAAAAGAGATTCATGTAAAGGATACTATTCACTAAAACCAGACGGGAAAAATCCGGACTCAAAGGAGGCTGTGTTGATTATTAAAGAACTTGTTGTTGGGCCGCTTATGGCAAATTGTTTCATTTTCGGATGTGCAGAAACAAAGGAAGCTGTTGTCATCGATCCCGGGGGGGATGCCGACAGAATTCTGCTTTCTCTTGCAGATTCCGAGTTAAAAGTAAAATATATCATCGATACACACGGCCATTTTGATCATGTCAGTGCAAACGGAAAAATAAAAGATGCAACCGGCGCAGACATCCTGATCCATCCCCTTGATGCCCCCATGCTGGGCATGCTTTCATCCAATGCCGCTGTTTTTGGAATTTCAGTAAAAAATTCGCCGCCATGTGATCAAACCATTGAAGAAGGCGACACCGTCTCTTTTGGGAAGATTACGTTAAAGGTTATTCATACGCCGGGGCATACGCCGGGGGGCATTTCACTGTATACAGATAAAATCGTTTTTGTGGGAGATACGCTTTTTGCCGGTTCCATCGGGCGCACCGATTTTCCCGGCGGAGATTTTAACACCCTTATATCAAGCATTAAAACCAAACTTTTCAAAATGGACGATGATGTGAGGGTCCTTTCAGGGCACGGCCCGGAAACAAGCATCGGCAGTGAAAAGCGATTTAATCCGTTTGTGGGCCAATTTTAATAATATTGGATAGTTTCCATTGAAAATTGACGATTTGAGAAAGGAAGCTTTTGTTCCTTTGCTCGGGTATGCAAAATGGTCTTGCGAACCATCCTCGCATTTTGCGAGTACCCCGAAGTCCACGCTTTGAGACCTTTGCAAAACGCCCCTTTTTGTTATCCGCTTAGCGCCCGGCGCTTTATGTGCTATCCGCTTGGCGCCCGGCGCTTAATGCCAGCAGCATTTCCTCTCTTTCGGCTCGCACCTGATCCTTAATCCTTTTGACGTGGCCTCGGCCCAACCCCTTGACCTCACAGCCAAGTTCGAAATAGCGCTTGATTTGAGTATCATCCAATATACCGAAGCAGTCGATGATTGCCAGCGGCGCGCCCACGGTCTCAACGACTTTATCGGGGTCCAGATCTAAATAATGCTTGTGTCTGACGGCAAAAATAACCGCATCGGAACCGTATAACGCCTTCTTTAGGTCTTGCTCAACACGCAGGTCCGCAAGTTTGTCCTGGTTGCGAAAGAACCTTTTCAGACTGCGCATGGGGGAAGGATACTCATCCTGCTTTTCAAATTCCCACCAGTGCTGAACATAGGGGTCGTGCACCCTGAGTTCAGCTCCCATTTCGGTAAGTCTACGAACGATCAACTCAGACCCGCTGTATCGAGTGTCTCCAACATCCTCGCGATAAGAGGCTCCAAGGAGCAGGATCTCGGCGGCCGCCAGCGGACGACCCATATTGCGGAGTGCATCACGGGTAAGCTGGGCAACGTGCAATGCCCGGGTATCGTTGATATTGATAGCGAGGGGGGTGATCTTGAAAATATCGTCTTCAAACCCGTGAATGTGTCGGTATGCCCATATTCCCAGCCCGCCGTCTTTGGGCAGGCAGTACCCGCCTATGCCGGGTCCTGGAAAAATAATGTTGCTGTGGGTAGGTCGGACCCTGATGGCTTCGAGAACTTTGATAAGATCTACGCCATTTCGTTCGGCGAACAGGCTCCACTCATCCAGGAACGCCAGAATTGTTGCGCGGAAGCTATTCTCCACGATTTTTGCCGTTTCTGACTCAATGGGGCGACTTAATACAGTCAGAGGATACTCATCCGTATTGATCACCTCCTCGAGGAATTTTACCACCCGGTTGGTGGCCTCTTGGTTGGTTCCGCTGCAAACCCTCCAAAAATCGCGGATGCTGGCAACATAATGCTTGCCGGGCATTACTCTTTCAAAACTATGGGCCAACAAGGGATCGCTTTCAATACCGCGTTTACGAAACACTTTCCTCATAATGGGATAAGCCACCTGCTCGGTGGTACCCGGGGCAACGGTTGTCTCGATCAGCACAAGGGCATCAGGAGTGATGTGTTCGGCGATGATCTCCAAGGATATCTCCAATGCGGCCATGTCCGCCTGCCCGTTCTTCACATCACCTAAAGACTCCTTCAGGTAATCACACTGAACGTCTACAACCACCACATCTGCAAGCTTCAGGGCGTCGTAAGTGAACGTGGCTGTAAGAGTCTCTTTCTCATTAACGCAGCGGCGGATCATCGGCAATACCTCCGGGTCTTCGGCCTGTACAGGAGACAATCCTCGATTCAGCAAGGGAATTTTCCAGTAGCTGCGAGTACTCGGCCGCTGCATTCCAATAACAAACTTGAGAGGATTGCCATTTTCATCTTCCGTATCAGCCACCACCGCAGCCATTACAGCGCCGACAAATCCTACCCCCATAACCACCACGATCTCACGACCCTTGTCTTGCTGGTCATGTACTATATTCTTTAGCCGTTCGAATTCCCTTGCATAGTCATCCGGCTCAGGCAACTGGAATTTTTCACCATCAGGACTTATGGAATACTGTTTCACAAAATTGAATCTCCCTGTAGTATCTATTTAGGAATTGACTAAATTGATATCTGATTGCGGACCGCGTGCCTTATGTTTCACCTTTAATCTATCAGAATTTATAACAGATTTCGTTTGTAAATTGCAAATATTTTGGCAATCACAAAATGTGAGGCTAATTCATTCCTGCCGTCTGACAATCCATTTAGTTCAAAAGAATTGTTCATTAAGGATGTCTTTGCTTGAATTTTCTGGTAAACAAGGGGAGATCTTGGGCCTTTAACAGTTCTATTTTCTTCTATCCTTGCCGCTTCTTCTATCAACACCATTGCGCTTCTCAGAGCCACTATAATTAGCGTTATCGTTCTGCCTGCGATCATACTTTACAATAATAATACCGTCTCTCATTTCTCTGCGCCTGTCTGTGCTTTTTGCTCTGGAACCGGAGCCAGGTTGAGCCATATCACCTTTCCTTCGACGCCTGTTGATAAACAGAGATTCATTTTGATATACATAAGTATGCCTATTTGCCTTCTTCATAATTGGCTGTTGATATGAGGAAAGAGACAGATCATCTTTACGAGATTCAGAGGCCAATTTAGTGGCCAATTTTCTGAAATTTTTGGTAATGTCTTTTCGCGGTGCAAATTGAGCAAGTGACTTTCCCTCATTTATAGCGGTTGATGTTGTTTGGTAATCATTGGGTATGGTCCAGAATATTTCTTTTTTAAATGAAGCTTCTGCATCTTCCATGGAAGTTTTCGACTTTTTTAAATAACGATTGATAACGATCTTGATTTTTTCATCAGGAGGAAAACCTAAATCACGAATTGCTCTTAAAAGCTTATTCGTGATCGATAGGCAAGGATAGCTTAAAATTGAAACAAGCAGAATAATGTCTGACAATTCCAGGGTTTTAAAAGAGATATCATCCAGGGGTTGGCCGCCGTCAATAATCACAAAATCAAACACTCTTCGCATAAGCATTAGTAAATGCTCAATAATTTTCGGCGTCACTTCGTTTTGGTCGCTAAAGCGACTTGAAGATGGAAGGACACAAACTCCCGAAGCATCAACGGACAGGATATTTTTTAAAAAAGTGTCATCCAGACGGGAAATAGTCTTGGTGATGTCACTCCAATTATATTCTGGCTTACTCTCAAGGAAAAGGGGTAAATCACCAAACAGCAGGTTCATGTCAATCAATGCAACCGATTGAACGTCCTTATTTTCTGCCAGGCTGACCGCCAAATTTACGGCAATTGTTGTAGTTCCAACCGCCCCCTTACTACCGATGACAGTTATAATCTTTCCTTCCTTGAAAGACTCCTTGTTGACTGCTTCCGATATCTTATCTTTTGCCATCGCCAATTCCTTCATCAGTATTTTAAAATTATCGGATTTTTTAGTCAATTACAATATTTAATAATACTGAGTCGTTGAAATACGCTATCGACAGTTATAGCACACACCAATAGACAATTTTCCCAACATCTTACATAAAAGCTTTTCTAAATGCCGTTATTAAACGTGGTGCACGTCATTTTTTTCATATTTTCCAGATTACCAAGAATTCAGATGCAAGTAGACCAGAGCGCCTATTGAATAAGTGCCACCTCAAACTCCCTTTTTAAGTAAAACTTTTGAAAATTTTTGGCCATCCCATGGTTTTTATTATTTGGTGTTGAAGTTGGGTGGCACTTATTTACGGTAATACTGATTTTAAAGATCGCTTTACGTCTTATTAATGATTATAGCATAAATCATGCCAAAATGATTAATTTAAATGCAATTATAATTATTCTAAATAGTTATATTTCCTAACACCATTAACATCATCAAATATTATGAACAATATCTGCCTAATTTTTGTGAAATTTATTTCACAATTTTAAAATTTTTCATACGTTGGAACAATACAGATTATAGAAAAATAGGGCAGGAAAGAACCGTCTGTTCTCGGTTGGCAAAATGGATTTTGGCTAAATCATTCTTTACCTTGATCTCACTGAATGGGGCATCAGCTGATCAGCCTTGTTTTTCTCCTGCCGATTCTTCGTCTTACGCAATGCACGATCAATAGCAGGAGCAAGTTCCGCCAGATCGTTTTTCAATATGTAATCATGTGCACCAGCCTCCATAATCGCAACTGCATTTTCATATACAATCGCACCGGATACAATAATGAATGGTAAATCGAGCCTCTTCTCCTTGTATAGATCAAACGCATCAAGTGCACTAAAACCGGGCATGGAATTGTCGCATAGGATAACATCCCATGTTTGTTTTTCAAAGGCTTCACTCATGGCTTCAGCCGTGTCAACCTGATTGTAAGTTGGGTTATAGCCCCCTTTCTTTAATTGGCGCACAATCAGTAGGGCGTCATCTTCAGAGTCCTCAACGATCAATACGCGGATTGATTTATTCATAAACTCTTTATCCTGTGGTGGGGATTCGTTCAACCCCAACCAGTACCGGCCCATGTGACCTATGGTTTCAGAAAATTGGAATAATTCTGAAGGCTTTCGTATAAAGCTATTGACCCCCAAGCTGTAACAATCCCTTAAATCCCGATCATCCTCGGATGAAGTAAAAGCAACCACAGGAAGCAAATCCGTCCGTTCATTATTGCGCAAACGTTTTAATACTTCCAAGCCATCTAATTTTTGAAGATTCAAATCCAAAAGAATAATGTTAGGCATTTTCATCGGTTCACGGCCCGCATAGATCCCGGTTCCGAACAAATAGTCAAGCGCTTCGGCCCCATCCCTCGCAACCACCACCTTATTTACAATATTATTTTTTTGGAATGCACCGAGTACCAACCGTTCATCGTCGGGATTGTCTGTAACCAGCAGAATTATTTTCTCATCTTTTTCACTTCTCCTGTCCTCACCGCCACGTCTTTCAAGACCGTTGTAATTGGGATCATCTTTCTGCCTGCGATCATAATCCTCAATCATAATCCCATCCATAACTTTCTCCCGACGGCCCTTAATTTTTTGCCAAACATAAATTTTGCTATCGTGACTCATATCTTTATCTCGAAAAGTGGTGTTTATGACTCAATCGCCCTGCCAAAGATTATTGAGAAAAATTGACAATCTTACAGACCCATAACACAAATTATAGTCTTCCAGAATGCCGTTATAAACACCGGGACTTGTCTTTTCTTTTTATTTAACCCATCTGAAAAGATGCGCGAGCACCTGAGAACCCAAATTGATCAAAATATATAATGCAAAAATTGTGCAAGGTTTAACATTTTAAATTAAAAACTAGCGAAAACGTCAGATATCCTATAGTTAACTTAAATGCGTGAACAATTAGACTACAAGGCAATGACAATATTTGACAATAATTGCGCTATTTCTTGACAGTTTTTACGATATGTTGGGGAAACATTAGGTAAAAAATTACGAATCATTACGATAAATAAATTTGAGATTTGTTTCGGTTTATTGTATTTTGACTTTCCTGTATTCACTGAGAATTGCTGATAACCGTTTCGAGAATGTCGACGGGTGTGTTCTTTTCTTCATGATCATTCTTTTTTAGGAGAATATTTTTAATCAAATTTTTTCTTGACTGAGATTTATTTTTTTATTAGAGAGAAAGGTTCCAATTGATCCCCAGTAGCTCAGTTGGCAGAGCAAGTGGCTGTTAACCACTGGGTCCGCGGTTCGAGTCCGTGCTGGGGAGCCAGCAATTTTCAGGCCAGGGTAAAACCTGGCCTTTTTTATTGGAAAATAGTATATGTGATAGGTTGATCTTTGCAACCGTAACGGGATGCTGTACACTGGAATTACGACAAAGCTAAAACCTCGAATAAAACAACGGGAAAAGCGCTTATGTCGGTATATTTCCAAAACAAGGAGCATGTTGTGGTAGGGGTCATTTCGGACACTCATGGTCTTCTTGTGCCGGCGGCCATTAAAACCCTTCACAGTGTTGATCTGATTATTCATGCCGGAGACATTGGCAATACCGGGGTTATGGATGAACTGAAATCCATGGCTCCGATCGTGGCTGTCCGGGGCAACATGGATATAAATGAAGACCTAAGGGAACTTCCCGAAACAGAGGCCATCCAGGTCGGTGATGCTCTGCTGTATATCATTCATGATATTAACAAGTTGGATATTGCTCCGTCAAAGGCTGATTTTGACGCCGTAATTTTTGGCCATCTCCATTATCCTTCTGTTGCTAAACACAGCGGCGTGCTCTTTGTGAATCCCGGGAGTGCCTCACAGCCCCGCCGAAAGTCTTCGGCGTCGCTGGCCTTACTCCATATCCGGGGAAGTTCCATAAAAACACGAATCGTGGACATTAATGACTGATTGTCATTCAAAGGACAGCATAGGAAAACGAATCGTAATCAATTAAAACCACAATCTTGCATACCTCGAAAGGGGCTGTCGCCATTTTCCCCAAGTCGGGGATGCAACTCATCTCGCGCCCGTTCTGCCTCGTGGAAAATATTTCTGGCCTCTTGACCCCAAACGTTACACGTGTTATTATACGTGTATCAATTAAGGGGGTGCTTGCAATGCAAAAGAAACTCACAGTAACCATAGACGAAGAGGTCTATGACGGTTTAAGGGCAGTCATTGGACCACGAAAAATCAGCCGTTTTATCGAAGATTTAGTTCGCCCGCATGTTGTAAAAAAAGATCTGTATGCTGCCTATAAAGAGATGGCTTCTGATCGAATCAGGGAATCCGAAGCCCTTGAGTGGACCGAAGGAACAATTGGAGATTTGGGAGATGAAGAGAGGTGAAGTGTGGTGGATTAACTTCGATCCTTCCATCGGAGGTGAAATCCGCAAACAGAGACCGGCCGTCATCGTAAGCAATGATGCTGCCAATCACTATCTGAATAGAGTCCAAGTCGTGCCCATAACGAGTAACGCTGGTAAACTTTATCCAAGCGAAACATATGTGACCTTTCGTGGTAAAAAGGCTAAAGCAATGGCGGAACAGCTTACCACGGTAAGCAAGAAGCGGCTAATCAATTCAGCAGGATCGATTTCTTACCCTGAGATGGAAGGTATAGGCAAGGCTATCGCCACCCAACTTGACCTTTAAGAATGAATTGAAATTTATGGGAAAACACAATGAAGAGAGTATTAATTTTCTTTGCGGCTGGGTGCTTAGGTGCCCTTGCGAACAGCTTGGTTGTATGGTTATTCGGTGATTTAGGAATAACCAAATCATTAGGTGTGTCAATTTCACCTGCATTAAAATCAAGTTGGTTATATCCACGTATAGTCTGGGGTGGCATTTGGGGCCTTTTATTTTTCTTGCCCTTTCTCAATTCTAAACCATTTTCTAAAGGCACACTATTGAGTCTGTTTCCGACAATTGTTCAACTGTTTATAGTTTTTCCCTATCAAGCTAAAAAGGGAGTTGCAGGCATAAAACTTGGGGTTCTCACACCTGCGTTAGTCTTTGTATTTAATTGGGTTTGGGGCGTTGTAACGTCTTTAACAATTAAGTATTCAAAGTAAAAAATTGCTAACAAGGCCGCTGAAGAGGAACCGGGCTTTGTATGCGGCTTTTTAAACGGCAGTAACAGTTTACTCCTTGTTTTCTGGTCGATAGCTGGTTTAAAGACAATCCTGACAAGGTCATGTTCTACCCATTGTTCAAGAAGCCCAGCTTTAATGAAATTTTTGTATAAGGGTATTGGTTCGATGTGTTGTGTGTGGAAAGCATCCCGGAATCCTATAATCGCGGCTTTTGATGTTCATTACTTAAAAAATGGCTGTGCCTCAGCAGCAGCGGTGCTGTTCTCCGATTATAGCGATGCAGAGCCTGCAGCAGTGTATACTCAATTTCTACCTGGAGCAGCAGACTATATTCCTGGGGAGTTCTACAGACGCGAGCTTCCATGCATTCTCACGCTGCTTAGGCAAATCAACGAAGTTCCGGATGAGATGGTTGTTGACGGATATGTGATGCTCGGGAATAGGCCGGGCCTTGGGCAGTATCTCTTTAATTCGTTTGATGGTAGAATTCCCGTAATTGGCGTGGCGAAATCCAAGTTTGAGGGCTCTTTGAGGACCGAGGTCTTTCGGGGAGGGAGCATACATCCACTATATGTCACGTCGGCCGGAGTGAATCTGCAAAAGGCATCTGAGAGGATCAGGACGATGCACGGGGCTCATAGAATCCCGACTCTGCTGAAGCGAGTCGATCTTTTGGCAAGAGAAAAGGCCCGACAATTCGCTTGACCAGACGCCGAGAAAATCACGGTTTTTCGTAAAAGCCAGGGGGGTCGCACAATATCACGGCGGCGCTGGTCAGTTTTCCATTCGGATGAATAATCAATGAACATCAAAACAAAGATAATATATTTGGTGCCTTGCATTTTTTTTATCTTGGCCTGTTTTTTTTCAGTTACCATTTACACGTCTTTAATGAGCAAAAAACTGCCATGGTATGAGCCCTGTGGAATGCAGTTTCTTGCCATTTTGGTGATATCGTGTCCGGCCATGGTTATGACCGGAATCTCTTATATTGTATTAGGGCGATTCATGAGAGTTGGCAAACCGACAAAAATTCTGCCTTTTACCACAGCGGTGGCCATCGCTTCATAGATATTTATTGACGGTTCCCTGGGATCAGGTATGCAAATTACAGGAACTGCATTTTGTGTTATGGCAACCATTAGTTCCATGATTTTTGGAATCAATGATTTAATAAAAGGAAGTAAATCCGGACAAATCGGTTAAGTGGACGCGGAGAACTTGGGCGGCTTTGACGGGCAAGGCGTTTGGCCGCGCTACTCATTTCCAACGTTCACTTTATATGAACATATTTAACCAAAAAACCTGAATTGTTATGCAGGTCAGTGACCCGGGTAAAATAGACATTAACCTCTTCGATCGCGACGTCAATATCATTACAGGTCAAAGTGAGTCAGGCAGGCATAAAATAAATAAAAAGGATGGTCATTAGTCCCGCTGCAAAAGGGGTCATAAGCCATCCCACGGCGATCTTTACCAGCATCTTTGGATTGACCGTCCGAAGACCACCCACGATGCCCACACCCACCACTGCTCCGACAACAGCCTGAGACGATGAGACCGGAACCCCGATCTGGGTAAAAAGATGAAGGGTCAGCGCTTCGGCCAAAATCGTCACAAGGGCCGTAAAAGGGTCTAAGGGGGCAATGCCTTTACCAACCGTAATCATGACTTTTTTGCCGTAAGTGAGTGTACCCGAAGCAATACTGAGCCCTCCGATAAAAGTGGCCGTTTGACAGGATAGAAGACCCGATCCCACATATATGCCGGTCACATTCGCCACGTTGTTGGCTCCCAGGGAATAGGCCCCGTAGCACCCTGCCACAATGATGCCGACGCCGTAGATCGTGTTTCGATACGTAAGACTCGGAATCGTCTTATCAAAGATAAACTTGAGGCTATGGTAAAGCAGATACCCGAAAATTATTCCACCGATGGGTGTCAGAATCCAGCATACAACGATCTTAATTAACTTGGAAAAATCCGCTGAACCCGATAAAATTCCGGCCCCTATTACGGCGCCGATAATCGCTTGGGAAGTGGAAGCGGGAATGGCAAAGTAAGTGAGAATCGTCATGGTGATGGCGGCGGCGAGGGCACATAAAAAGGCCTCAATGGGAACCAGTCGAGAAAGGTCGCTGACAATTCTCATACATTTGGGTCCCTCGATAATAGACCCTATCAAGACAAAGATTGCTGTCAAAAGAATGGCTGTTTGGTATTTTACAATACCGGTTGTGACCCCTGTTCCGAAGATATTTGCAGAATCATTGGCACCCAAGCTCCAGCCCAGAAAAATACCGCTTATGACCTTCCACACAAAAACACTCCGTTATCTTTCCCATCATAACACGAGACCTTTGTAAAACGCCCCCTTTTGCCCAATTCCTGCGTCAGACTCAAATTTTAATCCTCAAAATACTTAATGTATTCCTGTGGTTAAAATTTTCGCCTTCCTTGGACTTAAACAAAATTGAACGTTTTTCAAAGGTCTCAACACTAGTATTCACTCACTTCATGCTTACGTGGATGACCTGGAGGTGATCGCTTGCATCCTCAATGACGTCGCTGATGGAGGTCAGGCAGGAAAGAAATTGGGACAGGATTTCACCTTCCCAAAAATTTGTTATCTCTATCTTTCGTGCATCTCGAATCAGATCGAATTTGATATCGTCAATTTTTTTTTCATAAATCCGGATAGCCAGAATTTTTTCTCTAAGATCTTCACCCTTCAGCATTGATTCAAAGGTGATTAACAGCATCTCGCAGATGCGGCGGTTCAGGAAAGCAACCTGGATACACTCGCCTCTCAGTTGCTCAGGAAGCTTTAAATCCAAATATTTGTATCCGGTGTCCTCAAGCAGATCAAAGATGCTGTCGACAATTTCAACGAATTTACAAAGATCCGGTCTGAGATAGGGCAAAAAGGCCCCTTCATAGATTCTCGATATTATATCCCTTCGGATAGCATCTCCCACCCGTTCAATATCCATGACCTTTCGCATGAGGTTCGGATTGTCTGTTTCAAGGGCCGTCTTGAAGAAACCGCAGGCGGTACAGAGGAGCTTGATATGTTTCGTGATGTCCCCGATGACCTCGTTTTCTTTCTTGCCCTTTGAAAATAACTTTTCAAGAAACATATTCCCCTCTTGCCCTTGCGATGATGCTAGCGGACATGACATCCATTAACGCCACCAAACCGATGATCCGATCCTGATCATAAACAAAGGCCCTTGCGATATCGGATTCATCCATAATTTTGGCAACTTCCTTAAAATCCATATTCTGATCAATGGATACAATGGGTTTTGAGGCGATTTTCGAGACATCGATCTTCTTTGGATCGATTCCCTTGGCCAGGACTTTAAAGACCACATCCCTGGCTGTAATTACCCCATACTCCCGTTCGTTACCGGGAAATCGAACCAGCAGAGAACGGATCCTTCTATTCACCATCCTTTCAACGGCATGGTAGACAGATCTTTTATGATCAATCGATTCGATATTAGTTGTCATGAATTCCTTAACTTTCATCAGTAAGCCCCCTGCCCGATTGAAGAGCCGTTGTGCAATAACTATAGAATTTCATAAGGCTTCAGAATTTAATGCAAGACATAAAAATATTGACCAAACGGAAATATGAGCTTTCAAATATCGAAGGTCAAATTTATTGTCAACAGCGATTTTTTGGATATCGGGGACATCCTTTTCCCTCTACTGATTAAGGAACTATCAGATAAATTCCCGATATGCATGATTGGCTCATTGCCTCAAAACCGAAAAAGAATAGATTGTTAGTCGTTTTCGTATGCGCCGACAACGGGCCTGGTATCCCTGAATCAATCCGGCAGGACATTTTTAAGCCCTTTTTCACCACCAAAGCGACCGGTAAGGGTACCGACCTGCTACTGTATCTTTCCCACGAAA
>Ga0209986_10001600_pt1 | contig 21512 bp, 19 predicted proteins | sample BlataG_FD_183168 | JGI IMG/M metagenome (GOLD analysis project Ga0209986, IMG submission 183168) | Deep subsurface microbial communities from Black Sea to uncover new lineages of life (NeLLi) - Black_00105 metaG (SPAdes) (version 2) | ecosystem: Environmental > Aquatic > Marine > Oceanic >... | reverse complement strand
ATGGACAGTATTGATTCAAGAAGATTATATATGATATTGTTTTTAAAGATTTTATCTTTAATTTATTAAGAAATGGAAGAAGTAGTTTTTTTTCAGAATCCCTATTTGGAGTTTGTGGGAGGCTATTCTACTTTATATAGATTGGGTAAAGAAGAGAAAAAAAAGAAGATGAGAAAATATTTTATTAGAAAATCTTTAATATACTGAAAAGATTCGTTTTCAATAGAAAAGAATTTTAAATAATCGTATAATCTTTTTATTTAATTATTTTAAGGGAGTAAAAAATAATGCCAAATTGCGAAATTTGCGATCAAGAACTCGTTGAGGGGGGCTTTGAGGAAGAGTTAGGAATTTGCGTTAATTGTATCATGATTGAGAGTAGAGAGAAGAGTTCGAGATTATTTATTATTATATTTCTAATCTTTTTTGGGGTGTTAATGTTTATAGCGACATTTATATCGGTAATTTTTAATATAACCTTCTTATTCGAAGATTTTGAGCAAGGTCTTTTTTATTTAATTCCTCCATTGATTGTGTGTATTATTTCTGGCAGTGGAGTAATTTATTTTTCAGCTGTTTTTAAATGCAGGTAATTCCGAGAGAATAAAATACCAGAATAAGTATTAAGACGATTAATGTATCTTTCTGGTTTCATATAGAATGAATTTTAAAAAAACCTATATTTATATAAATGGTTTTATTAGAAGTTTCAAATATTATAAATTTTTAAAGTAAAAATATTAAAGATATTCGACCTAACTATTTTTTAAAAATAAATGAAAAATTAAAATAAAATAAGAATCTTAAAATGGACCAAATTGATTCGTTAGACGGGGAATGGCGGGAAAAATGGAAAGATAAAGAAATTACCGCAAAAGGAGCCATAAAGAAGATTGTTCTTGGGAATCGCGTATTCATAGGTTCTGCGTGTTCGGAGCCTCAAGCGCTTACTGCTGAATTAATTAAATCTTCTGAAAACTTAATTGATACGGAGATTATACATTTTCTTACTATTGGTCCTGAAAAATACTTTAAAGATAAAAAGGAAGATCTTTTTAGACATAACGCTTTTTTCATAGGTAAAACCTTACGAGAGGAGATAAATAAGGGGCAAGCTGACTATACGCCAATTTTAGCGAGCGAAATTCCTTTTTTATTTCTTTCAGGGCGTAAAAATTGCGATGTTGCTCTTATTCAAGTCACACCACCAGATCGTTACGGTTTTTGTTCGTTTGGGATCAATATTGACGTAGCAAAACCCATAGCCCAAGCTGCTTATTTAACAATAGCAGAAATTAACCCTCAAATGCCCCGAACCTTGGGTAATAGCTTTATTCACATGAAAGACATCGACTATTTCGTTTACAACGATGTACCACTGTTAGAGTTCCAATTTAAAGAAAAAATTGATGTTTCGGGAAAAATTGGAAAGAATGTGGCAAATTTAATTGAAAATAGATCGACCATTCATATTGGTAACGGTTATTTACCGAACGCTTGCTTAAAATATTTATTGAATAAAAAAGATTTAGGCATGCATAGCCACTATATTACTGATAACATAATTCCTTTGATAGAAAACACAGTTCTAACTTGTAGAAAGAAGAATTTTCACCCTGAAAAGATTATAACAAGTTTCGCGTTAGGTACTAAAAAATTATATGACTTCGTAAATAATAACCCATATATTGAGTTCTATCCTAGTGATTATGTATGTAATCCAAAATACATTGGAATGAACAAAAAAATGGTTTCTATAAACCAAGCGTTGCAAATTGATTTAACGGGGCAAGTTAATACTTCTACAAAGGGGTATAACTTTTATTCTGGGATTGGGGATACAGTAGATTTCATGAGGGGGGCTGCTTTTTCTAAAGGTGGAAAACCGATTGTTGTGCTTTCATCGACAAGAAAAAATGAGACCATTTCAAATATAGTACCTCATTTAGATGAAGGTGCTGGTGTAATTTTATCTCGAGCAGACGTTCATTACATAGTTACCGAATGGGGCGTTGCTTATGTGCACGGTAAGACAATTAGAGAACGAGTTATTGAATTAATTTGCGTAGCTCACCCTAAATTTAGAGAACAGTTGTTAGAACACGCGAAAAAGTTAAATTACATTTATTCGGATCAGATTCTACCTTGCGACGAGCAAGGAAAAATATGTATTTATCCTTCTAAGTACGAAACTATATACATCGCAAGAGGTAACGAAAAAATCGTAGTTAGACCAGTTAGAACCACTGACGAGCCTTTATTAAAAGAACTTTATTATTCCTTAAACGAGAGAGATAGGTATTTACGTTTTTTTGAAATTAGGAAAGAATTCACTCATTCTAAAACACAAAGTGAAGTAAATATCGATTATAATAATGTTTTTTCTATAGGGGCGTATGTGGGAGAGATCGGAAACGAAGCTATGATAGGAAACGCTACTTATTATTTAAATCCAGCCACGAATTTAGCAGAATATAGTTTTGTAGTAAGAGAGGATTATAGAGGAAAAGGCATAGGTTCCTTTCTCTATCACCATTTAATCATCATCGCAAAAGAAAAAGGGATAAAAGGATTTTATGGCAGCATTCACATTCAAAATAAAAGCACAGTCCAAATTATCCGAAAAGGAGGGTATACTAAAATTAATCCACCTGAAGCGGGTGAAAAAGAATTGTTTTACGAAGTGTATTTTGACAAGGAGAATTCGATGGATTAAATTATCAAAATTTTTATCTAACTTTCTTAATTATAAAAAATACAATCTTATGAAGTTTAAACATACTGATTATCACATCCATACGAACTGGAGCGCAGATATCTCGAAAAATGGTCCTGCATTTGAAGATTATATAAAGATTGCTGAAGCAAATGAAATTAACATCTGTTTTCTTGAACATTATGAACTGTATTCCATAGAACAAGACAAAACAAACCCGTTTTACGATAGCAAAATCGACGATTACCTTGAAGAGATAGACGAGCTAAAAGAAACTTATAATTTCATCCTTAGCGGTCTCGAAGTAGAATATTACAGAGATCGGGAAATTGAATTAATGGAATTTATGGATGATTACGGTAAAGAATTGGATTTTATTGGTGGAACAATCCACGAGTGGATATATCAATACCCGATAACATCAAGAGAAAAATTATTACAATTGTTAGAAAAGATTCCAATGAAGCAAGTTATAGACGACTATTTTGAAATTAGCGAGATGATGATAAAATCTAAAATATTTAAAAATGTGTGTCATATCGACACGATCTACCGCTATATTAACGATAACGACATAAAAATTTTGGACGATTGCAACACTTCGGAAGACCGGATATTAGATCTTGGCCGTTTGTGTATAAAGAATAGAATTCACATTGAATATAATCTGTCTGGTTTAAAATTTCCAATTAAACGACCTTTTCCTTCTAAAGAAATTGTACGTCAATTAAAATCAGAACGAGCGAATTTTTTTGTTGGGTCAGACTCGCATTCAGTTAAGTACTTTCAAGAACAAATTCCTAAGGTAAAGAAAGCGTACCAATTTTTAGGGTCAAACAAATAAAAAGCACAATAATTATGGAATCAAAAAATATATTTAACAAGCTCAATAATTGGGATCAGAAAATTATTTTAAAATATAACGGCAGTGGAGGCAAGTTATTTACTAATTTTTTAAAAATTGTATCATTTTTGGGAAGAGAGACTTTATGGGTAGTTCTAATGGTGTTTTACTTATTCATCTGGTACGCGCCATTTTTGTTTTCAAATATTTCTGCAATATTTTTACTTGGTGTAATCATAATTGCTCCAATAAAAAAGAGTTTTGATAGAGAAAGGCCTTTTGAAACGCTAAAAGATATAAATGTTCTAGAGCGAAAACCAACTTCAAGGAGTTTTCCTTCTTGGCACGTTTATAATGTTATTTCTCAAGGATTGTTATTTGCTTATTTGTTAAACTCAATAGCGATAACCATTATTGTCTCTATTTTTGCTGTGATAGTTTCCTTTTCCAGAATTCAATTAGGTGTACATTACCCTAGCGATGTGATTTTCGGTTTTTTTATTGGTATTATTGGTTTTTTATTAGCTGTAATCATTGTAGCACCTATCTTGTTGAGAATAATTGTTTTTTTTGAGCAATTTTATGGAGTTACTATTTATTATCACATAATTAATCCCTTGCTATTTGAAAACATGTGGTATTTAACTTTAGTTATTGGGATAGTTACATTAGTTATTCTTGTTGCTATTTACAAAAGAATTAAAGAAGTTTTTGAGAGTATTAAATAATTAGAACCTCTCTTTATCGGTCTAAAGCAAGTTATAATAAATCAATTCTAATGAAAGGTCTAAAGGTTTAATTTACGTTTTTTTTCAAATAATTGTTTTAATTCATTTAAAACGGTTGATCTGGAATCTCCTGGGCTTTCTGACGCCATATTAGGGTTGGCAATTCCAATTGGAATTCCGCTTTGAGCCATTTGAAACGCTCCGCTTTCAATTGCGCGTAATCTGTTATCTAATTCAGATAATTGTTTGGAAAGGCTTTCAGATAAGCGTATAACCGCGTTCATAGTTTCTTCTAAAGTTTTTCCCAGACCTTCAACCTTTTTTAAAGTTGGGTTTGTTAACGAGTCTGTCGATCTCATTACTTCTTTGATGTATTTAGAAAACTTAGGTTCGGTAGAGATTAATGAGAAGATGGAAGTTAAATAAGCTTCATAATCGAATCCGTACTGAGTTAATACTTGATTAAGATTTTCTTTTAGAAGTTCGATCTTAAGTAAGGTTTCGGGGTCGCGTTTTAAATCCGGGTCGCATTTGTGTATGTATATTAAAATAAAAGGTTCTTCTTCTATGAGGGATAAAATTTTAAGAATTTGTTCAAAATACTCAAAAGATTCTACGAACCTATCAGAGTCTTGCACATCAATTACATAGATCAATAAATCAATGTTAAAAAAATATTGTTCTGGATTTTGTATATACTTACTCCTGTATTGTGCTTGACCCCCCATATCCCAGACAAAAAGATCCAATTCAGAATTTTCGGTTTTTATATAACGACGATCTACACCTTTAGTTGGCTTTAAGTTAGCTAAATCGTTAATACCTAACCGCCCTCCAAACTTGTTCAAAATTGCCGTCTTTCCCGCATTGTCTAACCCAATTATTATTACTTTTTGCGCTGTTTTTTCGATACTATCTTCTTCATCTACGACTTTGGTAATAATTGAACTAATAACAATCGCTTTTTTTAAGCTATCTTCAAGTTCGGGGTATTTCTCTTTAAGTACCACGATTTTTTCTTTTAGTTCGTCTTGGATTTCAGCGGCTTTAATAGGGTCTTTAGTTGAATCAATATTATTTAAACTTTCAAAGGGATTTTCCTTGTCTAATTTGGAAGCTTCTTCGATATTAGATATATCTAATATATCTCTCAGAACTTTAGCTTCGCTTTTTGTAAGAAATTTATAAGAGTATATTGGTAATTTTTTTATTTCTTCAATGGTTTTGATTTTACCAATTTTAGATACTTTTTGGTCTAAAAATTTCGAGAAGACTTGTAATACTTTTGAGATATCGGACGACATTTTGCTAACAATTTGTATTAATTAGTAATTATTAATATTAAACTTTAAAGTAATATAATAATTAATTTTTAAACTTATAAGATAATAGTTAAATAGACTAAATTTTCAAAACAGAAATTAAATTAGATTAAGATTTAAATATATAGTTTATTTTAAATACTATACTGAAATTGAATGTTCCTAATATTTGCATTTAATTTAAACGGATGATATGCCATCAAATCTTAAAGATAATAGAAATTTTGACAAGAAGGAAGAAGAATTTTGCTGCGATTCTCCAAAAATCAGTGAGGAACTTGGTTTCTACGTCTGTTTGAATTGTGGTTTGGTGTATGATAGAATTCTTGACGATTCACCTCGAAGAGCTTTCACGCAAGAAGAAATCCAAAAAAGGAAGAGTAACGAAAGAGTTTATAGTCCTATAGGCCCACGAACGATTATAAGGGGGAGTAGAGACGCACGGGGGATTTTATTAAGCCCAAAATACAAATCTAAATTCAATAGACTGGCAAAAATTCATAGATCCTTAACTACTAGCTATGAGAGAAATTTATGGATTGCGTTACCTAACTTACAAAGGTTACAAAAAAGATTAGGTATTTCAGATACCGTAGCCGAGGATGCGTTAAGAATTTATACAGAAACCGTAAAGAAAAAGTTGACAATGGGGAGAAGTATCGATACTCTACTCGCTGCTTCAATATTTTGCGCATTAAGAGTGCATGGCATCCCTCGAACTGTGGAAGAAATTACAAAAGTCGCGCAAATACCAAAAAAGAAAGTGATTAAGAGCTATAGATTAATATTGATGGAAGTTTTACCAAAGTTAAATCTGAAGGTGCAGCATTTTACCCCTGATAGATATGTGGATAGATTTAACTCCGAGTTGAAGCTATCTATGCAATGTAGAAATATAGCTGTTAAAATTATAGAAATTGCTTCTGAAAACGGCTTTAATTCTGCGGGAAAAGACCCAAAAGGGATAGCTGCTGCTGCTATTTATATTGGATCTAGGAGTTGTAATGAAAACCGCACTCAGAAAGAAATTAGCAATTTAGCTCGCGTTACCGAAGTTACATTAAGGATGCGAGTAAAAGATCTCATGAAATTTGCAAAAAGTACAATAGCTAATACTTTTTAAACTTCAATTAACTGTTTTTCTTCTTCAAATAGTGGTAATAATTCTAACATTTCTCTTATATGTGGAAGATATTTATCAAGATTATGCGAAATCACATCTAGATAAATTTTTATGAGAGTAATATGAAATGTATCTTCTACTAATTGCTTATTTAAACCTAATGAGTCTAGAAAGTTTTTAACCTCTGTTTTTACATCCTTAATCGATTCGTTTGCTTTTAGAAGGGACAATCCGTGTAAAAGAATTAATAGCGAACTGGTTTTAAAGTCTTTTCTTTTTGATATTTCTTTTGCTAATTCGAGATACTGTAGACCCGCCTTTTTAAATGAGTTACTTTCGAGAGATATAATTACTTCTTTATAATATCTCTTTTTCATTACGCTACGTTTCTTTAAAAATTCTTTTTGCTCTCTTCTAGTGTCTCCCATTTTTTGCAGCAATTTACCCATTCTTTGATCCATTTCTATATTAAGTAGTTTTTTTTCACCTAATTCTTTCCGCGTTAATATTGTTTCTTGTTCTCCTCGTTCTTCTTTTTCGGGTAAAAGAGATTCAAGTAATATGATCTCAGGGTCAAAAAGAGTTAATTTATCTATTAAAAGGGCTAAACATAAATCTATTAGTTCTAAAACATTATTATCTAACGCTGAAAGAAGCTCTTTTGTGATTTGTATCTCTGGCATATTTTCAAGGTCGTATTCTTTAAGTTGCGCTAGTTTATCATTTAAATAGGATTTAGCTAATGATGCGCTCTTTGTTTTAACCATTAAAATCGTGCTTAATATCAAACTTATTGAAGCTTGCTTATAAAAATCTTTTTCCAGCAATTTCGGAATTGTATCACTATATTCATTTATGGCTACTTGAAATTTTTTGTTAGAAAGATCCTCTAAAGCTAATTTCCAATATTGATCTCTCATTAGTTTTCTTCTTGCAACATCCTTCCTTTCTTTTGGTATATTTTTGGCTAATTCGTTAATTATTTCTTTTACTTTCTCGATTTCAATAATTTCCTCTTTTAAATCTTCAGGCTCACTAATCATTTTAGGTGACTTGCCTAAGATATCAGAAATTAGGAGGATTTCTTCTTCAAACAACGGTAAATTTTCCATAAACTGTATTGATTCATTCAACACAACAGGATCTCTTAATTTCTCGATATCTATAAGGTATTCAACCAAAGATACTGGAAATGTTTCAGTAAATGATTTTTCTAGACTCGATAAACTAGTTTTTGTGCTTATTAGTATTTTGCTAATATCTTCAATCTTATTTTGTTTGATAAGCATTAAAAAAAGTACTGCTAAAGAAACGCCAGCTAAATTATATTTTTTTATTCTAATTAAATGATTTATGCTTTCTTTATATTTCTCTATGGCATTATCTAAATCTTGCTTACTCAAATACTCTAACGCGTCAATATAATAAGCTCTTTTTAAAGCTTTTCTCTGTCTGAATTCCCTTTCCTTGTCATGGAGTGCTTCTCTTGCTTTACTATTAATTATCGTGAGTCTTTCTTTTAAAACTTCCCCTTCAAAAGATTCTTCGGCTTTCTTAATGATTATGGCACTTTTGTCAGCCTCGAGATTTTCGATTTTCTTATTGAGCTCAGCTTTAAGCCATTTATCGTCGATTTTATCGTTAATAGCATGAGCAGAAGATAAATTATCTAAGGCGATATATATTTCTGTAATCCTCTTATAAATATTATTGAAGCTTAATTCTGGTTTTTCCATATATGCTAACGAAATATCTGTAGCTTTTTTAATTAAATTCAGTGAAGCTTCGATGGCAAATTTATCTTCGCTACTTTCGACAATTTTTAGTCCTTCAGCTTTGATCGATTCTATAAAGATTTCACTAATTTCCTTAGATTGCTCGTATAACATTTGCTCTCTAAAAAAAGAGATAAAAAGTTCAAATACTTTTTCATTTTCATCATAATCTCGTTCCTCTATAATTTCATTTAACTTTTCTATGATAATAGCAATTTTATTCTTTAAATATTCTTTTTTTGTTCTCTTTGATAATTCACGATACACACTAAAAAATTGATCAAAAATTTTACCGATTAAGAGGATATCTAAGGTTTTTTTTAACATTTGATTTTGAATATCTTCTCTAGCAATTCGTTTGAAAAAATCTGCTTGGGTTTTCACCAGATTAGCGGCTTTTGGATAATCGTTGTTTTCAATTAATAAATTAGCTTCCTGAATTATTAGGGTGTTAATTTCTGTAAAAATTTTTAACTCCTTTTCTATGAAACCGTTTAGAATATCCACACCTTTCTCAATATTTTCTTCTATCTTCTTCTTTATTAATTCCTTATTTTCATCTTCAACTTTAGAGCTCAATTTCGTTAATTTTTTCTTTACTGACAAGGAATTTAACTTATTAATTAAAATGGTAACATTACCAAATTCAAGATTGTCTAAGAATAATTTAATTATATTTTCTAATTGAGCGTCTAGATTTGATTTTTTAACGTTATAAGTTTCCCAGAGATTTTCAATCTCATCATAAGATTGCTTTGCAAAAAACCGTTTTTCTTCCTTAAGCTGTTGTTTTAATAATGTTATTAAGGCTTCAGTTAACTTAGCTGTAACTTTTTCTAATTCGTCAAATAAGCCTTCTTGTTGATATTCGGAGACTGCACTATACAATTGATCGCGAGCAGCTAAATATTTCTTTTCTTTAATTAAATAATCTGCCATTGCAATAATTTTTTGAGGAATTTCACTTAGGATAAGAAGTGCTTTTTCGTGGGGGAGACTATTGATAATTTTGAACGCATTTTCAACTTTACAAGCAGAAATCCAAGAATTAATTGCTAAAAGAAATGATTCGTCCCGCAAAGTGTTATCTTTGAGTTCTATTGACGACCACTGAGCTGCTGCCAAGTACTGCCTTGCCGCAAGGTCGTATTGTTTTTTATTAAATAATTTATTACCTTCTAAAACCATGCTATCGGCATATAACTTCTTGAAATTTTCCGATTTTTTTTTATCTACATTTTGTAAAATTTGTGAAGCATCTAAATATAACTTAACTTTTGAATAGAGAAACGCTGCTTGCTCGCACATTATGTAAAATTCCTCTTTATTTAATATATCAGCAATCATAGCAGCTTTTTTAATGGCTTGGGCAGCAAAAAAATAAAATTCAGGTTTGAACTCTTTTTCTGCTTTTTTAAAGAAAATATTTGCTAGCTGGATATAAATGGGAAACCTCATCCACGCATTTTCAATGTTAAGAGGGGAAATTCCCGTTATCATTGCTACGCACAAACACTGCAAAACTTGGTGGAATTCTCTTGGGGGAAGATTAACAAATGCTTCTACATCAAGATATTTGAACCAAAGACTTTCTAATAATTCATTTATAGATAAAGGGAAAATCCCTTGTTGATCGTAGTACATTAAAATAATGGGAATATTTCTTTTAACAGATTTAACTATAGGTAATACAATATCGAAATAGTCAAATTCTTCTTTGTTTAAAGGATTCAAAAAATATATGATCCCATCCACTGTAGGAATGATTTCATCAAAATCTGCGTTAATAACATCAGTAATTGCGGCTATTTCTAAATCGCAAATATCCTTGAAGGCTTTTACTTCCTTATATAACTCCAAATATGCTCCTTTATTTTCACCCTCTTCTCCGAATGCTCTAAGAGCGTAAAAAGAAATAGCTTCTCCATCTAAACCCAATAAGAGAATTTTAAAGATGTAACGCATGGAATTTATCTAAAGATGTGATTTTATAATTAAAAACTAATATAATTATAAACGTTTTTACTTATTATATTCTTACTTTTTCGAGTCAAACTTTTAAGACTATTAAAATTATAAAAAAGTTAAAAAATTTTGTTCTTTTTCTTTATTTAATATAGTTTCAATTGAATAATTATACGATTTTTTTTTACATAGGGATATTTCTTGGGTTATTTAGAACGGAATTATGGCATGGTGAAAGAGCGAATGATTTATCAAATGGAAAATTCGCTCGCATTAGGAAGAAAGCTAATTGATAGTGAATTAGATACGGGAATTTTGAATTTTATAGTACGACCTATCGTCAAAACATTTTACGATTATTGGGCACAGCACGACGCGAGAAAGGGTACATTAAATCAAATAAATATTACATTAGAGGCCGGAAAGAAATTATTATTGAACGGTAATTCTGAAGAAAGTTTTAATAAAATTATCGACGAAAATTTTCCTAATTTTTTAAAATATGATCAAGTTACTTATCAATGTAGCAAACGTCATAAAAACTATGAGAAGTTAAAAAGTAATTCAAAAGACACCTTCATCAATTATCTAAAAGAAGTTAAAACCTTTTTAGAAGTTAAAGAGGATGTAAAAGATTATGGAGACCTTTGTAGAGTTGCATTTAAAACAAAAGAACTGGCAAGTAGTAATTTAATGAAGCAATTAGAATATGTCGAAAATGGAATTAAAATTATTGAAGATGATCCATCTATTCTTTCCTTACCAACTGGTAAGAAAATCATTATTAAAGCGCTAAGAAAAGGATTCGAAGTTACAAAGAATGAATTTATTGAAGCTATAGACGATACTTACATCTAATGATAATTAAAGTATTAATTTATGATATATTTTTAATTTTATACTCAAAAAATATTAAAAATTTAATTAGGGAAGTAAGAAAATTATAAACTATTAACATTGTTGGAGATTAAATCATGAATTATATCCAAAGGAATTATAATATTGTAGAACAAAAATTGATAGCACAAACTGACTTATCCCTAGAATACGGTAAAAATTTAATTGATTCAGAATTAAACATGGGAATTTTGAATTTTGTAATAAAACCTATTGTAAAATCTTTTTATAAGCATTGGAGCGATAATGAAGCCCGCGTAGGCACATTAAAACAGATAAGAATCGCGCTAGATTCTGCCAAATTACTTGTAGAAAATGGAGACATTTCCAAAGAAAAATTTGACGATGTTATTGATAGAAATTTTCCAATCTACTTAAAAAATGACCAAACAGATAGGCAGTGTAAAAAAAATCATAAAGACTATATAAAATTAAAAGAAATTGCGAAAAAATTATTTATTTCACAAGTAGAGGAGTGTATATTATTTTTACAGGTCAAACAAGAAGTAAAAGATTACAACGAATTATCGATAGCTACTTTTGAAACTAAAGAAAAAGCGCTTCAAGCTCTAATGCGTCAACTAGATTATAACGATGAGGGCATTGCAATAGTAGAACAAGACGATAATATTATAGACGTTCCTGCAGGAAGGAATATTATAGTAAATGTACTTCGAAAGGGCTTCGAACTTACAAAAAAAAAATTAATTGAGGAACTAGATTTTATTTTTTATAAAAAATTGCCTATATAATTTATTATACTTTTATTAGTTCTAAAGAGCGATTAGCATGAGCGTTGACCACGCTAACAAGACATCAAAATTTTGCTTAAGATCGATATTTATGAACATGCTCATAACAGTTTTTATTATTATGAGTTATATATATATCTCGGAAATTTTTGGTTCAATTTCCACACCATATATTGGAATTAATGAGTTTTCAATAATTTTTGGGTTGTTGCTATTAATTTTTACATTTTTTTCGATAATAGCCGGTCCAATTCAGGCGTTCATAGCGGGATTTTTAGGTGAACTCTTATACCAATTCGTGTTTTACAACAATATTTACTTAGATTGGTGTCTTATTGTGGCTATTTATGGTTTGATAGCTGGTTTATATAAATATAAGCCGTTAAAATATCATAAAGGTATGGCTGTTTATTACACTTTTTTGTTATTGGTAATCAATTCTTTTCTTGTGATGTTTTTAATTATCGTATTCCAACTTTCATTATATTCCAATCCTTTAGAATTGGAAACTATTTTTATCAACTATGGGTTTAAATTTTTCTTGCAAACGCTAATTTCAACCATTTTTTTAATACCTATTCTTTTAATTATCTACGACAAAATTTTAGCTCCAAAGGAAAGACATCTATATTATTTACTCTTAACACATCACCCAGTTGAAGCAAGCGACCATACATTTTATTTTCAATTTGGAAGGACAAAAATATATTTTTGTTCAAGATGCTCAGGAATGATAATAGGAATAATTATGTCAATTTTTTTTACTCACTTAACTGAATTGATATTTAACGCTCAATTTAACGCTGAAATAGCTTTACTTATAATAATCGTCTTTCCAATACCAGGAATGATAGATTGGGGGACTCAGAAACTCTTGTTTAGGAAAAGCACTACGGAATCTCGGTTGCTTACGGGATTTATTATCGGAGTTGCGCTTCATTTTATATCGTTTACAAAAGCCTATTATTTCTTAACACTAATTATAATCACGATTTATTTTGGTATCCTTTTCCTTTTAATTTTTTTCGGTCAGAGAAAGCTATTTAGAGAATTAAAAAAAGAATTAAACCCATTATCACCTGAAGACCTCGATAATGATCAGGATAAATGAGAAAATTATATCTACTAAATTACTAAAATGACAAATTTTATTTTCATACATGGGCTTGAAAGTTCGGGCAAAGGCTTTAAAGGAGTGTATTTAAAAAAATTAATTCCAGAAATTCTTACTCCTGATTTTATTGAGTTTGACAAAAAAAAATCAATTAACGACCTTCTTGAAAAGAGAATGGCTCAGTTAAAATCAATTTTAAGAGAAAAGGACTTATGGGTATTAATAGGTTCAAGTTTTGGAGGTCTAATGGGAGCATTATATACGCTTCAAAACCCAAAAAAGGTTAAAAGATTGATATTATTAGCGCCATATCTAGCGCCATCAGTGTTGGACTTAGAAAAATACAATCCGGTGGATGTGCCTGTTATAGCTTATCACGGTAAAAATGACGATGTAGTACAATTTAAAACGTCTCGCGAACAAGCTTACAAATTATTTACTAATATAGAATATAATTCAACGAAAGACGATCATTCACTTCATAAAACTGTAAAAAAATTAGATTGGATATATTTAATTTCATAATTTTACAAAATTATTTAGAAGAACTGAAAGTTTCTATATTTTGAAAGAAATTTTTAAAAACTGGACTCCAATTTTTTTATATTCACATTCTTACATCTATAAATTAACTATTTATTTTTCAATTATTATTAAGTATTAACAATGTGGCAACATAAAATATTAATCTGTTACGATAATCGGAAGTTTTGCGTTAATTACACTATTTTTTCGACATTGGGGAATGTTCATTTACTAGCGATTGGAAATATAAATTAATTATTTTTCATAAATTAAAAAAATTAAATAAAATTATAAAATATACTAGTGTGAGGATTAAATGGATAAAACGCTATTTGTTTGCAGATCGTGCGGGTATGGTTTTCCAAAGGAGTTATCTGAACTTATAGAAAATAAAGTACAGGTTTACTGCGAAATGTGTGGAACGCCTTTCTCTTTGGCGGGAATAAGATTTAAACAAGCTTCTATAAAAACAACAGAGAAATCAATTCCTACGCATCCCAAGTCTTCAATTAGGGACAAGAAAAAATATAATCTTGATAAAGCAATAAAAATTTTGAATAAATTTGACTACATTCCAATGGTTATCTTTTTAACAATAGTTATTGCTTTAAATTTTATATTTATATCTGGTGGAATTAATTATTTAATTAGTTCTTATTTAATTGTAGGTAGTGGCGTATTAATTATCATATATGACTCAAAGTATATTTCACCAAAAATTAAATCTGATAGTTATGACGACATTGTACTAGATGCGATTTGTTATGGAATCTTAGGTTGTATTATTTACGGCACTGGTGTAATACTTTTGATTAAAGGGATATTGATTTTTATATACTCAATTAAAAACCATGAAAGCAGCAATCATAAAGCGTATCATTTTGGTCTTAAACTAAAAAATTCAATAAACAATTTTTCAGCAAAAGCAGGTTTCGTAATCGTAATACTTGTTCTATTTGGTATTTTCACTAAATCAATCCATGTATATTTTATTTCAGATACTTTAATTCTTTTAAATGATAGTTTAGAACCTTCAGAACAATGGAGAATTTTATTAAATACCATCTCAGTTACATTAGTATTTTGTTTAGTACCTATTATTGTTTTAATTATTGATTTAAAGTTAAAGACTAAAATTCAAGAGAAAAGAGAGTTTACAGGTCGTGATGCGCTTCGAACATTCATTTTAGGAGCAATAGGTACAACTTTCTTGAATATAGGGATCTTTATTTTGTTAAAGTCTTTTTTACTATTTTTGCTTTTTGTAGGAAAACCAATCGACTTAATTAAAAAACCAATATTAAATGAAAAAGAAATCCAAATTGTTCCAGTTCAAAAAGTGGTTACTAAAGAGCCAACAAAAGCAATTGTTAAAGAAGAAGAGATACAATGGGTAGAACCAGATGATATACCCCCAGAACCGAAACCTCAGACAATTAGTACTAAAAAAGAGCTTCCGCCAGAAGAAGATGAAGAAGTTAAAGTTATTGAGGAGGAAAAAGAAAAAGTTGAAGAACAACCTCCCAAATTAAAAGAAATAAAAAAGAAAGAGAAAGAAATTAAATTAAGACTTCACGAGTCGCTTTTACCAGTTAAAAACGAGAAGGATAGGAAGGTAGTAAAGGAGTACTTTTCAAAAATATTTAACATCATCTCCAAAGATTTGAGAAAACAGATATTAGAAATAGATATACCTAAAAAACAACGAAAAGAAATATTAAAAGAATTATCTTTCTTAGCTGAGGAGGAACAACTGAAGTACATCGAAGCGTTGAGAAATTTATACGAGACCATTCCAGAGAAATTAATCGCGAGAATACGCAAGCTTCAAAACGTTAAACCACAGTATTACGATAAAATTGTAGAAGAGCTGAAATATTTGGATAGCGAGGAACAAATAGAATTTGTAGTATTTTTAGAGAAAAATGCCTAATAATAAAAAAAAGACTTTCTTAAAAAATGTCGCTTGAAAAAAGAAGAGAAACTGGAGAAAACGGAAAAATGAAAGAGTTAGAAGCAAGTTCATTTAGACGTTTAAATTTCGCTCCATTACAAGAGGTTAAAACAGTAAAAAAACCAAAAATAGCAGAACAAGGAAAGATAATTGAGGAATTAACTGAAGTAGAGAAGGATGTTTTAAAAATAGCCGAAACGATTTTAAAATTAAAAAGATACGACTCTGATTTTGATATAGCAGTCGCTTCTGAAGCAGAATTTCAGAAATTTCCTATAATTGAAAAGTTATACGCAAAGTGCATAGCAAAACTTGCGTATAAGAAAGGTTATAGCAAAGAAGAAATATTTTTGGCTATTAGAAGTTTAGAAGAAAAGAGTTGGATTGTAACCAACGAAAGAAGAACCAAGTTAGAAATTCTAAATAACGAGAAACTATCAAAAATTCTTAACTTCATTAAAGAAAATCCAGGTATTCACGCGAGGGACGAAAAAATCGAAAAAGAATTAAACATTACAAGAACGCCATTTTTGAAACATATAATGACTTTAGAACGATTCAAACTAATTAGATCTAAAAAAATAGGAAAATCATTGCATTATTTCTTGGTTGATGTTCCCGAGGATTACGATAAGTATAAGGTGGTATTTTTAAACCCCTTAATCCCAAAATTAATTGAGGAAATTTTTAAAGATGAGGGCATTGCCATTTCAAAAATAGGAGAAATTCTTGATGTTTATTCTGGAACAATTCAATATCACATGAAAAAGTTAAAAGATTTGGATTTAATAAAGTCTATTAAGAATAAACAAAATCAAAAAATACATTTGGTTAATATTGAACTACTCAAAGAGTTTAACGAGTTTTTCAAAGAACCCAACTTTTCCAAATTATTACAAGGTTTATGACTTTGTTTAAACTAAAGTGTGTTGTATTTTTGGAAGGGTTTTTATTAAAATTTTAATTGCATTATCGATCCCAACTTCCATATCAGGATGAATATCGTTTGAATTAAGTAGATCAAACTGAGGATGGCCTGGTAAATCTGATACTGAAAGAATTGAAGCTGTTTTTAAGTTATAGAGTTGACCTAACAAAAATAAAATCGAAGATTCCATATCGATTGCTTTGATATTAATTGCTTTTAATGCTCGTATAAAATCAAAGGTTTCACAAAATAACGCATCTGTCGTCCAAAGAAGTTCTTCTTTTGCTTTTTTAGGATTAAAAGCACGAGCTTCTTTGATTAATAAATCTTTTAAAATTTCATTTGGTTTTGAAATAAAAATAGTGTGATTTCCTGCAATTACATTTTGAACAGTTGATAAAGGACTACTTATAGATTCTAGTTGATTTAATAACGTCTGATTAGCTCTAATATATTGAGGGGTCGTTCCATCATCGCAGTAAGCCACTTTTGGAACCACAACATCGCCTATATCAATACTGGTATTCTCTCCATAAATACCTCCACAAAAATCCACTCTAACAATAACTTTTGCTTTAGAACGTTTTAAACTTTCTATTGTAAGCGCTGCGTTTGGACATCCTACTTTAGAACGAATTACACTTACTCTAATTCCGTTTAATATTCCATTGTAAACTCTACCATGAACAATCTTATTTTGTAACTTATTAACTAACTTTTTCATTACCATCTTAACTGCGGGCATTATAACAATCTCATTAATGTTTGAAGAGCTAGTTTCTAATATCATTCTCACTATCTTTTCATCAACATTGATAAATTTCAACCCCAGATTAAGCATTTGGCTTTTTATTTTATTTAACATTTTAGTTCGAAAAAATTTAAATCCGTTTTCAATTATATTTTATAACTCGCTTGCTAATTACTGAGCTACTTATATTTCTAAATAATAATTTTTAATATCTTAAGTAAATACATTTACCTATAATTATAAACTACTAGAATACGAAGAAAAAATAGTGGCACTCAGATATGAAAAATCAATACATTGTTAATAATAAAATTACAAACGATTTTGTTGAAAAATACACAAAAACGACATATCGCATAATAGGTAAGAATAAGCACACTGCAATTAAACCCTGTCATTGGTTAGAACAAAAATTATTAACAGGTAGAGATAATCGAAATTGTTATAAAGGGATTTTTGGAATTCAAAGCCACAGATGTTTACAAAATACCCCTTCTATGCCGTTCTGCAACCATCAATGCGTATTTTGTTGGAGAGACATTGAATTAGGAAGTTTGGGCGATGAATTTATTGTTGAACCGGACGAGCCAAAAGATCTAGTTGATGAAATGATCCGCCACCAGCGTGATATTATAAAAAATCATTTGCCCTTAAGAAGATATCTTGAAAATTATGAAATTATGGTGGATATGCTCAATTTTATGTTATTGAATGATGAAGATCATAATATAAATTCACTCTCCAATAACCTTCATGTAAGTAAAAACAAGATTGACCGCGCTGCTAATTTACTAAAAAATCAAAAATTTATCACAGCTATAGATGATTCTTTGAAAAATTATAGAGTCGAGAAAGAGATTTCCTGCTGTATTGATTCACGAGATGAAATATTAAAGTTATTCAATTTAGCATTAACGACTCCTGATGAGATAATGCAAGTTCATGGCGAAGCTATGAATCCAAATCACGCAGCAATATCACTTGATGGTGAACCGCTATTATATCCCAAAATAGGTGGATTGGTTGAAGAATTCCGGAATCGCAATATGACTTCATTTATTGTAACTAACGGAACGCTACCAGAAAGGATTGAAATTTTAAATTCATTACCTTCCCAACTGTATATAACCTTACCTGCACCAAACGAGACGGTGTATAAAAAAGTTTGCCGTCCTATGATTAAAAATGGGTGGAGTAAAATATCAGACACCTTAGATTTAGTTGAAAGTTTATCTTGTAGAAGCTTAATTAGAATAACAGCTGTAAAAAACTTAAATTTATCTGAAAATTACATAAAGGACTATATTAAATTAATTGATAAAGCTAATCCAAATTTTTTTGAAATAAAAGGATTTACTTTACAAGCAAAAGCGCTCATGATCAACGAAAGGCTAAAAAGCGATAAAACACTTCAATATTACTTCCCAGAATATGAATATTTAGAAGAATTAGCTCTAAAGTTCGAAGAGATTGGAGATTTTCCTTTAATATACAAAAATGAGGCAAGTAGGGACTTTTTGTTTGCCGTAAATTGGGATAAAGACAAAGACCCAAAAATAACAACTCCATAATAACGCAGAAAAGAGTTTTAAACCTTAATTTTTTAGGTGTGTATTTATAGTGCGTTTTAATTTGTCTAAATTTGTTTTCTTTAACGCAGAGAATTCTAAATAGAGCGTTTTAGAGCGATCGTTATCGATTTTCTCGTTTACATTAATTAGATTTAGTCCATAATCCTTAGCGGAATTAATAAATAAGAAGATTATTCTCTTCTTATCAAAAACTGAGATTTTATCTATTTTATTCAAAATAACCAAAAGAGGGATGTCAAATTCTTTTAAAAATTTAATTAATTCAAAAGTTAACGGAATTGTAATTTGACTTTGAAAGTGATATTTTTTTAACTCATCTTCAATTCTTAAAATGTTTAGTATTACTAAACCAAAAAAATATTCGTTATGATGCTTTTCGATGTGAAGAACTAATTGCTTCTTTATGTGTTCCTCTCTGCGTCGGCTAGAACTTTTCATATAACCAAAACCAGGTAAATCTAAAATGTCGTACGGCATTTGAGGTAACCTTATAGGCTTAATTAACAAAGTGCTTCCTGGTTGTTTGCCAGTTTTTCCTTTAAACTTTCTCAGATTTGGAAGCAAAAGTTTGGTTATTGAGCTCTTTCCTACATTACTATTCCCAATAATTAAAAGAGAGGGTTTATCTACCATGACTGTTAACCATTATTTATTATACTGAAGAATTCTATATATCAAGAAATTCGTCTTTTAGAAAATCTGTGTACATTTTTTTCTTTTCTTCTTCTTTTAGAATAGGCCTTGTATTGATAGGTTCTCCAACTTTTTCTAAAATTTCTCCGATACCTTTTATTCCAATATTAATTTTGAATTTACCTCCTTTCATATATTTAACAACTTGCTTATCATTTAGAGTTAGTCTCAAAATGTAACCTAATCCAAAATAGAATTGATTTTCCGGGATGGGATCAATGGGGCTTTTGCTCGTAACTTCTTTCAGCATATCATAAAGCAACACCTTACTCGCGATATGATCTTCTGCTTGATAAACTAAATAATAAAGAGAATGATACCAAATTTTGTCGCGTTTATTCTTGGCATGTTCTAAAAATTTTTCTGGAGTTATTATTTCCTTCTCCTTTTCTTTTTTCCGCTCTATAAGTTCTTGTTTGATACGTTCTTCTAATTCTGAAGATACACCTCTGCTAACTGGAGTTTGGAGAATATTTTCCTCGATTACTTGGTTATCTTCTTGTTTTACGAATTCTATAGCTTTTTGCATATCCTGAAGCTCATTAAAATCGATTTCTTCAAGATCAGAGAAATCGCTAATCATTGCTTCTTTTTGTGCTAGGTAATCTTCGCGTTCATTTGTTTGGAGCTTAGATCCAATTAACTCAAGTTCTCTTGATATTCCCTCTTCAATAGCTTCTTCGTTTTCTAAGGACTCAAGTTCTTTAACTTTTGCTATTGCTTCTTGCATTTCTTGTAATTCGTCGAGGTCTATATCTTCCAAATCAGAAAAGTCAGTTTCGAGACTTTTCATATCTAACAAATAGGTTTCTAAATCATTTTGCTCTTGTGTTGACTCTTGTTTATCATCTTCGCTTTTATCTTCGTTCTGATTTTCTTGATCTTCGGTTATTTCGATCACATCTATTCTAATTAATTCTAAAAATACCTATAATATTAATAATAACCTTTAATTCTTTATATGTTAAGATTTGTATAAATATATATAAGTAAAATAATTTGAAACATTTTATTAATAATAATTAACAAAAGATATTTTTTCACATAATATTATGTCAATCGAAGAAAAAGAGTTTAAATTTAAGATAACTGTAGTGGGAGATCCCTCCGTTGGAAAAACAACTTTAGTTAAAAAGTATACTACTGGATCATTTCAAAAGGAGTATATCGCCACTCTAGGCGCTCAGTTCTCAAAATACGAAGAGAAAATAGAAGGGCACCAAATTAATTTATTCATATGGGATATTGCAGGTCAAGATGCTTTTGAAACAATGCGTAGTAAGTTTTATAATGGAAGTAGTAGTGCAATTATTGTTTTTTCTCACGCACCAGAAGAAATAACAAGTTTTAATCACATTAATAAATGGCTTAAAGAACTTAATGAATATTGTGGAAATATTCCAATTGCATTATTTGGAAATAAGATCGATTTAATTAATGAGAAAGATTTAGCTCTAAATGAGGATAAAGTAATTTCCGATTTCAACATTGGAAAATATTCGAAAGATCATAATTTCCTTGGATATTTTAAAACAAGCGCTTTAACAGGTCAAGGTGTTATTGAAGCGTTTCAAAAGTTAGTTAGAGACCTTTACTTTAAAAATAAGACGTAAATGTTTAATAAGAAATAAAAAATAAAACTCCATGCAAATTAAAATTTGCTTTGGACAATTTAATTTTTTTTCAATAACATTAAGAACAAGTAACGGCAAATCTATGATCGCTCCAGCTAAATATCCCTATTCCTTCTGCATTTCCCTCCAAAGTCGACATATTGACATAACATCCTTCAAATGAGGAATTGATAAATTATGTTGTTAATTAATAAATAGA
>Ga0209986_10001599_pt1 | contig 21519 bp, 12 predicted proteins | sample BlataG_FD_183168 | JGI IMG/M metagenome (GOLD analysis project Ga0209986, IMG submission 183168) | Deep subsurface microbial communities from Black Sea to uncover new lineages of life (NeLLi) - Black_00105 metaG (SPAdes) (version 2) | ecosystem: Environmental > Aquatic > Marine > Oceanic >... | reverse complement strand
ATCTAGAGAAGACATCCTCAAACGAGTGGATGCCAATATCGGTTCGGATAACAAGATATCTGTTGCCGAGATGACCATCCATGGACGCAGAGGGAGCCGGACCATTAAGTCCAGATCATGGCTCCAAGGACAGGATAAATCTTTCACCGAATACCTGGCTCCAGCAAGGGAGGCTGGAACCAAGATGCTGAAATTGGGTGATCAATTGTGGACATACATCCCCTCCACAGATAGAACAATTAAAATTTCAGGGCACATGATGCGGCAGTCGGTCATGGGATCGGATCTTTCTTATGAAGATATGATGGAAGATCCTAAACTTCTTAATCTTTATTATGCCAATGTCATCGGTGAAGAGGTCATCCTTGACCGGGTCTGCTGGGTGCTGGAATTAACAGCAAAAGTAAAAAACCCAGCCTATCACTCCCGGAAGATCTGGGTAGATAAGGAACGGTATGTATCTTTGAGAGAAGATCGTATTGCCCGGAGTGGAAAGTTGTTAAAAACGTTCGAAGTCAAGGAAATCCGACGCATTCAGAACCGCTGGGTGCCGACACATATGATCTTCAAAGATGTTTTAAAAAGCGGAAAAGGCACGGAATTTGTTATCGAGGATATCGAGTTTAACGCCTCTATCCCGGAACACGTTTTTACTAAAGCATCCCTGCGAAAATAAATCAGGAAAAAAAAGAAGAAGTTTATGCTTCATTTCATCTCGAACCGAACTTTGCCTGAGCCTTAATCTTTTCGGGCATAGATGAGTTTGTACATGGCTGGAACGACGACAAGAGTCAAGCCCGTCGCAAAGGATAGCCCATAGATTATGGTCATCACCAGGGGATTCCAGAAAACAGCACTGTCACCACCGAAGTAGAACTGCGGATCCAACTCGGTGAACAGGGTCGCGAAATTGATGTTAATACCGATGGCGAGAGGGAGAAGTCCCAGAATCGTGGAGAGCGCTGTCAAAAGAACAGGAGTCAGACGCGTGGCGCCGGCACGGACGATGGCCTCAACTTTATCCATGCCGCTATCAATCAGCTTATCCGTGTAATCGATGATAATGATTCCATTTTTAACAACAATCCCTGCAACCGCGATGATCCCCATGCCCGTCATCATGACGGAGATATCCTGACCAAAAATCGCAAAGCCAAGAAAAACCCCTGTCAAGCTGAAAACAATCTGAAGAATGATGATCAGCGGTTTGGATAGAGAATTAAACTGCGTGACCAGTATGATCAAAATCAGAGCCGTAGCAATGAAAAGGGCTTTGATCATGAAATTTCCGACTTCAGCCTGCATATCCTGTTCACCGGTGAACTTGACCGTATAGCCCCCTTTCAATTCGAATCGTGGAAGCTGTCTGCTGATTCGGCGAATAATCTCATTGGCATTGTATCCAAAGAGAACGTTGGAAGACAGGGTGATGACCCGCTTATTGTCCAGCCTTGTGATTCCGCCGTAGCTTGTCCGGTTGGTCACATGGGCAAAGGATGAAATCGGAATCCTCTTCGGTCCTCCCTCCCCTCCGGGAACGATGATTGCCTGGCTGAGAAGGACATCTATGTCATTCCGGTATTTTTCGTCCAGCCGGACCATGACCGGATATTCCTCCTCTCCTTCCCTGAACTTGGAGACCTCTGTCCCATAGATGGCTGTGCGCAGGACCATCCCCACCTGAGCCGTGGAGATACCTAACCTGTTTGCCTTATCTCTGTCAATATTGAGGATGAGTTCCGGCTTGTTGACCTCCATGCTGGACTTCAGTTCCTCAATTCCTTGAATGTTCAATGAAGTGATGAACTCCTCCAGTCTAGAGGATATGCTGACCAGTTCGTCAATATCATCTCCGCTAATTTCCATGTTGATGGGTTTCCCTGTAGGAGGTCCCATCATTTCCCGGTCGATACGGATCTCGGCTCCCGCGATTCCAGTCAACTCTCTGCGCATCTTTCTCAGATACTCCAGCGTAGATATCCCGGTTCTGTATTTATATTCCACAAAGGAAATGGTTACCCTGGCCAGCTTATCCTGAGTGAAACGCTCAAACATTCCGCTTCCCGCATTAGCGGCCACATTGGAAACCATGGATTCCACATCCGGATTGTTGCGACCGATTACTTTGAAGATTTTTTCTTCGACCTGCTTACAGATATTGTTCGTCACATCGATATGGGTGCCTTCCGGCATTGTAATGAAAACATGCAGATTGTTGGGATCTCCGCCGGGGAAAAACACAACCCTCGGCATCCGGAGACCCAGAAGGACAAAAGACAGAAAGAGAAGAGCGATAATCCCGGCAATAACGCCATAGGGGCGCCTCCCTCTCAGGAGAAAAGCCAGAGTTTTCCTGTAACTATTCTTCATTAGGGGAAAGACATATCTCTGGAATTTGGCGATCAGGAAGCGAAGCACAAACCTGGATAGCAAATAGATGGCAATTCCAAACACCAGGAGATTGGCTGGAAGCTTCCTGCCTGTGGCATAAAAAATTACAGTCAGGACAACAGCGGCCAATATTATAAGGATATTTTTGCGGCTGAGTTTCCACCGGATTTTCTGTGTTTCTTCCTTGGAGGATCTTTTCATGAATGAGACAGCAAAAACAGGATTGATCATATAGGCAACCACCATGGAAGCCGTCAGTGTTATGATAACGGTGATGGGCAGAAAGGACATGAATTTTCCCGGAATTCCCGGCATAAAGATGAGGGGAAAGAAAGGAGCCATTGTTGTCAGTGTTCCTGTAAAAACGGCTACGGCTACCTCACCAACTCCACGTTTAGCGGCGGCGGTGATGGAGAGATCTGGGGTAGTTGTGAAATGGCGGTACACATTTTCCACCACAACAATCGAGTTGTCCACCACAATTCCCAAAATAAGGATAAAGGACATAAGAACAACCATGTTCAAGGTGAAGCCGACAACAGGAATGAAGATGAAGGCAATGACAATGGACATCGGGATGGCAATTCCGACAAACATAGCATTTGTCTCTCCCATGAAAAACATGAGGACAAAAACCACAATGATAAATCCGAGGATGACCGTATTAAAAAGATCATTGACGCTGTTTTTGGTCTGAGTGCTGCTGTCTCCTGTCATGGTAATGATCAGGTTCTCAGGCGCGGTCTTGCGGTATTCTTCAACAAGGGCATTGATCTTGTCGACAGCATAGATCAGGTTTTTTCCGCTTTTCTTGATGACATTGATCGTCACCACATCCTGGGTATTCAAACGTGAATAGCTCTCTTCGTCAGCATAACCGTCTATGACTTCGGCAATCTCCTTTAAATAAACTCCCTTTTTAAGCTGAATATTCCTGATCTGGTCGATGTTCTTAAATTCGCCGACTACACGGATATTTCTCCGTATACCGGCAGTATCAACCTGACCTCCGGAAATAGTGAGATTCTCAGAGGCAATGGCATTCTGAATGGTGAAAAAGGAAAGTTCCACCGCTTGCATTTTATAGAGATCGACATTGATTTGGATCTCCCGGTCCAGCGCCCCGGCGATATCGGCCCGTGTGATTTCCTCAAGGCTTTCGATCTCGTCCTGAAGGTCCCCGGCGATATCCTTCAACTTCACCAGGCCAAGGTCCCCCGAGAGGTTAATGAATAAAATCGGAATCTCGGAGAGATCGATCCTGGTGACCTCGGGCTCCTGGAAAAGATCGGTAGGAAGTTCTGAGCGGGCATCGTCGACCGCTTGCCTGACATCAAGATACGCCTGCATCTCATCCGCGGTCAGCTCAAATTCTATGAAAATGGAGGAGAAGTCCTGAATGGAGTTGCTGTTGATGTGCTTAACTCCGTCGACTCCCTTAAGATGCTTTTCAAGAGGACGGGTGACCAGGTTTTCCATGTCGGCCGGTGATGTTCCGGGATGGATGGTGCTGACCATGAAATAGGGGAAAACGATCTCCGGGAATTTCTCCTTGGGAGTCGTATCATACTGCATAAATCCGAATATCACCAATATCACTGTGAATATGTAGATAGTGGTCTTATTCGCAACCGAGAGGTTCGTTATTTTGAATTCTTTATGCTTCATTTTTAGTTCACTTTTCTATTTGATATTAGCCATTTCCATGAAAGGCTCATTATTGACCTGCAACCACCGCCATATTCTGGCCGTCGGCCAGATTTTGATACCCGAACGTGACCACATGTTCGCCCTCCTGAAGTCCGGAAAGGACCTCGACCCGATCGTTGTAATTTTTTCCGGTTCTGACCGATCTTCGCCTAGCAATCCAGTCTCCGTTTTTCTGTTCGGCTACAAAAATAAATTTTCCTGTCCCTGTCTCCTGGACGATGTTCACCGGAACCGTCAAAGCCTCAGGATTGGAATAGTCATTTATCGTCAAGACCGACAGCATATTCGGCTTGATTCCCGCTTCGGATTTGGGGATTTTCATCTCGATCTGGAATGTGCGGTTCTCAGGATCAATGACCTGGGAAACGGCCTCGACGCGAAGATCGAATTCTCTTCCGGTGACAGGTATGCTCACATGCACGAGATCCTTTTTCTTGATCCGGGAAATATATATCTCCGAGAGGTCGACTTTTATTTTGAGATTGGAAAGCTGCACGACTCGAATAGCTCCTATTCCGGCGGCAGCCATCTCGCCTTCCTTGATAAGGACTTTATCGACCGTCCCGGACAGAGGCGAAAAAATCTTTGCCAGCTTGTATTGCTCCTTTAAAGTCGCCAATCTCTTTTCCAGGCTTTCTTTGTTGTTCTTGGCTTGAAGAAACTCAATTTCACTGCCGATATTCTTGTTCCACAACCTCTGTTGTCTTTCAAAAATCGTCTTTGCCAGCTTTAATCCATTTTCCAGCTCAGCGATGCTGCTTTCCAGAATGGAGCCGTCCAGTTCAGCCAGAATCTGCCCCCTGCTTACTTTACTGCCGGCATAAACATGGATCTTTTTCACAATTCCGGAAGACTGCGGTGCAACCAGAATGTTATTGTCCGATTCGACCGTACCCTGCACCTGGATAAAATGCTGAAAGAGTCCCTTTTCCACCGGTGAAATCTTGACATTTATAAGCTTTTCGCGTTTTACGGTGGGATTAGCTTTCTGAGCGATCCCCTGTTTCAACCTCTCAATCTTTTCTGTCAGGGCATCTCTTTCTTTTTCCAATTGCGCCAGCTGCGCCTCTTCACCCCGCGGGCCGCAGGCGGTAAGAATTAATCCCATTCCTAATAGAACCAAGATTTTGTTGTTTTTCATGATTTTTCGTCCTTTGTTTGAATAGTCTGGTAATTATTATTAAGCCTGTCCAGTTTATTCTTTGCTGCCAGAAGCCCAGCCATGGCTTGAATGAATTCGGATTGAGCCATTAAATGTGTATTATGCACCTGGGTTAAATCCATGCTGGATGCGACTCCTTCCTTGTATTTGATCAAGGTTACGTCATATACTTTTTTGGACAATCCCATATTTTCCTTTGTATTTAAATAATTCTCAAATGCGGAATCCAGGGTTGATTTGGCTCTGGCTTCCTCCAAAGTCAATCCCTGAGATGCCTGAGCTCTTGCATTCCGGGCCTGTTCCAGGGCGAGGGAAGCTTGAGCGACTTTAGCACTTTGAACACCGCTACTGAATATCGGGATATTGACATTGACACCCAAAATCTGCGTGCGGAACCAGCGTTCTCTGGAGTTGAAAAAACTGAACGCATCACGGAACGCATTCCACTGGAACGTGTAAAAGGCCGAAACCGTAGGAAGATATTTGGCTTTTTCGTTCTTAAAAGCCATTTCTGTAAGTATCTCCTGTGTTTCAAGCAGTTTGAAGTCGATATTCTGTTGGAGATCAAAATCGGCATTCGCTGCTTTCGAGATATCTATCTGTTGAAGAATGTCTTCCAGTTTGTCTGTAAGTACAATCGGTTCGTTCAGGTCCAATCCCATCTGAAATTTTAAAAGTTTATAGGCGACCTCCTTTTCTCTGCCGATCGCCTGGAGGCTGTTTTTCAATTTTGTCACTGATATCTGGACAAGATCGGCATCGGTTTCGGCGACAAAGCCTTCTTTGAATCTCTCCCTTATCTCATAATGGGTTTTTTCCAGATTGGCTAGATTCGAACTCAGGATCCTTTCACTCTCTTCGGATACCAGAATTAAATAATAGGTGTTGGTGACCATCTCCAGAACATTCAATTGTGTCCTTTCATGATTGAGGTCCGCCATTTGACGGAAGATTTTCGATGTTTTGAGGCCAACCAAATAACTTCCGCTGAACAGGAGCTGACTTACGGTAAAGTTAGCGTTGGCATTGTGACTTGTGCCAAACTGGACCGGAATCTTTTCTTCAAACTTCCCCTCAAAGAAATTCGGGATCAACACAGTCGCCAACTCGAGATTGTTCATGTAGCCGATCGTGGAATTGATCTGGGGAAATCCTGAAGAGAGCGTTTCCCGCACTTTCTTTTGAGCAGCCAGGATGTCCATCGAAGATTTCTTGCTATCATAACTGTATTCGACAGCAAACTCCTGGGCAGATTGCAGGCTGAACTCTCGCACTTTAGTACTCTGCGCTTGGGTGAGATTTGAGAATAATCCAGGGATCATGATCCATATTACTGTGACCAATAAATAACCCAGCCTTTTTCGGTTAGACATCGATGTCATTCGCTTTGGCATATTTTTTTCCTTTTGTGTATTTGAATGATTGTCAGGAAACCGATTCTTCTGACGGAAACCTGTACTCCTGTCAACCGTATATTCGATCACCAACAAGCCATTAACTGTTTGGATTAAGCCCGATAAACGGATGATGGGCAAAGAGAAAGACCCAGCAGCCTGAATCCAAAAATAATTTAAAAACTAAGCGTTTATAAATTACTGAATGTCAGCGATATTCTCTGCCTGTCCAACCAAAACATCGGCATCGAGCTTCTTCACAACGGTTATGCATTCACACCAAGCTTGAACCTAAAAACAGACTGATTAATATACCATTTATTACCGCAAAAACAAACCGATAACTGGTGCTTACTCAGGCAACTGTTGTTACCCAAATAAAGCATGTATTTTCTCTCTAAAGAAAGAATTATATGTCAAAATAGTGTCTTTTCTTTAATATCAATGACTTATATGAATACTCATCACACTTTTTAACATAGAGCCCACATCAAATTGACTTAAAATTTCCCCTGTGCTATAAGCTATTGCGAGGAACGAAACAACACAGCAATCTCAACCTTAAAAGTTTGTATGATGAATCTAACCTCTACGACTAAATCAAGCAGCGGGCTTGATGAATCAAGCCCCTACATTCTTTTTATGAGATTGCCACGCTACGTCCGCATGTATTAAAGCACTGCGTATGTCAATAATATATAATCATCTAACTTCGGGACATAACCTATCTTTATTAAAAAATTTCATTAGAAAAAAGATGAAAAAAGTACTGCTAACGGGTTTCCTTTTTTTTATTGTTATGATGATTGCCGCAGGTGTTTCTTATGCGGCTAAAATTCATTTAAAAAACGGAAGCGTTATCGGATGCAAAATAATCGCCTTTGATGAGACCTCTGTAACTGTTATAAACCAGGCATTAGACATCAGGAAAATATCCAGAGAGAGAATCATTAAGATCGAACCACCCCTGGAGAAGAGTGAGGTCTTAAAGGAAAAAACAAAAGCTGAAATTCCAAAACAGGAAGAGCAGTACTATGTAGATTTTGCAGAGAGAGAAAAAAAGCTTTTAAGTTTTTATTTTAGCGGCGGACTTAATTATATTAACGGCGGGGATTTAAACGGTGTCATTAAAGACTACAAACAACTCATACAAGACTATAATGAATATTATTCAACAGAATATAGTGTGCCCTGGAAAGAGCTTAAGTGGGTACCAAATTTTAAAGGGGAAGTGCTGGTTAATCTGTCCCGTTCTTTTAGTGTCAGTCTTGGTATTGAATATCTAACCAAGAAGAGCAAAGGAGATAATACCTTTAACGACAGCTTCAGCGGGACAATTAATGAAATAGCATTTTATTATAATTATTCCCTTTCCGATAGTTATTTAGAGGACCCTGAATATGAACTAACTGCAATTCCTGTAACATTTAATATTTATTACTTCAAGCCTATAAATAAGAAAACAGAGATTTTTATAACAGCAGGAGTTGGGTATTACTTTGGAAAACTTAAATATAATATGCCTTACCAATCTGACACTGAATATCAAGAAGACTATTACGCTAATGATGGGACTTTTTTGTACAGTTGGACAGATGATTATTCATATAGTGGAACGGAAGTTTATGAAGTCAAATGTAATGAAATAGGATTTCATGGTAGTGTGGGGGCTGATTACAAGCTCATCTCAATTCTCTCAGCTGATAAAAAGCCTTTCTCAACTATTTCATTAGTAGCTGAATGCAGTTATCGATATGTCATATTTAAAGACTGGAATGGAAACCGGAGTGATAACTGGAGCTGGAATGAAACATGGGGATGGTCGGATATAGGTTTAAGCGAAGACAGCGGGAGTGTGAGTGACAGTTGGAGCGGGAAAATCTGGTATTATGAATACGAGGATCCTGACTTAGAAAAAAAGTACAAACGGATGTCTTTGTATGAGGAACAACCTGAATCTGGACAAGAGATAAGCAATATACGTCAGGCAAAAATCGATCTAAATGGTTTTTCCTTTAGAATTGGAATTAAAATCAGCTTTTGAGCTTTATTTCTTCTTTTTTTTGCCCGTTTTAGATTTTTCTTTTTTGGGAACGTCACCCTCAGCCTTGGATTCAGGGAATTCATCCGTCCTTTTAAGAGTGCTAATATTATGGGTGACAAAACGGTCTAAAGCATCAATAACCTTAGGATCAAATTGTTTTCCTTTTAGGGCTTTACACTGTTCCAGAGCTTCATCAAAAGGTAATGGTTTATTATAGGGGCGCTGGGTGGTCATGGCATCAAATGTATCAGCTGCTCCTAAAATCCTTGCTCCGAGTGGAGTTTTATCGCCTTTTAGACCATCAGGATATCCCGAACCATCATACTTCTCGTGATGGCTCCGGACCATTGGAAGGGCAAAATTAAGGTATCCAATGGGTTTTAGAATATTTTCGCCTGTTAGCACATGAGCCTGTATAGTGTGAAATTCCATCGTTGAGAGAGGGCTTTCTTTCCCAATAATTAGATCTCTAACACCGATTTTCCCGATATCATGAAGTTCAGCAGCGGTTTTGATCTTTTTACATTCTTCCTCGCTCAATCCCATTTCCTGGGCAATACCGAGTGCATAGCGGCTTGTTCTCTGGGAATGCCCCCGTGTGTAGGGATCTTTTGCTTCCACTGTATTCATTAACGCAAGAATCGATTCATGGTAGGCTTTCTGCACATCCTCGTAAAGCCGCGAGTTATCTATAGCAATTGCAGATTGATTGGCAAGAGCAGAAAGGAGAGCCACATCGTTCTCATCAAAACAATTTGGTTTCTCACGGTTGTCAAGGTAGATCAGGCCTAACACAACTCCCTTGCTTACCAGAGGTGCGCACATAACAGAGCGGAGGTTCATCGTCAGGACGCTCTCTGATGCAGCAAACCGATCATCGCTGGAAGCGTCATTTGCCAGTATACAAACCTCCTCATCAACCGACCTCTTTACAATGCTTCGACTTATCTGAAAAGGACGAGGGGGAACATCTGATCTGCTTTTGATAAATTTTGGTTCATAGTCTCCATCTTTCTCGAGGAGAATACAAACCCTCTGTACATCAGAGTATACACTTAATAAAGTCTCTGCTATCTGATCGAGTAATTCATCAACTGTTTGAATTGAATTTATGGCTTTTCCAACCTCATAGATTGTCTCAAGGTTCTTGATTAACTTTGCCGTCTGGATATGCTTATCAGCAGCAACCTCGGGCTTCTCTTCAGCAGTTTCAGGCAGGGACACGGCCTTTTCTATCTGGCTTGTCATCTGGTCAAGTGGAATTTTTGAAGTGATAAGCGGATCATCCTTCTGCCAGTTAATACCTGTTGCCAGGTCATCTTCAAGAACTTTCATCCTGGTGTCACCGATTCTTATTTCGTCACCAGAAATCAATATCTGACGCGAGACTTGATCATTGTTGATGAAGGAACCGTTCAGGCTTTCCTTGTCATGATAAATATAACTATCGCCTTCTCGAATAATCTCGGCATGAATTCTCGACAACTTGGCATCATTGACAACAATATCACAGACAGAATCGCGCCCAATTACTATACGTTCTCCTGGAAGTTCCCAGATAGTATCTTTTTCTTGGCCTTCTATGCAGATAAGTTTCATTCAAGTTCCCGAAAAAATTTATAGCATAGAAAGAAATTAATGTCAAAACAATGTACTCGTTTCACAACCCTATCCTATCCGAATCAACAAAAGGAAAACCTTGATTTCACCTTTATATATTAAATATAATTTTTTCACTTACTATGGGGAAATCCGAAACAAGGAATAAAGAAAAAATGAAAAAAACATTTGTTTTGGCTTTATGTATCGTTATGTTGTCGTTTTCTTGCAGCAAAAAAGAACAGAGTGAAGCTTCAACTCCCGAACCCTCCCCTGTACTGCCTGAAAACGCCCAGGCCATCTCTCTGCTGGGGGAAGTCCTTTATTCCGCAGAACCGTCTGAAGCGGCACTGGAAAAGCATGCTGAAGCTAAATTAAATTACGAGCAAGAACCCGACAATCCGGATGCGCTCATCTGGTATGGACGCCGGACCGCCTATTTGGGGAAATATCGTGAGGCAATAGAGATATATACCAAAGGAATTAAAAAATTTCCCGAAGATGTGCGAATACTTCGCCACCGCGGTCACCGCTACATCTCGATCCGCGAGTTTGATAAAGCAATAAAGGACTTTGAACAAGCCGCCACACTTATCGCGGGCAAAGAAGACAAAATCGAACCGGACGGCATGCCTAATGCTCAGAATATTCCCGTCAGTTCGCTACACACCAACATCTGGTATCATCTCGGTCTGGCTTATTACTTGAAGAACGACCTGAAAAACGCTTTAAGGGTATATCGAAAAGGCATCAAAGCCTCTCAAAACGATGATATGCTTGTCGCAACCACCCATTGGCTGTATATGACCCTCCGCCTCCACGGCCGGGAGGATGAGGCGAAGGAGGCGCTGCAGCCGATTCACAACAAAATGAATGTTATTGAAAACATTGCCTATTTTCGGCTCTGCCTTTTCTACAAAGGAGAGCTCACACTCGAGAACCTCACGGACCAGGAGTTCAGCTCCATTATGAACGCTGCTGTAGCCTATGGGATTGGTAACTGGTATTTTTACAACGGCGACAAAGAAAAAGCCAAAGAAATATTTCAAAAACTGCTGGGACAGAAGGGATGGGCTTCATTCGGATACATTGCGGCCGAATCGGATTTTGTCCGCGAATTCAGATAATGCGGCGTTTTGAGTAACAGCGTTAAAAAAATGGCAGCGCTACGGGGATTCGAACCCCGGTCTGATGGCTGAGAACCATCTATCCTAGTCCCCTAGACGATAGCGCCACTAGGTTAGGATACGCCAGAATACCAGATGTACCCCTGGAATGTCAACTTAGTAAAGATTTCCAGCATTTTCTATTTTAGCATGGTTTAGTACAATTTTTTATGATTAAAGATAGTTTTGGTCAAAATTTAGCCAATAATAAAATTTTACAATTCTTCAAATGAACAACATTAATACATAAAAGTTGACAATAGAAAAATTTAATTTTAATGTATTTAAAAGAATTATTACAATTACCGGGATAAGTGCTAACTAATACTAAAAAAAATCTTATGTTAAAATAGATAAAAGGAGGAAGGATTATGGATCAAAAAATTATAAACTTATACGAAAAATACACTACTGGATCACTAGGTCGCCGAGAATTCCTTAAAAAATTAGCTGTTCTTGCTGGCAGCACTGCCGCTGCTATCACTATGCTGCCTCTAATAGAGCATAATTATGCCCAAGCCCAGGTCGTTCCAAAGGATGACCCCCGCCTTCATGTGGAAAATATTAAATACCCTGGTGAAACAGGCGAAGTCCTTGCACATTTGGCTCGACCCAAAGGAGACAAAAAACTACCTGGTGTGATCGTGATCCACGAAAACAGAGGTCTTAATCCCCACACCGAAGACGTTGCCAGGCGTGTAGCAATAGAGGGATTTTTAGCTATTGCTCCAGACGCCTTGTCACCGTTTGGGGGAACTCCAGAAGATGTCAGTGAGGCGCAATCGCTCATGCGCAAGCTCGACAGCAAGGCGACAATAAAAAATTATGTTGCTGCGGTAAAATACTTAAAGACGCATCCTCAGTCTACAGGAAAGGTGGGATGCACAGGCTTCTGTTGGGGAGGAGGAGTAACAAACCAGGTTGCCGTTAACTCTCCGGATTTAAAAGCAGCGGTTCCTTTCTATGGGAGACAACCTGCATCTGAAGATGTCCCTAAGATCAAAGCCTCTTTACTTCTCCATTATGCGGGTCTTGACACACGAATCAATGCGGGCATTGAGGCATTCGAAGCAACCCTGAAAAAAGCATCCATAGATTACAAGATATTTATGTATGAGGGCGCCGGGCATGCATTTTTTAACGACACAGGCTCCCGATATCACGAGGAAGCGGCCAAACTTGCTTGGGAGCGCACTATAACGTTCTTTAAAGAGAAACTTAAAACCTGACGTCTAATCGTCACCTTGACGACCGCAGTCCAATCACTTGCCCAGGCAGCATTTCTTGTACTTCAAGCCACTGCCGCAAGGGCATGGATCATTCCGACCCGGTTTGGAACTTGTCTGTACACCTGCGGCCTGCTCCGGTGGCATTTGCTTCTTTAGGGTCTGGCGGCGCCATTGTGCACTCACCTCTGCAGTAAAAGATCGGCAATGGTTAAAAAAGCGTTTATAACCCGCACACAGGTAGTTCAGTCCCGCTTCTCCATCCGGTGTCTGGAAAAAGCGATTCTTCGGGCACCCCCCATTACACATAGCTCTAACATCACAAGTCCGGCAATATCGGGGCAAAGTTTCCAGTTTGGCCTGACCGAATGCTCTCTGTTCCGGACTCTCAAGCAGCTCGACCAGTGGAGTCTCCCGGATATTCCCAAGTTTATGTTCAGCGTCAACAAAGTGGTCACATGAAAAGAAGTCTCCACTGTGTTCGATGACAGGAACATCACCGCAGGTCGGCCGAAAGATACACAGTGAATGCTCCTGATTGAAGGCCGTCCTGGCAGCCTCTTCGAATATCTGCACTTTAATCCGCCCGACATCCTGGTCTCTCCACTCATCAAAAATATCGCAGAGAAAAACACCCCATGCATCAGCCGGCACGGTGATGTGGCTTACACCGTTTTCTGCGTCTGGCTGCGGCTCGACCATAGGAAGAAAAGTCACGTATTGGGCTTTGATCTGCTTGAAGAACCGGTATACCTGGGTGGGATACTGGACGTTATTAGAATTTACCACACACAATATTTCGTTTAAGACTTTGTTCTGTCGCATAAGCTCATACCCACGTTTCGTTTGCTCATAGGTAGGCTTCTGGTTCTTGGTGACGCGGTATTGGTCATGCATCTCCTGTGGACCGTCCAGGCTGATCCCAACAGTAAATCCCTCTGCCGCTAAAAAGCGGCACCAATCCTCATCGAGGAGGGTTCCGTTGGTCTGCATACCGTTAGTGATGCGCCGGTTAGAGGGCTGATGCTTGCGCTGCAGCTCCACAACCTTGCGAAAGTAGTCCAGCCCCAGGACGGTCGGTTCCCCACCATGCCAGGAAAAGCGGATCACCTGTTCTGGGGAAGCCTCGATATGCTGGACAATGTACTCCTCCAGGATGTCATCAGGCATACGAAACGACTCGCCCTTTGGATAGATGTGTTCCTTCTTCAGGTAGTAACAATAGTGACAGTCCAGGTTACAGATTGAACCAATTGGTTTGGCAAAAACCTGAAACTCACGGGAAGCTTTGACCATAACCTAATCATCCATCTCCGGGTGGAATGTTATAAGGCACTTAACTTGATAAGAACTCGATTTTTCCGGGAAGAGTATAGGGAAATAAAAGTTATGGGTCAAGGAAAAAGGAGAAAAAATTAGCTTTTCCCTGCCATTAGCATTTTTCCTCTTACTTCTCCCCCATTTATTCTCCAGAGCATGGGCAGAGGTCTGTCAACACCTTCTGTATATTCTGCAGTATTCTCCCAGTGATAGTTAAGAATCAGGTTATAATCGGAGAAATGCTGCCAGCGGCGGCGAGGTAAACCTGTTATCATATGGAAATGATTGGCGGGCATCCCGACTTTAGCCAGACTCGAAGGAATATTTTTAAAAGTCAGGAAAGTATGGGGCCATGAATAATTCGAGGCATGGCAGCATCTTTCTCTTAAAGCTGGAGGCAGCTCAACGCTCTGTGCTTCATCCTGGACCATAGTGAACATTCCTGAAAGATCTGAGAAAGCCATTCTTCCTGCGATGCCAGTGATTCCCTTTGGAGAGATAAAACCCACAGAAAACCCCAGGCCCGGGAAATAATATTCAATAGCTTTAAAAAGATAAACTTCCTCGGCATAGTCCAGGGATGCACTGCCAGAGTTGTTTCCATCAATAAAACCTTTTTTCATCCAAAACTTTTCCTTGTAAGGAGCCAAGTCCAGCTTGATTTCCTTAGCAATTTTTTCTATCTCCCATGGTTCATAGACCTTTCTAAAATCCATAAAAAGAGGTGGTTTTCCACCCGATAAATAGCAATAGGTTATCATGGTCAGTAGGCCCTGAATGTCATTTTCTGTAGCAAAAGGAATCACAGTTTTTGCCCCGGTATGGTCTTCAGTGGAGTTAAAGAGGGACTCGGCTATGTCCGCTGTTGTCAGAGGGATTCCCCTTCTATCTGACCCCCAGGCTAACTGACTTGTCCAGCCTCCTCCAATAGCGTTTATATCTTTCATATAATTCCTTATAATCAAATACAGAGCCAGGCCTTCATCCAATTTATTCTTTTCATCTTCAGAAAGCTCAGGAGCCTTAATATTTTTCTGAGTGTATACAGCTTGTTGGGATTGAACAATTTCTTCAGTGTTGGAGAAAATACGATCTTTAAATTTCACATTTATCACCCAATCCTTTAATTCCTTAAGCTCCTCTGGATTGTATCCCCCTTTCTTTTGAAGCATATCAGCAAAAATCTTCATAGATTCCCGTGTTGATTCAAGACCAAAGAATCGCCTGGCTGCATGAACGTGGTTTAAGGCTGTCTCCATCTGCATGGAATCTGTATCCACAGAGAGATATCTTTTCCCCCTCAAAGCAACAGTAGCCATTACAGCATAAGCAAGGTCAACGATCTCATCCCTGGTTTTCTCATCAAATTCCGGATTCATTCCGGTCTCCGGCATATTTCCTATTATCATGGGACATAGACGGCCGGTTTGAGCATAAGCACCAACCAGAGCATCTATGCCTACTACTCCCGGCTTGGGCGCATTATTTCCCCCCACACAAACTAAAGGAGTTGTTGGCGGGAAAAGAGCTGAAAGAGCCATGGCACTTTTTCCAGGAAAAAACCATGTATCGGGCACAATGATTAAGGCTTCAACTCCGGCATCCTTCATCTCCCGGGCTCCGGAATCAGCTGTGTTCTCGCTATCTATGAGAAAAGAACAGAAGAAAACATTAGGAGGACTCCCATCAGGCATCTGAAGTCTCTTTGCTAATAAATTTGCAGTTTTTTTTCCTACATTGAATGCCCTCTTGCGCGACGATTCATCAATTCGAGGGTCGCAGGGAACAAATACTCCTAAAGTGGGAGGGCCTATTTTTTTTTCGTTCACGTAAGGCATGATTCCTCCTTTAAAATTGAATTATGGGAAAGTTCAAATTCACTAATAAACATATACCTTTATAAATCACAATATTATTGATTCTTTTATTTATAGATGTCTTTTATACCAGGCTCAATGTGAACCAGAATATTTAAAGGATTGGATAAAACATTTTTGATTTTTTTTTCAAGTTTCACCGAAATATCATGACCTTCTAATACTGACAATGTTGAATCAACTAAAACATGAACGTCAATATACAATTCGCCCCCAAGCTTTCTTGTCCGGAGAGCATGCCAGCTGTAAATACCTTTTTCCTCTGTTAAGACTTTTTCAATTTTTTGGATAGATTCTTTGTCTGCAGAATGCTCGGCTAGTTCCATTACCCCTTCAAATAAAATCTTGCCTGCTATTCCCATAATCATGAAACCAACTACAATTGTCGCCAGCTGGTCGGCATGACCCCAACCTAACAGACTAATAATCCCTCCAATTAAAACTGCTACCGAAGAAAGGGAATCTGACCGGTGATGCCAGGCATTTGCATACAAAACTGTGCTGTGGGTAATCCGAGCAATTTTTCGCGTCATAAAGAAAATAATTTCCTTTGTGATAACAGAAACAGCCGCTACAACTAAGACTAAATAGCCTGGATAATTGTGTTCACGCCGGTAAATGGAAACACCAGCCGACCAGATAAGTCCAAAACTAATAACGAGAAGTACCAAGGCAATCAGCTGGGAAGAAATCGTTTCCAGCTTACCATGGCCAAACGGGTGAGTTTTATCTGCAGGCTTGCTGGATAAACGCGTTCCAATCAAGACAACAAAATCCGTGATGAGATCAGAGAGAGAATGCACACCATCGGCAATAAGAGCAGAAGATTTTATTAAAACTCCAGAAATGAGTTTTAAAAGCATTAAAAAAAAATTGAGCAAGGCTCCCCAAAGAGTTATAGAGCGAATTTTTTTCTCTCGAAACTCTCTTGACTGAAGTGTCATTTTTCCCTTTTTATGATAGTTAAAGTACACCCTGGCATTTAAATAACATCTGTATTATAGAAAAACTCTCAGGCCATTACTAACTATTCTTGAAGATTTCTGCCCGGGTTTTTAGTAAAAAAGGACAGGCTATTTTTTATCCGGTAGGAGAGATTGCCATGCTTAGCCAGCAACGACAATTTCAAAATTGTGAGATTGCCACGTCACTTCGTTCTTCGCAATGACACTCTTTGTGTGAGATTGTTTAGCCTGTTGCGAGCGTAGCGCGGCAATCTTCTTCGTTCCTCGCAAAAACAATCAATCATGACAAAAAAGCAGACTCTCCCCTTTTTTCGTCTCTTTTTTCTTTTTTATTTGTATTCTTGAGTGAAATCTTGTAAAAATTGAAGGCAGGCAAACGAGAAACTAGGATGTTCTTTCAGAATTCTTCTTTTTTTAAAAAATATCTTTTACCAGGATTTGTCTTCCAGTCAGTGGTTATTGCAGGAGGTTATGGAACAGGGCGAGAGCTTGTGGAATTTTTTCTTAATTATGGTCCCCTGGGAGGCCTTTTGGGAATGGCAATTACTACAGCCATGTGGTCGATATTACTGGCTGTTACTTTTGAGTTCTCCCGAAAGTTCCGCGCCTATGATTATCGAACATTTTTTAAAAAACTCCTTGGCCCTTTCTGGTTTGCTTTTGAGATCATTTATTTTATCCTGCTGCTGCTTGTACTTGGTGTTATAGGTTCTGCAGCCGGCGCTTTGCTTAAAAAAAGCTTCAACATCCCGGACATAATCGGAGTTATGGTAATGCTGGCTGCCATAGGATTTCTGACTCTAAAAGGAAGCGGACTTATTGAGAAATTCCTTTCAAGCTGGTCAATCCTCCTCTACATAGTCTATGGACTCCTTCTTGTCTTTGCACTTCTTAAGTTTGGCCCGGAAATCCAGAAGAATTTATCGAGCGGAATTGTTCTCCCCAAGTGGGCACTGGGAGGATTCAAGTATGCTCTCTACAATATGGGGATTATTCCTGCTGTTTTATTCTGCATCAACCACATAGAAACAAAAAAGGAAGCTATTTCTGCCGGTCTTCTTGGAGGCTTAATCGGCATTCTGCCGGGATTTTTCTTCTACATTGCTGTTGTCAGTCATTATCCGACAGTCTTACCCGAGGAGGTCCCCGCTTATTATGTCTTCGAAAAGCTGGGATTTCCCATTTTTCTTTTCCTCTTTCAAATTGTTCTTTTTGGAACTCTTATCGAAACTGGGACCGGCTTCATTCATGCAGTTAATGAACGCATCCAATCTGCACTTCGAACAAAGGGAAAAGAGCTGCAACCCTGGCAAAGACCCCTTGTGGCTGTTATCCTTCTTTTAATAGGCCTTGGAATCTCAACTTTTGGACTGATCACATTGATAGAAAAGGGATACGGGAGAATAAGCTGGGGATTTTTCTTTATTTATGTTATTCCTCTCCTGACTCTTGGTATATATAAAATGATCAAGAGAGCTTAGTAAAATAGAACCGCCCAATTTTACTTTCCTGGATTATTCACTAATTGAGATCGCCGCAGACGTCGTTGCGAGGAGCGAAGAAGATTGCCACGCTGCGCTCGCAAAAGGCTAAACAATCTCACAATTTGTACTGTTTTTGCGAGGCGCAGGGTATAAAGCTCTGCCTTGATCCCTTTTTAAGAAATGTTATCAATGGAAGTAAAAAATCTATCTAAACATATTCGATAGTTGCTGGAGGTTTGCCCGTAATTTCATAAGCAACACGCGTCACATCTGGAATCTCATTGGTGATTCTCCTGCAAAGATTCGTAAGGATTTCCCAGGGAACGTTAGTTGGTTCAGCAGTCATAGCGTCTTTGCTCTCTACTGAACGGACAATAACTATTTCACCAAATTTCCTCTTGCCTTCTTCAACTCCTGTCCCTTTATCACTCAATAAAACAGCAAAAGCCTGAAAGGGCTTTAAAGATTCAATTTCCTCCTCCACTATCTGGGTGGCTTTCCTGACAAGGGAGATTCTCTCTGGAGTTACTTCCCCTACTACTCTTGTCGCTAATCCTGGCCCTGGAAAGGGCATCCTCTGGTAAATACTCTCCGGAAGGCTTAGTGCTTCAGCTACTTTTCTGACCTGAGGTTTAAACAATTCTTTTAAAGGCTCAACAACTTTAAAACCAAATCCTTTCTCAGGATCTATCCCAATCTGCTCGAGAATGTTATGCTGGGTTTTTACGCCACCTTTTGTCTCGATAATATCAGCCGCAATTGTTCCCTGTACTAAAAATCTAGCTTCGTTCTGAAGCACTTCTCGCCCAAAAACAGTGTAAAAAGTATCCCGGAAAGCTTTTCTTTTCTCCTCCGGGTCAAATTTCCCTTTAAGAGCATGAAAAAATTCATCCTGGGCATTTATAATGTCAACTGTAATCCCAAGATCTGCAAATATTTCTCTCACATCCTCTGGTTCTTTTTCTCTCATTAATCCATCATCGATAAAAATCACTTTCAGATTCGGACCAATGGCTTTATGAGCCAGGACTGTGCATGCTGAGCTATCAACGCCTCCGGATAACGCAGAGATCGCTTTTTCTGACCCGATAGTTACTTTTATTTCCTCAAGTTTATCCTCAATGAATTTTTGTTCATCCATTTCTATCTCCTCAATTTATTTTATAAAACGTAAAATCTTCCTTTGTATTCCCTGAAATATTTAGACTTTCATTGTATGGGAAAAAAATAAGACAGGCAACTTATTTTTAAAAATAGCAACATATCTTCTTTTTGATATATACATTTCCTACAAAAAAAGCTGATTGCCTCCTTTTTCCCAAAAAGAAAGCTTACTGTTGGTCACCTTTAGAGGTGAAAAAAAGCAAATAAAAATCATCATCAAAACCACCCTTAAAGGCTATTGCATCTATAGGCGGAAATTGTCATTATTTAGCTGGAAGACGAATTCATATAATTTTAAGGAGGGCTCTTCCAAACGTCGACAAGGTTTTAAAAGGGAGCGGGGCTAACGGAGGATCCTCTCCCGCCCTCCTTTTTTCCCCTTCATATTCCTCGGATCCTAATTTTTTTCCTGCAACTCAAAATTAGGGTTTGTCCCAAAATGACAGGATCCCATGTCATCGCGAGGAGTGAAACGACGTGGCGATCTCTCACAAATGAAATCAATCATTTTTCTAAAAGATTGCCACGCTCCCTCCGGGAGCTCGCAATGACATCTTAAGAATCTTATTTATTCTGTACATTAATCCCGTCACTTTGGGACAAACTCCAAAATTAATAAAGTTATAAAGTTCTAACAAGCCATTTAATTGGTGGCTCCATTTGGTCAAATCACTGGATTCAACCTAGGTTGTAAAAAGATCTTTGGATGAAAAATTCGGCTCGCTGGTCAGGTTAACCCCTAATCTTTTTAAACCTGCCTCATCGCCCGGTGTAGGAATATGGGTCATATGAACCTCACAACCTTCAAGCTCTTTCAGTTTCTCCAGGGCTTGTTGAACAGTAGGATTTGTCGCCGCACTTATTCCTAGGCTTATCAGCGTTTCTTCTAAATCCAAACTGATCGATTTAGCGCTTAAAATATTCTTCTTAAGATTTGATATCGATTCTATGATGCTGGGCGCCAATAAATGTATCTCATCAGGGATTCCTGCCAGCTTTTTTATCGCGTTTAAAACAAGGCTTGAGGCAGCATGCATAAGAGGAGAATTTTTACCTGTCAAAATTGAACCATCTTTTAATTCTATAGCTGCTCCACAAAAAATCCCTTTGTGTCCCTTGTCCCCTGCTTTTGCTTCCTGTGCTGCTTGCCTTGCCGGTTCAACCACTTTTCTGTTTTCTGGCTTAACATTCAGCTCTTTTATAAGAAGTTCTATTCTCCGGATAGTGTCTTTTTCTACAAATCCCATTACATACTCACAGGAATATCTGAAGTATCTCCTGACTACTTCCTGCCTGGCAGCCTCGGTTACTTCTTTAGCATTTATGATACCTGAACTTGCCCGGTTCACGCCCATATCAGTTGGAGACTTATATATAGATTCAGCTCCGGTGAGCTTTTCTAATATTCGCTTGAGGACAGGAAAAATTTCTACATCCCGGTTATAATTAACTGCTGATTTGTTATAAGCTTCTAAATGAAATGAATCGATAAGATTAAAATCTCCGATGTCGGCAGTAGCTGCTTCATAAGCAACATTTACAGGATGCTTCAAAGGCAAATCCCAGATAGGGAAGGTCTCAAATTTGGCATACCCTGATTTTATTCCTCTTTTATAATCATGGTAAAGCTGGGAAAGACAAGTTGCTAATTTTCCACTTCCCGGGCCAGGACCGGTCACAATTACAAGGGGCTTTGTTGACTGAATATATCCATTGGCTCCGTAGCCCTCGTCGCTAACAATAACATCTATATCTGTAGGATAACCTTTTGTAAAACTATGGGTATAGACTTTTATGTCCCGCCGTTCTAATTTATTTTTAAATATTTTTGCTGATGGTTGATCATTAAAGCGGGTAATGACTACGCCCAAAATCTCAAGACCCCATCCTCTCAAATCATCAATCAATTTAAGAGCATCCACATCATATGTGATTCCAAAATCTGCTCTAACTTTTTTCCTCTCAATATCACCTGCATAAATGCAAAGTAGAATATCAGCTTTATCTTTTAACTGCT
>Ga0209986_10001595_pt1 | contig 21527 bp, 20 predicted proteins | sample BlataG_FD_183168 | JGI IMG/M metagenome (GOLD analysis project Ga0209986, IMG submission 183168) | Deep subsurface microbial communities from Black Sea to uncover new lineages of life (NeLLi) - Black_00105 metaG (SPAdes) (version 2) | ecosystem: Environmental > Aquatic > Marine > Oceanic >... | reverse complement strand
AAGGAGCAATAAATGCTATTGAATAAGACATCAAGGTCAACCTCTTATTACTAAAATTTTTATGTAATAAAATTAAAACTATGGTTTTAACAATAAACGTAAGCTAAATATTTTTTAAATGAGAATACTTCCCAAATTTTTTTAAATAAGGAATTAAACCCCCGCTTTTTAAAATAGCTAAAAGCTGAGGTGGAAATTTTTCGATTGATAAGGTTTTTTCGGAGGTACCCAAAACGATTAATCCCTCTTTAAGATTAATTTGTATTAAACTTCCTTGTTGTACTTCTTTAACTATACCAGGACATTTCACTGCGGGCAATCCCACATTTAGAGCATTTCGATAAAAAATGCGTCCAAAGGATTCTGCTACCACTGCTTTAATTCCTACATATAAAAGAGCTCGAGGAGCATGTTCCCGGCTAGAACCACATCCAAAATTTTTCCCTCCGACTATTATCCAATCCTCTCCTTTTATCTTATTATAAAAATCCGGAATAGCATCTTGCATGGCATGAATAGCCATCTCCTCAGGAGAAGTAAGATAAAGATACCTGCCCGGATAAATCTGGTCTGTATTAATATCATTTCCTACTTTAAAAACTTTTCCCTTTATTATGGATTCAAACATATAAAATGTTCCCTTCTGGATTCCCACTTTCGTGGGAGTGACAATAATGGGCAGGCAAGATGCTTGTCCTATGATTGGCAATCAATTGGTGAATTGTAAACACTTTATCTGACCACTGAAAACCGTAAACTGAAAACTTGCATTTAATACTAACGACTATTTCCTTATGCGCTGCACGCTATACGCTATTCGATAAATTATAAAAATTCTCGAGGGTCAGTTATTACACCTTTTAAAGCTGATGCAGCTGCGGTAGCCGGAGAAGATAAAAATATTTTTGCCTCAGGGCTACCCATCCTTCCTGGGAAGTTCCGGCTAGAAGCGGCGATGCATGATTCTCCAGGGGATAAAACTCCCTCATGTGCGCCTAAACAAGGACCACAAGAAGGGGTGGCTAAAGTCGCTCCTGCATCTAATAATGTTTGGATATAGCCAAGTTCAATGCATTTTTTTAATATCTTATTAGAAGCTGGGATAATTAGCAATCTAACAGAAGGGCAAACTTTTTTACCTTTTACAATTTGAGCCGCTATCTTAATATCATTAATTCTCCCTCCTGTGCATGTCCCAATCAGGGCTTGTTGAATTGGTTTCCCTGCCGCCTGCAAAACAGAAACGACTTTATCCACTCTATGAGGAAGAGCAACCTGTGGTTCAAGATTTGATATATCAAAGTTGTAAACAGATTCATAATGTTCGCTATTTTCATCATCTCTAAGCTTCATCAGCTCATATTCTTTATACTTTTCTGGATTAACATCTAAAAGATATTCCCTGACTTTTTCATCCGGACGAATGTAAGTTACTTTTGCCCCCATTTCCACTGACATATTACAGAGAACCAATCGCTCATCCAAAGACATTTCCTTGACGGTTTCTCCGTCAAACTCTATCGCTTTATATAATGCTATATCTGTTCCTAGCTGAGAAATAATATGAAGAATGATATCTTTCGCCATAACACCTTTTCTTATTTTTCCCTGTATATTTATTTTAATACTTTCCGGAACTCTAAACCATATCTCCCCGGTAAGTAAGACTGCAGCCATATCTGTAGCTCCTATTCCCGTTGAAAAAGCACCAAAAGCTCCATGAGTAGTGGTATGGGAATCCGTAGCAACAAGGACCATGCCCGGCCAAACTAAACCTGCCTCCGGCATGACTTGATGACAAACTCCACGGTTAATATCAAAAAAATATTTTATCCCCTGTTCTTTAGCAAATTCACGCATTTTCTTTTGATTCTCTGCAGCTTTAATGGTAGGAGCTGGGGCATAATGGTCCATTACAAAAGCTATTTTTTGAGGGTCCCATACTTTTGTACCTTTCATTTCTTTAAAAGACAGGATAACTTGTAAATATAGATCATTAATCTCGGCCAGATCTACTTTAGTAACAATAAATTCCCCGGGATTAACCTTTTCTCGGCCCGAAGCTTGAGCTAATATCTGATATAAAGGATGCATTTGAAATATAAATCTCTCTTTCTTTAAAAGTATATTTTTAAATAATTCAAAATGAATTTACAATATCTAATTGCAGGTAATTTTTAAGTTATTTGAGGTACAACTGTATTCCCCGAGGGAAGAATATAGGCCTGAAAATCTTCGCCATATTTTTCTTTAACATATTCTGTGGCTTGTGAAATATTCTCCATAGGGATAAAATATAATTTACGAACTTTATCTTGAGGCAAAGAAGAAATTAATATCACTTCTACTTCTTTTGTTAATTTAGCTATAGCATAGGCTTTGTGACCGCCTAAAACAAATTTATTCTTCAAGCGTTTGATTATATCATCGGGAGTATTTGCTTCTTCTATCCACTTTTCAAAAGTGGGTTCTCCATAACCCTCAGAACACTCAGCAAGTAGTATAATTGTTCCTCCGGGTTTTATCGCCTGATAGGCATTATTCAAGGCTTTCTGAGCCTGATAGATATTAATATCTTTAGGATAACCGCCGGCACTGGCGATCACAATATCTGCCTTTTTTTCAATAGGACAGATGTATATTTGCTTACATATCTCTACTCCCTGCTGCCATGAAGTTAATAATTCCCCTGCTACAATTTCTACTATTTTGTGGTTTTCATCAGTAACTACATTGATATTAAAATCAACTCCGACTTTCTCTGCAGCTTCCTGCATCTCTTGGTGTACCGGATTACCTTTAAGATTTCCAGCTCGAGAATCAGAAGAAACCATCCTGGCATGATTAGCTTCAATAGTCTTTCTCCCGCAAATACCGGGAAGGATAGATTTTCTTCCTCCGGAAAAACCGGCAAAATAATGGGGGACTATTACTCCTGTGGTAATTATAAAATCTGTCTCCGAGATAATTGGGTCAACCCAGAGTTTGTTACCGCTTTTCAATTTACCCAAATCTTTTAGGTAGGGGTCATCACAATCATGATTTATAAATTTATAATTACTAACCAAATCTTTTCCAAATATATTCTCTAACTCTTCCTTAGAATTACTTCGATGAATCCCAGTTGCAATTATAAAAATTATATTTTCTTTTTTTATTCCTATTTGATGTAATTCATCTAATAAAGGAGGTAAAATTACTTCATAAGGTGTAGGTCTGGTTATATCGTTTACAATGATTAAAATCTTACTGGCTTTTTTCTGAAAGATTAATTCCCCTAGAGAAGGGCAACCAATCGGATTTTTCAAAAGATTTTTCAGTCTATTTTCCGGATATAATATAACCTTATGTTTTTTTAAATTTAGTATTTTGATTATATTTTTATCTTCAATTGGTAATCGAATTTCATTTTTACCATATTCTAATTTCATTTTTTATCCTTTTAACCTCCAATCAAACAAAGAATGGTACTCTTATCTTCCCAATAAATTCGGAATAAAAAGAATAATTTGAGGGAAATAAGTAATAATTACTAAATCCAATAATAAAACCAATAAATAGGGAAGGATTGCTTTGGTTACTTTTTCTATAGGTACTTTGGTAATCGCAGTTACTACAAAAAGATCAAGCCCTACCGGTGGGGTAATACAGCCAATAGCCAGATTTACCACTACTAAAACTCCAAAAAATACCGGATTTATTCCCATAGAAATTGCGACAGGTAATAAAATTGGAGTTAATATTACCACAGCTGCAGAAGCATTTATCAAGGTGCCTATAAATAATAATAATACATTAACCAACATTAGAAAAACAATTGGGCTGCTGCTAACGGATGCGAACATCATTCCAATTTTATGGGGAACTTGAGCATTGGTTAAAATCCATCCAAATAGATTGGCAGCTCCTACTATAAACATAATAACTGTTGTGCTCACTGCTGCTTTCAATATAACAGAAGGCAGGTCTTTTATCTTTAATTCTTTATAAACAAAAAATCCAATAAACATTCCATAAACCGCTGCAACTGCCGCAGCCTCTGTTGGAGTAAATACTCCTCCGTAAATACCTCCAATAATAATCACCGGCATCAATAAAGCAAAGAAACTATCTTTAAATGATCTTAGAATATTTACTAAAGAAAGTCTTCCTTCTCCTTTAAATCCTGCTCTTCTACATATAATATAACTTACTACACACATAGATGTTCCCATAAGTATTCCCGGTAAAAATCCTCCTAAAAATAAATCACCTATGGATACTCCCGCTATGACACCGTAAACAACCATGGTAATACTGGGAGGGATAACGATTCCTACGGTTCCACCGGAAGCGACAACAGCTGCTGCAAAATCCTTTTTGTATCCTTTTTTTACCATTTCATCAATCATACTAACACCAATAGCAGCGGTAGTGGCAGCCGAGGAGCCGGAGATAGCTGCAAAAAACATTCCGGATACGGCAACTACTAATGCTAAACCCCCGGCAATAAACCCTACTAAAGAGTTGGCAAAATTTACTAACCTCTTGGTAACCCCACCTGCAGACATAAATGCCCCGGCTAACATGAAAAATGGCAAAGCCATAAAAGAAAATGAATCTACTGCAGTAAACATCCTCTGGGCAACAACTATCAAAGGGATATCCATAACCGCATAAAGAACAACTGCAGAAGATAAACCTAATGCCACTCCAATCGGAGCTCCAATAATTAACAGAACAACAAAACAACTAAATATTAACCATAATAACAATTTTGTTTCACCTCAATTTCCACAGTTATTTTAAATCTACTCTTTTGCCTGAAAAACATCTACAATTAAAATCAATATATTACAAAACATCACAAACGTCGCAACAGGAATTGCTAAATATACCCAGGACATTGAAATCCCTAATGCGGGTGAGTGTTGAAAAGAACTTAATTTCATCATCCTTAGACCTTGATAAAATAAAATTGCTACAAATGTCATAGTAAAAATATAAGCAGCACTTTTTACATACTTAGCTTTTTTACCTTTTAATCTTTCAGTTAATACGCCCACAACAATATGACCATTATCCCTGGCAACTACCGCCGAACCCATAAATACAGTCCAAACAAAGAGATATCTTGCTAATTCTTCGGAAAAAGTTAAAGAACTGTGTAAAACATATCGAAAAATCACCTGCAAAAAAATAATAAACAACATTACAGTAATAGAAATAATCGAAACCCAATTTAAACATTTATTTATTTTATCCATAAAATTTCTCAAAACCGCTCATCTCCTCATAAAAAGATTGGTGAGTAAAGGATATTTATTTCCATACCCTTTACTCACCAATAGTTGCTTTAAAGACTTACTTTAAATTAACTATTGCATCCAGATTTTCTTTTCCAACTTGATCTTCAAATATTTCCCACACTCCAGCAGTTGCTAATCTAAACGGCTCTTTATCGACTTCAATTACCTCAGTTAGACCGCTATCTATTACTTTTTTCCACATATCATTATCTGATGCAACACACTGGGCACGATGCCAGCTCTTTGCTTCGGCTGCACTAAGTATTATTGCTGCTTGGGCATTTACCGGTAATTTATTCCAAGTTATCATGCTAATTATTAATGGTTCAGCAGCATAAACATGCCCGGTTAATGAAATATATTTTTGTACTTCAAAAAACCTTTTAGTCCATATATGTGATACTGGATTTTCCTGTCCATCTACTGTTCCCTGTTGTAGTGCGGTAAATAATTCACCAAAAGCCATAGGAGTAGGATTAGCTCCCAATGCTTTCATCATTTCAATATAAATTTTTTGTTCCATTACTCTAATCTTTAAACCCTTCATGTCTTCAGGTGCTTTTACCGGGCGTACATTATTAGTAAGATGCCTAATCCCGTTTTCAAAATAGGCTAATAATTTTATCCCTAGGGGTTCTAATTCCTTACCAATTTCCATCCCGATAGAATCAAGTGCCTTATAGGCATGTTTTACATCTCTGAACAAGAAAGGTAAATCAAATATGGCAATCTTAGGAAGGAAGTTCCCTAAAACTGCTGTGCTGGTTAAAGTCAAGTCTAATGTCCCAAAAATTAGGCCTTCTATTAAGTCTCTCTGGTTACCCAATTGACTACTTGGGAAAACTTGGATTTCCACCTCTCCATTAGTCTTTTCTTTAACTAATTCTGCAAATTTTTCACCGGCGATAGCATAAGGTTTAGCAGGATCAGCTACATGTCCCAATTTTAAAACGTATTTTGGGGCGGCAAAAGCAAAACTACTCAATAACAAAACAGTTACCAAACTAATTACAAGTACTAAAGATAATTTTTTCATTTTTTTCTCCTTTTTTAATTTTAATTTGAACCAAAAAACGCAATTATATAGAAAAATAATATAGGTTACCACCTCCCTTAAATTTTATTTTTTCTCCAGGTCTTATTATATTTTTAGATTCTTGCTACACCACTTTCTATAGCCGCTTTAGCTACTGCCTCTGATTCCCGCTCTACTACCCGGGGGTCAAAGACATCTGCAATAACATTCTCATCATTTAATTCATCATCTGATATTAGAGAAGCTAGGGCATAGGCAGCAGCTAATTTCATCTCTTCATTTATCTGACTTGCTCTTACTTTTAGTGCTCCTTTGAAGATGGCAGGGAATCCCAGACAATTATTGACCTGGTTAGGAAAATCAGATCTGCCGGTAGCAACAATTCGAGCACCTGCTGCTTTGGCTACATCAGGCATAATCTCTGGGGTGGGATTGGCCATGGCAAAGATAATAGAATCAGAAGCCATAGTCTTTACCATCTCCGGTTTTAGGGCTCCTGCTACTGATAACCCTAAAAATACATCAGCTCCTACTATTGCATCAGCCAAGGTTCCTTTAATTTTATCTTTATTGGTAATTTTCGCCATCTTTTCTTTTACCGGATTCATGTTTTCTTTTCTGCCTTCATAGATGATTCCTTTAGAATCACAAAGAATGGCATTTTTTACTCCAGCAGACATAATGAATTTTAATACTGCTATGGCTGAAGCTCCTGCTCCGTTTACTACCACATTTATCTTATCTAAGTCTTTACCTACTACCTTTAAAGCATTAATCAAACCGGATAAGACTACGATTGCAGTGCCGTGCTGGTCATCATGAAATACCGGAATATCCAGTATCTTTTTAAGTCTGTCTTCTATTTCAAAACAACGCGGAGCACTAATATCTTCTAAGTTGATTCCTCCAAAGCTGGGAGCTATTAAAGTTACGGCTTCCACAATCTTATCCGAGTCTTTGGTAGCAAGGCAGATAGGAAAGGCATCTACTCCGGCAAAGTGCTTAAAGAGAACTGCTTTACCCTCCATTACCGGAAGAGCAGCTTCTGGACCAATATCCCCTAAACCCAAAACGGCTGTTCCATCAGTCACCACTGCTACCATGTTTCCTTTGGAAGTATACTTGTATACTTCTGAAGTTTTATCGTGAATCTTTCTACAGGGTTCAGCTACTCCGGGAGTATAAACCACAGCTAAGTCATGCATATTTTTTACTTCAGTCTTACTTATTACCTCAATCTTGCCTTTGTTCTCTTCGTGCAGTTTTAAGGCCTCTTCGTAAATATTCATTTTATAATCCCCTTTTTTAGTTAAATTTATTTAATTTAATTATTTTCTATATTTTGGTGGTTCTGTTTCATATAAATTATTTCCTGCTGAATCTACCACCACTATTGCAGGAAAATCCTCTACATAAAATCTAAAAACTGCTTCTGCCCCTAAATCTTTATAGGCTATTACTTCAGATTTTTTTACACTTCGAGCAATTAAAGCTGCTGTCCCTCCTACTGCTGCAAAATATACTGCTTTATTCTTTTTCATACTATCGATTACTTCTTTAGAGCGAAACCCCTTACCAATCATGCCTTTAAGTCCTCTTTCTAATAAAGAAGGCGTATAGGGATCCATGCGATAAGAAGTAGTAGGCCCTACTGAACCACATTGATATCCGGGTTTAGCTGGAGTAGGGCCAGCATAAAAAATAATTTGCCCCTTAAGCTCTATAGGAAGTTTTTGACCTTTCTTAATTAGTTCAAAAACCCTCTTGTGGGCAGCATCTCTGGCACCATAAATATTGCCAGTAATATTTATAAAATCCCCGGTTTTTAATTTAATAATTTTTTTAGTATCTAAAGGTGTAGTTATCTTTATAATTTTTTTCATAAAACGCTTTCCACTTATTTCATTATTTTTTATATTGCTCCTTCTGCATGTCGGGCAGCATGACAGCAAACATTTACTGCTACCGGGAGTCCGGCTATATGAGTAGGCAGGTAATCTATGTGTACCGCCAAACTTGTAATATTACCTCCTAAGCCCGCTGGGCCAATACCTAAATTATTTATCTTAGTTAAAATTTCTTTTTCTAAGGCAGCATACTTTGGATTTTTATTAGGTTGATTGATTTTACGAACAATTGCCTTTTTAGCGATAACCATAGCTTTATCGATAGTACCTCCGATACCCACCCCGATTATAGTTGGAGGACAAGGGTTAGGACCGGCCTTTTTTACCGTTTCTACCACAAAATCTACAATTCCTTTCTCTCCATCGGCTGGTTTTAACATGGCTATGGCGCTCATATTTTCACTGCCAAATCCTTTGGGCATTACTAAAAATTTAATCTTATCTCCGGGGACTATCTTGGTGTAGATAATCGCCGGGGTATTGGTTTTGGTATTTTTTCTTTCAAAGACCGGGTCATCCACCACTGATTTTCTGAGATATCCTTCCTGGTAAGCCTCTCTAACTCCCTGGTTTATGGCTTCGGTAAAGTCACCATCTACTAAATGAACTTCCTGTCCTACTTCCACAAATACTACCGCTAGTCCGGTATCCTGACAGATGGGCACCTCTTCTCTTGAGGCAATCTCATTATTTTCTATAATCATCTTTAAGACATATTTCCCTATAGGAGAATTCTCCTCTTCTAAGGCCTTTTCCAGTCGTTGCATAAGGTCTGGGTTTATATAAAAATTAGCCTTTAGGAATAGCTCTTTTATTTTATCTGTAATTTGGCTTGATTTAACTTCACGCATCTTTATATTTTTCTTCCTCTTTATCCTTATGTGCTAAAATATTTGCTAACACATTTTCAATATGTTTTTGGCTCAATCTGTCTGCTTGCTCTGCGTCTTTTCTTTTTAATGCTTCTACAATTTCTTGATGTTCTTTTAGGGAATATTTTAGTCTTCCCGGAACACTAAGAGATCTAATTCGGTACCTGTGAGCTTGATCGCTTAAATTTTTCCTAATCTGAATTAACCGATTGTTCCCACAGATATTTAAAATTAATTCGTGAAATTCCGCATCCATTTCGCTAAACGCTAAGACATCATCTTTATTAGTATATTGCTCCATCCGTTTTTGATACTTTTCTAATTCCTTAATTTCTTCTTCATTAATCGTTTTGGTTGTTAATCGAGCAGCTAATCCTTCCAAGACACCACGAATTTGCAAAACCTCTTGTACATCCTCAACAGAAGCATTGCTAACTGCTACCGCTTGATTGGGATTCATCTTAACAAACCCTTCAGCAGCCAATTCCTTTAAGGCTTCCCTTACTGGCGTCCGACTCACCCCCATCTGCTCAGCAATTTTTCCTTCTGATAGCTTAGTTCCCGGTTTTAATGAACCTTTAATAATTTCTGTTTTTAGTGCCCGATAAACTTTTTGGCTTAATAATTCATATCCTTCTATTTTTAAATTATTTTCCACTCTCAATTCTCCCCATCATAAAGTATAATCTATTTCATATTTTGGAATTTAGATTTAAGCTAGATAATTGTATACATTATACATTATACATTATACTACGTCTATTTCAAAAATCCTTCTTTTTTTAAAAAATTTTTTAAATTTTTTTCATATTTTTTCTGAAAGTTTCTGTAACCCTTGTTTTGCTTGCTCTTCTTGGTAAGAAAAAAATGAGGAAACATGCTGGATCCCCTCTTCCGCGGGAATGACAATGGTATAAGGTAAAACAATATTAATTTTATAAATTATTGCTTTCCTTCTAATATTTTCTTAGCTTTTTGGATAGACTTACTTACCCTATTCAAAGAAGTTCCGCCGTAAGAATCTTTGGCCTCAACAGCAGAGTGGGGTTTTAAAATATCTAAAGTTTTTCTATCAAAACTTTTATTAAATGATTTTAATTCTGAGAGAGTTAAGCCTTCTAAAGGTTTCTTGTTTTCCAAACAGTAAATAACGATAGTGCCTATTAATTTATGGGCTTCTCTAAAAGATAAGTCCTTTTTTACCAAATAATCTGCCAGTTCTGTAGCGGTAGAAAAATCACCCTTGGTACCTTCCTCCATCTTTTCTTTATTAACCTGCATAGTCTCTATCATCTTGCTCATTAAGAATAAAGATTTTTCTAAAGTAGAGACGGTATCAAATAAAGGTTCTTTATCCTCCTGCATGTCGTGATTATAGGCCAGAGGTAAAGCCTTCATCATAGTTAAAAGATTTATTAAATTTCCATAGACCCGCCCGGTCTTTCCCCTGATTAATTCTGCGGCATCAGGATTTTTCTTCTGAGGCATAATACTGCTTCCGGTACAGAAAGAATCATCCAGCTCTATAAAACCAAATTCTTGAGAGGACCATAAAACCAATTCCTCTCCCAAGCGGCTTAAATGCATCATCAAGATGGTGGAAGCAGATAAAAATTCTAAAATAAAATCTCTATCACTTACTGCATCAAGACTATTCTCAGCAATTTGTTTAAAACCAAGTTGGGAGGCAACATATTCTCTGTCAATAGGGAAAGAAGTTCCTGCTAATGCGGCAGAGCCCAGGGGTAAAACATCAATTCTTTTATATAAATCTTGCATCCTTCCCTTATCTCGTTCAAACATATAGAAATAAGCCATTAGGTGGTGAGAAAAAAGGAGAGGTTGGGCATGTTGCAGGTGGGTATATCCTGGCATAATTATCCCTAAGTGTTTCTGAGCAGATGACAAAAGCGATTTCTGTAAGTTTTTAAGTAAACCCTGGGTTTTTAAAACTTCTTCTTTCAAATACATCCGCTCATCAAGGGCTATTTGATCATTTCTACTTCGGGCAATATGTAATTTCCCGGCAACAGTCCCAATTTTTTCTTTTAACTTATTCTCCACCCAGGAGTGGATATCTTCTGCTTCCCCAGCAACAATTTTTAACTTACCCTCTTGCACTTCTTTGAGGATTTGCCTTAGTCCCTTCACAATTTTATCTTTCTCTTCTTTGATGATAATTTTGCATTTCCCTAACATCTGAGCATGGGCGATACTCCCTAATAGATCGTATTTAACTAATTTTTTGTCAAAGGAAAGAGAGGAAATAAATTCTTCCATCTCCTTATTTATATTCTTTTTAAATCTTCCACCCCATAGTTTTTCCATTATTTTCACCCCCACCTTAATCCTCCCCCCTCAAGGGGGAGGAAATAATAACTAAACAAAATAAAACCTGTAACTTGAAACTTACAACCTGAAACTAATTACACATTACTTATTACTTATTACTCATTACTGCACTTTTTGCTCACCGAAGAATACACTTTAGTAGGCAGGCCCCAAAGTTCTATAAATCCCTTAGCAAAATCTTGATTGAAGGTATCTCCCTGGTCATAAGTAGCCAAATTAAAATCATACAGAGAATTTTTAGATTTTCTTCCTACTACTACACAATTACCTTTGAATAATTTTACTTTTATGGTCCCGGTTACCTTTTCTTTAATTGCTTTTACAAAACCATCCAAGGCCTCTTTTAAGGCAGAAAACCATAGGCCATAGTAGGTTAATTCAGAATATTTTTGAGAAATAATCTGTTTAAAATGGGATAATTCTCGAGGATAAACCAACCCTTCCAAGGCTTGATATGCCTTTAATAAGATAGTTGCCCCCGGACATTCATAGATTTCTCGAGATTTAATTCCTACTAACCTATTCTCTACCATATCTACTCTGCCTACTCCATTTTCACCTCCAATTTTATTTAAACTCAAAATTAAATTCACCAGAGACATCTTTTCTCCATTTATACTCTGCGGCACTCCCTTTTCAAAATGTATCTCCAGATAAGTTGGTTTATCAGGTGCCTTCTCCGGGCTTACCGTCCATTCGTAAACTCCTTCTCCCGGTGGCTCTACCCAGGGATCTTCTAATACTCCGCATTCAATAGACCTCCCCCATAAATTCTGATCCACACTGTATGGATTTTCCATATCTACAGGGACAGGAATATTATATTTTTTGGCATATTCAATTTCTTCTTCCCGGGTAAATCCCCATTCTCGAGCTGGAGCAATTACCTGCAATTTAGGATTTAGAGCAGCGATAGATACTTCAAATCTTACCTGATCATTGCCCTTCCCTGTGCAGCCATGAACAATAGCTTCTGCCTGTTCTTTTTCAGCAATCTCAACCATAATTTTAGATATTAAGGGTCGAGAATAAGCTGTAGCTAAAGGATAATTTGATTCATAAACCGCACCTGCTTGCAGCCCTGGTAGAACATATTCCTTCGCAAATTCTTCCTTAGCATCAATAACATAAGATTTACTCGCTCCAACTTTAAGAGCTTTTTCTTTTACATATTCTAAATCACTCTGTTGACCTACGTCAACTGCCACTGCAATCACTTCTTCACAATAATTTTCTTTTAGCCATTTAATGGCTACAGAAGTATCCAATCCTCCTGAATAAGCTAAAACTACTTTTTTTATTTTTTTCATTTTTCTATACTCCTTTTTATTTTTTATTATTTTCTTTAAAAACAGAAATTTAGATCCTCTAATATGATTATAGATTCCCGCTTCCGCAGGAATGACAGTGTTCAATGTAAAGTTTTGTGCCTAGCACAAAACTTTACATCTGAAAAATTTTATCTAAAACTTCTATTAGATAATTTATCTCTTCTTTCTTTACAATTAACGGCGGTAAGAAGCGTAAAACATTACCCGCTGTACAATTAATTAATACCCCTTTTTCTAAGCACTTTTTTACTACTTCCGGACCATCTTTTTTTATTTCTAATCCCACCATCAAGCCTAATACTCTTATTTCTTTGATATATTCAGGATATTTTTCTTTAAGTTCTTCAAATTTCTTTTTAAAATATTCTCCTTTCTCTTGACATTTGGCTATCAAATTTTCTTCCTGTAATACCTTCAAATTAGCAATTGATGCTGCACAGGCCACAGGATTGCCGCCAAAAGTAGTTCCGTGATCACCGGGTTTGAAAGAGGAAGCTATTTTATCTTTAGCAATTAAAGCTCCGATAGGTAATCCTCCTCCTAAGGATTTAGCAAGAGTTAAGATATCCGGCTCCACATTGTAATATTGGTAAGCAAATACTTTTCCGGTTCTTCCTAAGCCACATTGGATTTCATCAAAAATCAATAGCATATCCTTTTTGTTGCATAATTCTCTTAATCCTTCTATAAATTCTTTACTGGCAATATTTATTCCGCCCTCGCCCTGAATCGGTTCTACCATAATTGCTGCTACCTGATCATCAACTGCTTCTTTAACTGAATTAAGATCATTAAATATAGCTTGCTTAAATTTGGGTAAAAGAGGAAGGTAATCTTTCTGATATTTATATTTTCCAGTTGCTGCTAAAGTACCAATAGTTCTTCCATGAAAAGAATTTTTCATATAAATTATTTTATGTTTATCTTTATTTTGCTCTTTAAAATATTTTACTGCTAATTTGATTGCGCCTTCATTTACCTCTGCTCCACTGTTAGCAAAAAATACCTTATCCCCGCAAGAAAGCTCCACCAACATCTGAGCTAAAGTTATCTGTGGTTCGCTATAATAAAGATTGGAACAATGGATTAATTTTTCAGCCTGATTCTTAATGGCCTGAATTAGTTTAGAATGACTATATCCCAGGGCATTAACCGCTATACCGCCGATAAAATCGTAGTATTGTTTTCCTTCCAGATCCCATACCTTCATCCCCTCACCTTTGTCTAATACCATCGCCGGTCTGGTATATGTCTGCATCAAATATTTTTTTTCATTTTCTATTAATTGTTTAGTTTTCATAACCTTTAGTCCTCCTTACTTAATATCTATAATGATTGACTATACAAATTTTATTTGGATTACACTGATTAATGGATAATTTCTGTTCCTATTCCGCTATCGGTAAATAACTCTAACAAAACAGAATGGGTATGTTTGCCATTTAAGAAATGCACTTTATTTACTCCCCCTTCTAATGCTTGAACCGCTGAATCTACTTTGGGAATCATCCCCTTTTGAATCTGCCCGGATTTAATTAAGTCCTTAGCTTGATTAATGGTTAAACTGCTAATTAAGGAAGTTGGGTCTTTAAAATCTTTAAATATTCCATCCACATCACTCAAATATATCAGCTTCTCTGCTTGTAGAGAAATGGCTATTTGGCCTGCTACAGTATCAGCATTAATGTTGTATCTAATTCCTTCTTTATCCACTCCCACTGTAGCTATCACCGGAATATAATTTTTTTCCAGTAAAATTGTTAATATTTCGGGATTAATTTTTTCCACTTCTCCCACCAATCCCAACTCCAGGACTCGGTGTTTCTTAACCGTTAAAAGTTGAGCATCTTCCCCGCTCAGGCCAATACCCTTTACTCCATTTCCCAGACCTTCGGAAATATAGAGATTAATTTCTGCTACCAAACGAGTATTAATCTTACCGGTTAAAACCATCTCAGTTATCTCCATCGTCTCTTCATCGGTTACTCTTAATCCGTTAAGAAATTGGGGAATCTTGTTCCTCTTTTCCATTTCTATAGAAATCTCTGGCCCTCCTCCATGAACAATCACCGGTTTCATCCCCACATATTTCAGAAGAATAATGTCTTTTATAATTTGTTTCTCTAATGTTTTATTCTTCATTGCACTGCCACCGTATTTTATAACCACTATCTTATCCCAGAATTTTTTAATATAAGGGAGGGCTTCTAAAAGAATTTCCCCGCGGTTATCTATATCTTTATCTTTTATCATCATTATTCACCATCCTTTTACCTTCTAATTAAGCTATAATTTACCAGTTTTGATTAGTTATCCGGTTAGCCAGTTTTCCAGTTACTGTAGGGGCCGGATTTATCCGGCCCGAGGTTTTTTATTAATTTCTTTGCCGGGTTCGATGAATCGAACCCCTACATATCACTCATTACACATTACTTATCACTGTACTAACTGTACTTGGTATTTATCTTTACATAATCATAAGTTAAGTCACATCCCCAGGCAGTAGCATTCACCTCTCCCATTTTAAGGTCAATTATAATTTTGATTTCATCAGAAGAATCTAAATATTTATGTATCTCCTGCCGAGAAAACGTCAAAGGCTGACCATTTTCTACAATCTTCTCTTTTAAATAAAGGTCAACTTTATCTGGTATAACCTCTGCCCCGGAGTATCCCACTGCCGCTAAAATCCTTCCCCAATTAGGATCTTTCCCAAAAACTGCTGTCTTTACCAAGGGGGAATTAATCACTGCTTTAGCAATTTTCTTGGCCTCCCCGAAAGATACTGCATTTTGAACTTCTACTTCGATCATCTTGGTCGCTCCCTCTCCATCCTTGGCAATACACTTGGCTAAATATTTGGCTACATATTGCAGTGCTTCTAAGAACTTATAATAATCAGCATCTTTTTTATCGACTATTTTATTGCCAGCCAGACCATTAGCCATAACCAACACCATATCATTAGTGCTGGTATCGCCATCCACGCTAATCATATTGAAACTTTTTTCTACTACCTCTTGGAGAGCTTCTTGGAGCAACTCTCCTTTAATGAAAATATCGCTGGTAATAAATCCCAACATAGTCGCCATATTAGGATGAATCATCCCTGATCCCTTGGCCATCCCTCCAATTTTCACTTCCTGTTCTCCCAATTTAAAACAGACTGCAATCTCTTTCTTTTTAGTATCAGTAGTCAATATTGCCTCTGCTGCCTTTTCTCCTCCGCCATAATCCAGGCAGGAGATGGCCTTTTCCACTCCAGTCTTTATCTTATCTAAAGGGAGGAATTCCCCAATCTTACCGGTTGAAGTTACTGCCACATATTCTTTATTAATCTTTAACCCCTGAGAAACATAATCGGCCATCTCCCAGGCATCTTTTAGACCTTTCTCCCCGGTACAGGCATTAGCTATTCCACTATTTATCACTACTGCCTGCAGTTTCCCCCTTGATTGAGATAAATTTTTCTCGGTAACCACCAGAGGAGCAGCCTTAAATTTATTGGTGGTAAATGTTCCCCCGGCGTAGGCTGCTTTTTCCGAATAGATTAAGGCCAAATCTTTTTTATTGAATCTTATCCCGCATTTTACTCCGACTGCTTTTATCCCTTTAGGATAAGTTATCCCTCCTTTAACAATCTGAAAATCTTCTTTATCTAAAACTTTTTTCATCATTTTTAACTCCTTTCACCTCTAATTTATACCAGCCCACAGGTCTCAGGGAAACCAGACATAATATTCATATTCTGTACCGCCTGACCGGCGGCCCCTTTAAGTAAATTATCGATAACTGAAATTATTTTTATCTTTCCCATCCTCTCATCTATGGAAAAACCAATATCGCAATAATTCGTTCCTACTGAAAACTTTATCTCCGGCAAATTGGGGGGCTCAAAGATTCGGACAAAAGGTGCTTTCTGATAGAATTTTTGATAAGCCTCCAAAACCTCCCCTTCCTCTTTGGATTCTTTCAAAGTCAAATAACAAGTAGACAGAATTCCTCTATTAATGGGAAGAAGATGTGGCGTAAAACAGACCTTTATCTCTGTTCCCTGCTGTGTCTGCTTATTGTCATCTCCACCTAAATAAATAGATGATAACTCCTGCTCAACTTCCGGAATATGATTATGCTTGACAAGCTTATAAGCCCTAAAATTTTCATTACACTCCGAAAAATTAAGACTTAAAGATAATTTTCTCCCTGCCCCAGTAGCCCCCGATTTAGAATCAATAATGATGCCTTCTGACTCTACTAAATGATATTTCAATAAAGGAGCAATTCCTAAAATTATACTTGTCGGATAACAACCTGGATTAGCAACTAATAAGGCATCTTTTATTTTGCCAAAATATATTTCCGGAAGACCGTAAACTGCTTCACTTAATAGGTTTTCGCTAATCTCATTATGTTCTTTCTCATACCATTCCTTATACACAGCCGGATCCTTTATACGGTAATCCGCACTTAAATCAATTACTTTAACCCCTTTCTTTAACAACTCGGGGACTACATCCATAGAGACTGTATGAGGTAGAGCAGTAAAAACTAAATCTGAATTCTGAGATACTACATTCAAGTCAAGATTTATGAATTTTTTATCTAATTTATTCAGAAATTCAGGAAATATTTGATTGATATTTTTTCCTACATAGGTAGTAGAAGTTAAGTGCACCAATTTTACCTCTTTATGATTTAATAAAATCTTAATTAATTCTTTCCCCGTATAACCAGTTGAACCAATAATACTTACTTTTAATTTTTGCATCTTTTATTCACCTCACCTGTTTAGAAAATAAAAAATCCCGTCCCTGATAATTTTGTTGTCAATTATCATAAGGGACGAGATTGATAAAATTTCCCGTGGTGCCACCCGGGTTGAGTAAATAATGATCTCCCTCTTAAAATAAAAAATCCCGTCCCCTTGATAATCTTCATTATCGTAAAAGGACGAGATGAAATCTCGCGGTACCACCTGGGATTGGATAAATTATTTACCCCACTCATTAGAAGTTTTTAAAGGTAACCAACCTATCTCTATTGAGGTTCTTTTTTCAGTCATCTTTTTTAAGATACTTTCACCAAACGTATCTTTCTCTTTATAATTTAAAGAATGGCTTACTTTCCTCGTTAAATTATTCTTTTTTGTATATTTGAAAGATATAATACCTTAAAATTTTATTCTTGTCAAATTTTTTTAAAGTTTAAAATTCTAATCTCTTTAAATTAACACCCTTTTCAAAGCTCACGGCTCCCTGGCTTGACTACGGGAATCCCTTTTTTGCATAAGGGACATTCTTCAGGTAGATAAATCTTTATATCTACAGTCAGAAGCTTTTCGGTCTTTATTCCAAAATCTACCTTCCCTCCGCTTCTATCAATTAACACTCCTACTCCTACAACTTTCCCCTGCCTTGAGTTTACTATATCTATAACCTCTCTTACCGAACTTCCGGTGGTAGTAACATCTTCTACTACTAAAACTTTTTCCCCTTCTTTTATCTCAAAACTACGTCGCAAGGTCATCTTCCCATCTTCTCTTTCAGTAAAGATTGCCCTTACCCAGGGACCTAATACCTGAGCCATTACGTGGGCCATAATAATACCTCCGATGGCCGGTCCCACAATTACATCAATGTCATCTCCCCTAAATTTCTTCCCCAGTTCACTGCAAAGATTATGCATAAATCCAGGATATTGCATCACCTGGGCACATTGAATATAAGTATCACTATGCACTCCTGAAGTTAATTTGAAATGTCCTTTCTGGATGGCTCCCGCTTCTTCAAATTTTTTCATTACCTCTTCTGTTTTAATAATCATCTTTTAATTTCCCTCCATTTCTCTTAATATTTCTTTTGCTGCTTCTACCGGATTGGCAGCATTTCTTATCGGTCTTCCTATTACCAAAAAATCAGCTCCTAATTTTATAGCTTCCTGGGGAGTCATTACTCTTTTCTGGTCATCAGAAGATTTACCTCTGGGTCGTATCCCCGGAGTCAAGATTACAAAATCATTTCCACATACCCTCTTTATCTTCTCAACTTCCCAAGAAGAAGCCACTACTCCATCAAGACCAGCAGCTTTAGCTAATTTAGCCAGATGAACTACTTGTTCATCTAATCTTTTTTTTATACCTATCTCTTTTTCTAAAATTTCCTGATTGATACTGGTAAGTAAAGTTACTCCTAAAATTAAGGGTTTTCTGATACCTAAAGCCAAACTAATTTTTTTACTCGCTTCGGAGGCTGCTTTCATCATCTCATATCCACCGGAAGTATGGACATTAAAAATATATACTCCTAATTTAGTAGCTACTTCTGCCGCACGCGCAACTGTATTAGGAATATCGTGAAATTTTAAATCTAAAAAAATCTTACCTCCCCTCTTATTTACCATATTAACCACCTTAGCCCCTTCAGCAGTAAAGAGTTGGCTCCCAATTTTAAAAACCCCCACATAATCACTTAATTTGCTCACCAATTCCTCTGCTTTTTTAAAATCATCTACATCAAGAGCTAATACCAATCTTTCTTTTGCTGTTAACTGCATTTTCTCACCTCTGTTTTTATTAAATTTTCATACTTCCTACTAACTCATTTATATCTTTAATATTATTTTCTATAAGATATTTTTTCATTTCTTCAATAATTTCAATAGTTATCTTAGGATTTACAAAATTCGCTGTCCCTATCTCTATTGCCCGGGCTCCGGCAATTATAAATTCCAGGGTATCCTCAACTTTTATTATCCCCCCTATTCCGATTACCGGGATATTTACCGTCTGGAATACCTGCCAGACCATCCAAAGGGCTACCGGTTTTATCGCAGGGCCGGATAGACCTCCACTGACATTTGCTAATTTTGGTCTGCGAGAATCAATATCTACCACCATCCCCACTAAAGTATTTATCAAGGATAGAGCATCTGCTCCTGCTTCTTCAGCAGCTTGAGCAATTATTTTGATATCTGTAACATTGGGAGTTAATTTTACAATAAGAGGGAGAGAGGTAGTTTTCCGAACACTGCTTATTATTTTATAAGTAGCTTGGGCATCTGTCCCCCAGACCATCCCTCCCTTTTTTACATTGGGGCAGGAAATGTTGACCTCCAGACCAGTAATTCCCATCTCCTTTGAAACTTCTCCCAATCTTCTGGCTAACTCTACATATTCTTCTATAGTATCCCCGGAAATATTTATAATCACCGGAGTATTGAATTTTTTTAAATAAGGTAATTTTTCTTTAATTAACACTTCGACTCCTACATTCTGTAAGCCGATAGCGTTAAGCATTCCCGATGGAGTTTCTATGACCCGGGGAGGAGGATTTCCCATTTTTGGTTTTAGATAAATTCCCTTTAATATCATCGCTCCCAATTTATCTAAATCAATGAATGGAGAAAACTCTTCACCATAACCAAAAGTCCCTGAAGCGGTCATCACTGGATTTTTTAACTTTATTCCAGCTATTTCCACTTCTAAATTAGGTTTATCAATCACCCCAAACCACCTCGCTTCCTTCGAAGATAGGTCCATCTACACACACTCTTTTATATTCATATTTAACTTTATCTTCATTATTATACTTAGTTTTTATCTTACAGACACACCCCAAACAGGCACCTATCCCACAACCCATTCGTTCTTCCAAAGATACCTGGCAATCAATATGGGTATCTAATGAAACCTCCACAATCTTTTTCAACATAAGTTTCGGCCCGCAGGCAAATATCTGGTCTGCTAGCCATCCTCCCTTGATAATCCCTTCCAATAAATCAGTAACCAGACCTTTATACTGATAACTTCCATCATCAGTGGCAACATCTACTTTTGCCCCCAAATTCCTGAAGTTTTCCTCCTCTATGACCAACTCCTTCTTTAAGGCACCTATCAAAACTCGTACCTCTTTTTCTTGCCTAATAGATTCTTCGCATAAAGCCAGTAAAGGGGCAACTCCTATTCCTCCTCCAATTATCATGATCTTCTTGCTTTTTGGATATATATTAAAACCATTACCGATGGGACCTAGAATATCTAAATTATCTCCTACCGCCCTTTGTCTCAATAATTTCGTACCTTCTCCCACTACCTGAAATAAGATATAAATTTCACCTTTTTCTTCATCTATTCGGTGAATACTCAAGGGACGGCGTAATAAAGGGTAATTTTCTTTACTACATTTAATATGGATAAATTGTCCGGGGAGAGCATCTTGGGCAATTTCTGGAGCTTTTAATTTCATCAGACAAATATTCGGGGCTACTTCTTCTCTGGATAAAATCTTTACTTTAATATTTAAAATCGCACTCACCTTCTTTTTTTAATTCACCCATTGATCAATTAGCCAATTCACCAATTAATCTAAAAACGATTTAACAATACAGCATGTCTCTACATTATTAAGCTAAAAACTTAAAGCGAAAAACCATAATTCAAAACTCAAAACTGTTTTCGGACTTTTCTGTCATTGCGAGCGAACGAAGAGAGCGCGGCAATCCCAGATTGAGATTGCTTCCCCTGCTTTCGCATGGGGCAGGCTTACTAAAGCTCCTCGCAATGACAAAGGAGGTACCTAGCGCAATACGAATTTATATATCTTTTATCACTATTCCTACTTTGTCTTCCCCGTCTACCTCGTTTAATCTAACCTTAACTATTTCTTTCTTGGAAGTAGGGATATTTTTACCGATATAATCTGCTCGAATAGGAAGCTCCCGATGTCCTCTATCGATCAATACAG
>Ga0209986_10001594_pt1 | contig 21531 bp, 11 predicted proteins | sample BlataG_FD_183168 | JGI IMG/M metagenome (GOLD analysis project Ga0209986, IMG submission 183168) | Deep subsurface microbial communities from Black Sea to uncover new lineages of life (NeLLi) - Black_00105 metaG (SPAdes) (version 2) | ecosystem: Environmental > Aquatic > Marine > Oceanic >... | reverse complement strand
GAATGAACTGAAATTTGCCCGCAAGATCTCTCACAAGAACGTGTGCCGGATGTATCACATCGCCAAGGAGGAAGGTACTCCATACATCACCATGGAGTATGTTCCGGGTGAAGATCTAAAGAGCCTGATAAAAAGGAAAGGGAAGTTAGCAGACGGGGAAGCAATATCAATAGCTAAGCAGGTGTGTGAAGGTTTGGCTGAGGCACATAGGCTGGGCGTTGTGCATCGGGATTTGAAACCTCAGAACATCATGATCGATAAAGAAGGCGATGCCAAGATCATGGATTTTGGGATTGCCCGTTCGCTTGAGGCGCCTGGGGTGACAGTGACAGGAATGATGATCGGGACACCGGATTACATCTCCCCCGAGCAAGCAGAGGGAGAAGAGGCAGATCAGCATTCAGATATCTATTCCTTAGGAGTGATTCTTTATGAGATGGCGACAGGGAGACTCCCTTTTAAAGGAGACACAGCACTTAGTGTCGCATTAAAACACAAGTCCAAGTTACCTCCAGATCCGAAGAAGCTCAATCCTGAGGTTTCGGAAGATCTCAGTCGTTTGATTTTGATCTGCATGGAAAAAGAGAGAGAGAGGAGGTATCAATCAGCAGCGGATCTTCTTTCTGATTTAGACAAGATAGAGAAAGGTATTCCTACCACAATGAGAGAAATCCCTGCAAAAGAGCCTGCACATGAACTGATAGGCGAGAGGAAATGGCGGAACTCTATTGCTGTACTTCCCTTTGTAGACTTAAGCGCTCAAAGAGATCAGGAGTATTTTTGTGATGGGATGGTTGAAGAACTCATCAATTCGCTGACCAGGATCAAGGATCTGCGTGTTGTGGCCCGGACCTCCGCCTTTTCCTTCAAGGGAAAAGATGTGGACATTCGTGAAATTGGAAAGAGACTGAATGTTAAGACAATTCTTGAGGGCAGTGTGCGGAAAGCCGGAAACAAGCTACGCATCACAACACAGCTTGTGAATGTGGAAGAAGACTTTCCCATCTGGTCCGATCGTTATGACCGAGAGCTCGAGGATGTATTTGCAATCCAGGATGACATCGCAAAGAGCATTGTCAACGCCCTAAAAATAGAGGTCTTGGGCGAGAAGGAAGTGCCTCTCGTTAAGGCCCACACCGAAAAACCCCAGGCCTACGAGGCCTACCTCAAAGGCCAGTTTCATTGGTACAAACTCAATCCAGAAGACATTGAAACTGCCCTGCAGTATTTCGAATCAGCCCTGGAGAAAGATCCGAATTACGCTCTTGCCCATACGGGTATCGCCCTAGTCTGGATCGGACGCCAGCAAATGGGGTTAGTGCCACCCAGCGAGGCAGCGCCAAAAGCGAAGGAGGCCGCTTTGAAAGCCCTTGAGTTGGATAACACGCTAGCTGAAGTTCATCACACGTTGGCGCTCTTCAGAACATGGAGCGAATGGGACTGGGAGAGTGGGGAGGCAGCGTTCCGGCGGGCCATCGAGCTCAATCCTAACTATCCGGATGCGCGCGTGTATTACTCGAATTTGTTGTGCTATATGGGACATCCGGAGGAAGCCCTAGCGCAGGCTGAGCGAGCGTTGGAATTGGACCCGCTCAATTCCTTGTTCCAAGGGATCTATGGAAACGTCTTGTTGTACATGCGCCGGTATGATGATGTCATCGTGCATGCCCGCAACGCGCTCAGAACGTCACCAAATAATCCTGTGGGGTATAGTATACTCTGGGAGGCACTACACATGAAGGGAATGTATGAGGAAGCGCTAGCTGCAGCGAAGGGGTTTTTTGCAGCGGTAGGCCTAACTGAGCTCGAAGAAACAATGGTGCGAGGCTATGCGGAAGCGGGCTACTCAGGAGCGATAAGCCTCGCAGCAGAGACGCTGGTAGAGCTCTCTCGTGATACCTTTGTTTTGCCCTTTTTCATTTCGCAAGTGTATGCCTATGCTGGGAAGAAGGATCAAGCCCTTGAATGGCTGGAGAGAGGCTACGAGATACGAGACCCCAGCATGCCTTACATAATTGAACCGTGTTTTGACATCCTGCGGGACGACCCCCGCTTTAAGGATCTGCTACGAAAGATGAACCTGCCGGAGTTGGAATGATCAGCACATCCAACAGAAATGCCGCAAAGCCAAAGCCATAGAGCATTACGAGAAATTCCTCTCCCTTTGGAAAGCCGCTGATCCGGATATTTCTGAGGCGGTGGATGCAAGAAGCGATTAGCTGAGTTGTGAAAACTGTCATAATGCATGATTAATAAGTTTACTGTTTCCATATATTGATTGAGGGATCCTGGGAAGCTTGAGTAACTTAGCAACTTTCCAGCCCTAAAGAGGGAAGAAAATGAGAAATAGAATCATTATTCCTTTTTTCTTTATTGTTTTTCTGGGCTTTCAATTTCAATCTATGGCTCAGTTCACTCCAGAAGAACTGGCAGAAAGAGAAAAATGGGAAGAGTTCCTCAAAACTGCAGAGATAGTAGGATCTGAAGATATACCAGAGGGCGTTACAAAGCCGATTAGACTCTTCTTAAAAAAGGGCGAAGTAGAAGGAAGTGGTGCATGGAAGAAGGTCAAGGGCATCCAGCAGGGATTCCTTGAGGGATGGCAGTATGAAATCGCTGCTTACGAGATGGATAAGCTTCTAGGATTAAACATGATTCCCCCCACAGTCGAGAGAAAATTTAAGGAAAAAAGAGGGTCTCTTCAGTTTTGGATGGAATTTAAAATGAACGATCTTGAGAGAATGGACCAGAATATACAGATTCCCCCTTCCAAGCTCGATAACTGGTCAAAAATGAAAAATCTAATGAGGGCTTTTGACAGTTTGATCGCCAATGAAGACCGAACCCAGGAGAATATCCGCTACACCAAGGATTGGCGTATGATACTCATTGATCATTCTCGCAGTTTCCGTTCCTCTAAGAAATTCGCCAAGAATCTAGTTTATGGAAAAAGGGGTATTAAGGAACGCAAATTATTCAGGATACTTCCCCGGGCTTTTGTGGAAAAGATTAAGGCTCTGAACTTCGATAACATAAAAAAAGCTGTTGGTTCCTATCTGAAGGATAAAGAGATCAAGGCAATTCTCGCTCGAAAGGAGCTTCTCTTAACAGAAATTGATGAAATGATAAAAGAAAAAGGCCAAGACAAAGTTTTGTATTAATGTATAATTTTATGTAGTATTTCAGATAAATTAATCGGAAAATCTTAATATAAAAGAGGAGGGATAAATGAAAAAAAGATTAATTTCCTTTTTCACTTTCCTATTAGTCTTAGGATTTGGTTTTCAATCTATAGCTCAGTTCACTCCGGAGGAACTGGCAGAAAGAGAAAAATGGGAAGAATTTCTTAAAACAGCAAAAATTATCGGTCAGAAACAACAAAAAGGTCGAGAAGCAGTAACTGAACCCTGGGACCTGACCTTAGAAAAAAATGGAGTTACAAGAAAGGCCCTCTGGAAAAATGCAGAGGGCCGAATGAAGGGCTTTATAGAGAACTGGAAATGGGAAATCGCTGCATACCGTTTAGACAAATATCTAGAGCTAAACATGATCTCGCCCACAATTGAAAAAAAATTTAGAGGGGAGCGAGGCTCCTGTCAACTTTGGGTGGATTATTGGATAAAAGCCAAGCATAAAAATGAGCAGAAAATTAAAGTTCCCTCTTACAAAATCTTCTACTACAATAGGGCCACCTACTTGCGGTGGGCTTTTGATAACTTGATTGCCAATGAAGACCGACATTCGGGGAATATTTTCATAACAAAGGACTGGCGGATAATCCTTCCTGACCACTCCCGCACTTTCCGGACATCCAAAAAATTCACTAAAAATCTCATTTACACTGAGAAATATAAAGAAGGCCCAAAAATTATGAAAGAGCTTCCCCGAGCTTTTGTCGAAAAGTTGAAGTCCTTAAATTTTGAACTTATTAGGGATATTGTCGGAGAATATCTGACAGATAAGGAAATCAACGCTGTTCTTCTCCGGAGAGTCTTAATTCTTAAGATTATCAACGAACGTATAAAGAAGCTCGGTGAAGACAAAGTCTTATACTGAAATTATTATTTTGTTATCGTTTGCTTCATCATAGAAGAATTTGCTTTTTGCGTTCCCAATGGATTTCTCACAATCATTGAATTCAAATTGACATCGCATCCCTACTGTGATAATAATTGCAATAGGCTTGACAGTAATTAAAAGAGCTTCAAGTGAGAACTTTTCTTTCATTCCATAAAAGGGGGTGAAGATGGCTATCAAATGCTCCAAATGCGATTTTGAGAATCCCGACGATGCCCTTTATTGCAGCAAGTGTTCTGCTCCACTTAAGCCCTTAGAGGAAATTTCTCCCACAAAAACTCTCGAGACGCCCGCGAAAGGATTAACATCAGGAACTACTTTTGCATCCAGGTATGATGTCGTCGAGGAGCTCGGAAAAGGAGGCATGGGCAGGGTCTATAAGGCCCTCGACAAAGAGATCAACGAAGAAGTTGCCATAAAGCTCTTGAAGCCTGAAATCGCCTCTGATGAAACTACTGTTGAACGCTTCCGGAATGAACTGAAATTTGCCCGCAAGATCTCTCACAAGAATGTGTGCCGGATGTATCACATCGCCAAGGAGGAAGGTACTCCATACATCACCATGGAGTATGTTCCGGGTGAAGATCTAAAGAGCCTGATAAAAAGGAAAGGGAAGTTAGCAGACGGGGAAGCAATATCAATAGCTAAGCAGGTGTGTGAAGGTTTGGCTGAGGCACATAGGCTGGGCGTTGTGCATCGGGATTTGAAACCTCAGAACATCATGATCGATAAAGAAGGCGATGCCAAGATCATGGATTTTGGGATTGCCCGTTCGCTTGAGGCGCCTGGGGTGACAGTGACAGGAATGATGATCGGGACACCGGATTACATCTCCCCCGAGCAAGCAGAGGGAGAAGAGGCGGACCAGCATTCAGATATCTATTCCTTAGGAGTGATTCTTTATGAGATGGCGACAGGGAGACTCCCTTTTAAAGGAGACACGGCATTGAGTGTAGCTTTGAAACACAAATCCAAGTTACCTCCAGATCCGAAGAAGCTCAATCCTGAGCTTTCAGAGGACCTTAGCCGTTTGATATTGATATGCATGGAAAAGGATAGAGAGAGAAGGTATCAGACTGCCAAAGAGCTCCTGGCGGATTTAATCAATATTGAGGAAGGGATTCCCCTCGGGGAGAGAAAACTTCCAGCCAGGAGGAAGAGACTTCTGAAGGAAAAGCTCAAAATCAAGAGGAAGAGTATTTTTCTCTATGTAGGAGTTCCTCTTCTGTTGGTTTTGATCATCGCAGGTGCCATCTATCTGTATACAACTCGTGCTGCAACCATCGATTCCATTGCGGTCCTGCCGTTGGAGAACCTCACGGGTGACACGGAACAGGAGTATTTCGTCGATTGGATAACCGTTGAGTTGACTGGGAAGCTGGCCCGGGTTGGAGCGCTGCGGGTGATTTCCTTCGGATCAATGAGGCGGTATAAGGGATCGGAGAAATCATTGCAAGATATTGCCCGGGAGCTAAACGTGGATGCAGTTGTGACAGGGACGGTGCAGCAGGCAGGCGAAAATGTGAGCATTCGGGTGCAGTTGATAGATGTATTTCCCGAGGAGCGGAACCTTTGGGAGGAGACATATGACCGGGTTTTGACCGATGTTTTGATGATGCACAGTGAAATAGCACGGACCATTGCCCAGGAGGTCAGGGCCAAACTGACACCCCAGGAAGAGACTATCTTAGCCAGTGGCCGCCAAATTAATCTCGATGCTCAGGAAGCCTACTTAAAGGGTAAATATCACATGAACCAAGGCACACCAGATGGATACCAACAGGCCCTAACCTATCTTCACGAAGCAGTAGAGAAAGACCCGTCGGATCCCTTGGCGTATGCAGGGCTGGCAGCCGCTTACATCCAAATCTCTCATAGCGCGATGGCTACAGAAGATTCCTTGCCGCGAGCCAAGGCAGCAGCACAAAGAGCGTTGAGGCTGGATGATACGCTGGCCGAAACTCTTCACTCTTTTGGTTTTATCGCGGGATATTATGATTGGGAATGGGAGACTGCAGAAAAGGCCTTCCAACGTGCCATAGAAATCAATCCCAATTTAGCCATGGCTCACTACCATTATTCATGGCAGCTCATCCTGTTCGATCGCATGGATGAAGCCCTAGTGGCACACAAACGGGCCCAGGAGCTGGATCCCCTAACGCCTCTGCACACGGCCTGGCTAGGAGGATTATACTGGATTTGGGGACGATACGAGGAAGCGCTCGAGGAAGTAAATAAGGCGCTTGAAATGAGTCCCAATAGCTGGCACGGATTGTTAGTGCAAACATATATCTACCTGGACATGGGAAGGTATGAGGAGGCCATTGCTGTATCCCAAAAAGCAGCAGCGCGCTACCCAAGGTTGAGACATCTCCTTGGAGAGGCATATGCAAGGGCTGGCCGGAGGGGTGAGGCATTGAAGGTACTGGCTGAATTGGAGAAAGAGGAACCTAACCCATACAGAGCTTTTGGTCTTGTCGGATTGAATGCAGCCCTGGGAAATAAGGATGAGGCATTCCGATGGCTTAATTACGAGCATCCCCATTGCTGGGTTCCTTGGATCAGAGTCCTTCCTCAATTTAAGCCTCTGTGGGATGACCAACGCTTACATGATATGCTGCGAAAGATGAACCTGCCTCCGTTGGAATGATCAGCACATCCAACAGAAACGCTGGAAGGACAAAGCCATAGAGCATTACGAGAAATTCCTCTCTCTCTGGAAAAACGCTGTCCTAGTATCCCTGAGGTTGAAGATGCGAGGAAGAGGCTGGCTGGGCTGAGAAGTCAGATTTGATTTTGAATGTATTAAGATTATCCTAAGTCCAAAATTGAATATCTTTCCCAGTGAGTTACCTAGATATTTATCATGGATAAATGATAATAAGAAAGGAGGTAGAATCATGAAGCGCGGTTTCATATTTTTAGTATGCGCCCTTCTTTTTTGCGGATTTCTACAGCAGAAGGATAGTTTTATTCAAAAGCGTTATGAAGATGTAGATGATTATATGAAAGCAAGGAAGCGATTGATTCAGGCCGAGTTGGCCATGCGATTCGACGCAGGAATCACGCTAACACCCGAAGAAGAAGAGGCTAACCGACGGCTGATGGTGCTCAAGCTTAAAGAAATAGAACGGACACGCGGGCATTTTCCCCCAGCGCACAGTTTCCTAGAATCAAAAACAAGAAACCTGATCGACCAATCTCCTATACTGGATATCATGAAGCGCATGCCAAAAGGGGGAATTCTTCATGTGCACGGTTTTCTCATGGGCGATTACCGCTGGCTGGTTAATCAAGCGACCTATCTGCCGAACTGTTACATTTACATGGGAAAAAATGAGAAGCTTGCCAAAGGGAAATTGCAGATCTTTAAAGAACCTCCTGGAGACGGATGGCGCCTCGTCAGCGAACTACGCAAAGCTGCAGATGACGTGCAGGAATTTGATGAAGAGCTTTACCAGTCTATCACATTAGGCGAAGAAGACCTTGCTCAACCAGATATTTGGGTTGAATTCGCAAATTGTTTCCGCAGGTCCTTTGGCATGTTCAGTGATGAGATCTGGGATGGCTATCTCCGAAAAATGTTTAGGGATTTGATCGAGGAAAACGTGCAGTATGTCGAAAATCGGGGCGGTGGAGGTCAGAACATCATAGAGGAGATTCAGCGCGACCATCCGGAATTTAAGGTAAAATATATATTCTCCTCTCCCCGCTCTGCTAGCCGGGAGAGAATCGCTCAGAGCTTGAATCGCGCTCTGGCCCTGCGAGCGGCAAATCCAGATCGTTTTATTGGTTTTGATTTAATGGAGGAAGAGGACAAGACGCACACAAATCTCTACTTTATCAATGAACTCCTTGAAGCACGCCATAAGGCAGAGCAGCGTAATATCACACTGCCTTTATACATTCATTCTGGCGAAAGCAACTGGGCAGAAAACGAAAACGTGCTTGATGCCATTCTGCTTGACGCCAAACGAATCGGCCACGGCATCGCTCTCTTTAAGCATCCTCTCCTCATGCAAATCGTGAAAGAACGGGACATCGCCATCGAGGTCTGTCCGATCAGCAACCAGGTTCTCGGTTATGTTGCCGACCTTCGCAATCACCCCGCTGTGCTCTATATCAACAGTGGCTTACCGGTTGTCATCTGCCCTGATGATCCGTGTATCTGGAAATGTACGTTTTCTTATGATTTTTACGCTGCATTCATGGCGTGGGGGTTGGACCTGAAATGCCTCAAGAAGCTGGCAATGAATTCGCTCATCTACTCAGCTATGAATCCTGAGGAAAAAGAGAGAGCTTTAGAATTTTGGCGAGGAAAATGGGCGAAGTTCATTACTTGGTTGAACGAGGGGGACCCATAATTTTACCCATACACTCGTAATATATCACGCGTTTAACAACGGTCACCCTCATAGATCCAAACTTCAGGAGGCACATATCTCTCCTATTCTCCAATGATTGACAGGGTAATGAGTGTGTGATAAGTTTCGGAAGGTGATCAGAAGTTTTAAACCATGCGAAGCCTTTCAGAGAAGACCTGCCCTTATTGCTATTCCAAGAATACTACTCTTGCCGAGAGGGAGTACAAGATGGATTATCCATTCTCATTGGCCTTGGCAGTTGTATTTGCCCTGATCATTGTGGTGCTGGCACTGTTTTTCCTGCTTCAGCTTCATCCCATTATTCTTATCCTGACCTTAGTGGCCATAGTGACTAAATTGCTAGATACATCCAACCGCAGAAGAAGGAGAAGAGAGAAGAAGGAATATATCTGTCTCAGCTGTGACAGACGGTTTACAATTTTCGAGAAAAGTCAGGATTGATTGCCGTGGACATTCGACCCGATTAAGATACTGTAGATTTCACAGTTTGATATTGATGGTCGAAACAACATGCTGGGCAAGATCTACGAGAAGCAGGGCTGGTTGGGTTGAGATAACTGCAATCAACATTTTATATCTTGTTATTATTTGTCTATAATTCAAATCGTGTCTTCAGTTTTTAATACCGGAAGTTAAAGGAGGCGTACATAATGAAAAATTCTAAATCATTTATGTTTATTGTCCTTGTTCTTCTTTACATAACTTCATTGGATTTTCCCGGTCTGGCTCAGGAAACATATTCTCCGTCTGATATCACAAAGGTTGTTTTCCTGGGGACAGGTAATCCCAATCCAGACCCTCAACATTCTGGAAATTCCATTGCAATAGTTATTAACAATACCCCCTACATTGTGGATTTTGGACCAGGACTTATCCGGCAAGCAGCGGCCCTGTCGCCCAGATACGGAGGCAAAATCGAAGCTTTGGCCGTCGAAAATCTTAAAATAGCGTTTTTAACCCATTTGCACTCCGATCATACTACCGGATACCCCGATCTCATTTTTACTCCTTGGGTCATGGGCAGGGATGAGCCTCTTGAAGTTTACGGACCCGAGGGCATCCAGGAAATGACCAAACACATCCTGGAAGCTTACAAAGAAGATATCAAGGTACGGTTATATGGAATTGAACCCGTAAATAACCTCGGCTGGCGTGTAAACGCCCATAAGATTAAAGAAGGGATTATCTATAAAGATAGCAATGTAACGGTTGAAGCGTTCCTGGTGGAGCATGGGAGTTGGCCGGAGGCTTATGGATTTAAGTTTATTACTCCTGATCGGACTATTGCCATTTCGGGAGACACTCGGCCCTCCAAGAACCTGGTTGAAAAATGCAGGGGTGTGGACATATTGATCCATGAAGTCTATTCCCGTGAGAAACTGAAAGAACGTACTTCCCTCTGGCAAAAATACCATCCTCAGTTTCATACTTCCACGCATGAGCTTGCTGAAATTGCTGGTCAGATAAAACCGAAGCTTTTGATCCTTTATCATCAGCTATTCTGGGGAACGTCGGATGAAGAACTGATAAAGGAAATCACAGATATCTACAAAGGAAAAGTCGTTTCCGCAAAAGATCTTGATGTTTATTGATTCCTGTTGGCACAGCAAGACTACAATTTTCTACAATATATACTATGCCAATTTAAAGCATTTAATCCATTTGACACTTATCTTATTTATTGATATTCTTTTGCCAGCCTAAACAGAAGGGACAGTAATGGGTAATAGATGTCCTAAGTGTGATTCAGACAACACCGATACTGCACGTTTTTGCAGCAATTGTGCTGCCCCGCTTCCTTCCTCAGAGGAAATCTCTGTTTCCCACACCAAAACTCTCGAGATGCCCGTTGAAGAATTAACCACTGGCTCCACCTTTGCTGGAAGATACGAAATCATAGAAGAGCTGGGAAAGGGAGGCATGGGCAAAGTCTACAGAGTAGAAGATAAAAAGGTTAAGGAAGAAGTCGCACTCAAACTCATCAAACCTGAGATCGCTTCAGATCAGGCGATGATTGAGCGATTCCGGAATGAATTGAAGCTTGCTCGCAAGATTACACATAAGAATGTGTGCCGCATGCATGACTTCCATGAGGAGAAAGGAATCCCTTTTATCACTATGGAGTATGTTAAAGGTGAGGATTTAAAGAGCTTCATCAGGAGGAAAGGTAAGTTATCAGAAGAAGAAACGATTGCTATCGCTAAGCAGGTGTGTGAAGGACTTGTTGAGGCACATGAGTTAGGAGTTATACATCGTGATCTAAAGCCTCAGAACATCATGATTGATAAAGAAGGTGATGCGAAGATCCTGGATTATGGGATTGCCCGTTCAGTTGAAGCACCTGGGGTGACAGTGACAGGTATGATGATCGGGACACCGGATTACATATCGCCTGAGCAGGCGGAAGGAGAAGAGGCAGACCAGCGGTCGGATATCTATTCCTTAGGAGTGATTCTTTATGAAATGGTGACAGGAAGTGTTCCTTTTAAGGGGGATACAGCCCTGAGTGTGGCTTTAAAGCATAAAGCCCAATTACCCAAAGAACCGAGAAAGCTCAATCCTGAGGTTTCAGAGCAACTGAGCCGATTGATTCTGGTATGCATGGAGAAGGATAGAGAGAGAAGGTATCAGAAAGCAGAGGAGCTTCTTGATGATTTGAAGAACATAGAGGAGGGCTTTCCTCTTGGTACAAAGATTCGCCCCAGGCGGGCGACATTTGTTGCAGCGTTAATCCGAAGGAAGCTTTTCATTCCAGCTTTGGTTGCTGCTATTGCTGTCATTACGGCAGTTGTCTGGCAGCTTCTTCCCAAAGCACCAAGCATAACTTCCATTGCTGTGCTTCCTTTCGAAGATCAAAGCCCTAACAAAGACCAGGAATACTTTTGTGATGGGCTGGTAGAGGAACTCATACGCAGATTGACAAACATAGAATCATTAAGAGTCCCTGCTAAGACTTCTTCATTTTTTTTTAAAGGGAAAGGGTCTAGGATCCAAGAGATCGGAAAAGTTTTGAATGTTAACATGATATTAGGAGGGACTTTGCGGAAAGCAGGGAATAAGTTACGCATTACAGTGCAATTGGTCAACGTAATTGATGGCTACGCTATTTGGTCAAATAAATATGAGCGCAACCTGGAAGACTATTTTGCTCTTTGGGATGAAATATCTCTGGCAATCGTCGATAACTTGAAGATCAAGCTGTTAGGAGAAGAAAGAGCAAAGCTCGTGAAGCGTCATACCGAGAATCTTGAAGCCTATAACTTATATGTGAAGGGACTCTACTTCCAGGCCAAGGGCACAGAAGAGGAAATGGAGAAAGGCTTGGATTATTTCCAGCAGGCAATCGAGGAGGATCCGACTTATGCTCTAGCCTATGTAGGGAAAGCGGACTGCTACATTATTCTTGCCGATTATGGTTATCTCTCCTCCAAAGAGGCTTACCCAAAAGCAAGGTCGGCAGCAGAGAAAGCACTGGAGATGGATGACACCCTGGCTGGAGCTCATGCATGCCTTGGATATGTCAAATTTAAATATGATTGGGCCTGGGCTGGCGCCGAGAGAGATTTCAAGCGGGCCATAGAGCTCGATCCAAACTATGCATATGCTCATATTAATTATTCTTTTTATTTATCGGAAATGGGGAGGCACGATGAAGCCATTAAAGAGGCTAAACGAGGCCTGGAGTCTGATCCTCTCTCGCTGGACTATAACAATGTTCTAGGATGGGTTCTCTACTTAGCACGCCGTTATGACCGAGCAATAGAACAATTGCAGAATTTGTTGGAGATAGATCATAACTATATGGGTGCTCATTGGAACCTTGCGCAAGCTTATGCAGGAAAGGGGATGTATAAAAAAGCAATTGTTGAGGCTCAAAAGGCAATAGAGCTTTCGGGAAGGAATGCAACGGCTATAGCAACACTCGGCTATATTTATGTGTTGGCGGAAAGAAAAGATGAGGCAAGGAAGGTGCTCGATGATCTATTTGAGCTTTCAAAACAGGAGTATGTCTCATCGTTTTACGTAGCATTAGTTTATACTTGCCTCGGACAAAAGGATCAGGCTTTTGAATGGTTAGAAAAGGCTTATGAGGAGCGTGATGTGTATTTGTCTCAGCTTAAAGTATTCCCTTTGCTCGACAGTCTGCGTTCAGACTCGAGATATAAAGCCTTGCTGAAGAAAATGAATTTGGAATAATCAGCAAAAGACCTCAAGAATGACTGGAAGAGTAAAGCCATAGAGCCTTACCAGAAATTCCTAGACCTGTGGAAGGACGCTGACCCGGGAATTACTAAAGTTGTGGATGTAAAAAAGAGATTAGCAAATCTGCAGACCGAGCAGGAAAGTAAAACACCTTGACAAGCAATACTTGAATATATATTTTAATGAATGTCATTAAGGAGGGGATTATGAAAAAACTCCTAACTTTGGCTATTGCATTCCTTTTGTTTTCAGGCTTTTGTCTTTCCCAGGAGCAGTATGGAAACATCCGCGGCGTGGTTATGGATACTGATGGAAAACCACTCCCTGGAGTCACAGTCACCTTGGAGTCAGAACTCTATAATCCACGCTCAGCCACCACTTCTGAAAGCGGCTTATTCCGTTTCCTCAACATCTCTGTTGGAATGTGCCGGGTAAAATGTGAGCTCTCAAGCTTTAAAACCTACATCCAGGAAAATATTGACATACGCATCGGCGTCAATGTTGACTTAAAAGTTGTCATGGAAATTGCAACACTCGAAGAAGAGATCACAGTTGTGGCTGAATCTCCTGTTGTGGATATGAAGAAAACAGGCACTTCCTTCAATGTAACCCAGGAAATGCTGCAGGAGGTACCATCGGCCCGGGACCCCTGGGTTATCCTTCAGCAAGTGCCAGGAATGATGCTCGATCGAGAGAACGTAGGCGGCAGCGAATCCGGACAGCAGTCCGGGTTTGCGGCGAGAGGATCAATGGGGTGGACCAATATGTTTAATATGGACGGTGTACCCATCACAGATATGGCGGCTACTGGTTCTTCGCCCATGTACTACGATTTTGATATGTTCGAGGAAATGCAGATTGTAACCAGCGGCCAAGACACCACCCTGCAATCAGGCGGTATCTCTATAAACTTCATCACCAGGCGAGGCGGTAACAAGTTTCAGGTAATTGGCCGGACATTCTATACAGACGACAAACTCCAAGGTGATAATCGCACACAAGAATTAAAAGACTTGGATTATGTGGGAAACCAGATCAACCAGATTATGGACTATGGCCTTCAGGTAGGCGGACCTATAAAAAAAGACAGGCTCTGGTTCTGGCTTGGGTATGGGGTTCAGGATATAAGGCATCTCACCATCACTGGCTATCCTGACGAAACAAAACTTGAGGGAATTAATGCTAAATTAAACTTCCAGATAAGCAGAAACAACCGCGCTGAGCTAGCCTACATCTACAACACCAAGGTTAAATTTGGCAGAGGCGCAAGCGCTACACGACCCCCAGAGGCAAGCTGGGATCAGACAGGTGATGGCCATTACATTAAACTGGAGGATGAGCATGTCTTCTCCGATAACTTTCTTCTCTCTCTGAAACTTTCTTATCACAGTGGGTGGTTTCAACTTTCTCCCCAGGGCGGAATGGATGTACAGCCTGGCTACGATTTTTCCACCGGCATGTCATCTGGCTCTTATTTTTATTACAAAACAGACCGCCCTTCCTATGTGGCAAAACTTGATGGAAATTATTTCCTGGAAGATGTCCTGGGCGGTGACCATGAGTTTAAATTCGGAGTGGAATACCGCTTAACTCCGGTCAAATCCACCTCTTCCAATGCTGGAGATGTTTTTAAATATTACTGGGATGGAGAACCCCTTTACGCCGAAGTGGTTCGTGGGGGAATCTGGGATTACTGGTCAGACAGATACAGTCTTTACGTTAATGATACGTTTACCAGAGGAAGATTAACCCTCAATCTGGGCTTAAGAGTGGACAGAGAAAATAGTAATAATAATAATGCCTCAGTGAAAGCCTGCAGAGTTGCTCCAGATTTTTTGTCTGATTTAACGTATCCAGGCGTTGATCCTGAGGTGATCTGCACAACATTCTCGCCAAGAATAGGCTTTACCTTTGATTTAACTGGTGATGGAAAAACCATCCTCCGCGGGAATGTAGCAAGGTATGGAGCTCAAATGGGAGCCTGGCTTGCATACTGGAGTTCTGCATCGAGGCTTGCATATGCTGGCTATTTCTGGTCGGATCTAAATGGGGATGACCAGGTTTCTACAGATGAGCTTTACGGCTATCCAACTGACTATATTCTCTGGTACGATGGCTTTGACCCATGGGATCCCACAAAGCTTGAATCTCCCAACAAGATTGATAAAAATCTAAAGATTGAGCTTACTGACGAGCTCATCCTGGGTATAGAGAGAGAAATATTCCCTGATTTTTCTTTGAGTGCAAATTTCATACTCCGCCGCAACCACCGGTTCATGTTCGAAACTTTTTATGACAAAGAGACCCAAACAAAAATAACCCAAGAAGATTACATCGGACCGTTTTCCGACACTCTTACATATGAGGGAAAAACTTACAATTACGAGTACTGGACATTAAGCCAATTCAGGTCCGCAGGCAAATACCAAGAAAATCTGCCTGACTACCATGAGAACTATATGGGTCTTGAAATATCGGCTATGAAGCGTTTAAGCCACAGATGGATGATGAATGCATCCTTCACCTACCAGATTCACACTCAGCATTTCGGAGAAAGAGGCTTTTATGATGAAACAAACATAGATAAACTTGACGGATCAAGGTGGTGTCAGGTTCCATTGTGGAGCAAAAGGAGCGACTGGCCATATGTTGATTGGATGGCAAAATTGAGTTTTCTCTATCAGCTGCCTTGGGGTTTTAACTTAAGCTGCTTTGCAAACGCCAGACAGGGATATGTCCATCCTCAGTGGATTGAAGTCAAAATCCCTGAAAGACTGGCTGTCGGCCTGGGGGGAACCACCACTATTTTAACGGAAAAGCCCGGTGATAAAAGATATCCTAATTTCTACAATGTGGATTTAAGCCTGGTAAAGGATTTCCAGTTCAGAGATTACGGCACTCTTTCTCTCCAAATTGATGCTTTTAATGTTTTCAACTTCTCCCATGACCTTTCTCGTTATGCCCAGCTCAACTCTTCCCGTTATAATGAGATTGAAAAAATTCTCAATCCTCGTGTTATAAGGTTTGGAGTAAGATATAGATTTTAGCCAGTTAGTCGGTTAATCTGTTAGTCTATTAGATCCGTTGAATTAATTTATAGTAAATCCGTTAGTCGGTTAGTCGATAAATCTGTTAAATAAAGTGTCATTGCGAGGCTCGAAGAGCCGTGGCAATCTCAACCTAATAGTCAATTTAATCTTCCAATGGTATAATTTAATCCAAATGAAGCGAAAATTAATCTTTTTTTCTTCTTTATTCCTTTTCACCTGTGTTTGGCTTTTCCCTTCACCAAAATCCTCAGGGTCTGACGCTGATGTACTCCTTATAACCATTGATACCCTCAGGGCAGACTACCTGAGCTGTTACGACAAAACAAAAGTTGAAACTCCCCACATTGACCAACTGGCTACACGAGGCCTGCTCTTTAGGAGAGCCTTTGCCCACAACGTTGTGACTTTACCATCCCACATCAACATCCTGACAGGAACATATCCTTACTTTCATGGAGTCCGGGATAATGCCGGGTACCGCCTTGGTGACGAGTCCCTCCTCATCTCTGAAATCCTGAAAGAGAAAGAATACAGTACCGCTGCTTTCATCGGGGCATTTCCTCTTGATGACCGATTTGGCCTCAATCAAGGGTTTGATATATATGATGATTTCTACGGGGATCCTTCCCATCTCCATGACTTGTTTTTTGTGGAACGGCCTGCAGAAAGAGTAATAGATGCTGCACTGCACTGGATTAAGGATCAAGGCGAGAATCCATGGTTTTGCTGGATACATCTCTTCGATCCTCATGTCCCCTACAGTCCCCCCCAGGATTTCAAGAAAAGATACCCTTCTGATTCATACGGGGGAGAGGTGGCCTATGTGGACCAGGAATTGGGCAAGCTTTTTCAATATCTGGGAAAAAGGGAAAAAAGGGACTTTCCTCTTACTGTCATTACCTCAGACCACGGAGAGAGCCTGGGGGAACACGGAGAAATCACCCACGGCGTTTTTGCCTACAACAGCACTCTCCACATTCCCCTTATTATTTTTCAACCACGGATTTTCCCAAAATCCAAGGTTATTGATGAGACAGTCAGGCATATCGATATCACTCCGACTATCCTGGATGCATTAGGAATAAAAATTCCGGATGTGATCCAGGGGATGTCTCTCCTCCCTCTTGTAAAAAATCCTTCAAGATGGAAAGGGGATGACTGCTATTTTGAATCCCTTTCCCCGAATTTGAACCGAAACTGGGCTCCGCTTCATGGACTCATTCGAGGAAAGCATAAATTTATTTCTCTGCCTGTCATTGAGCTCTATGACTTAGAGAAAGACTTCAAAGAAGAGCATAATCTTGCAGTCTTAGAAAAATCTATCACAAAAGAGCTTAAAACAAGTCTCGATAAACTACTTAGCACTGATCAACAGGCCCTTTCAACGAGGAAACTGATAGACCGCGAGATAAAAGAAAAACTTCGAGCATTAGGCTACATCGCTGGCCCTGAAACCTCACCTAAAAAGAAGAGTTTTTCTGCTGAAGATGACCCAAAAAATTTGATCGATCTTGACAGCAAAATGCAAGAAGGAAATGTCGCATTCCAGGCAGGAGATGTGCAAAAGGCTATAAAAAATTTTGAAGAAATCCTGGAAGAGAGGCCAGATTTCAGCGTGATCTACGAAAAGCTTTCCCACATCTACAGAGAAAAAGGGCAGTTGGAGAAAGCCATAACACTCTTAGAGAAAGCCATTGATTTAAAATTGGATGATCCCTCCATTATGAGCAAGCTTAGTATCTATTACCAAGAGGCTGGAAAGCTCAATAAAGCAAAAACCATTCTTGAGAGTCTTGCCAGATCTTTTCCCTATGATGTTGAAATTCTAAATTATCTGGGAGTGACTTACTGGAGACTCGGAAGCCACGAGGAGGCCACAGAAATTTTCCACAAGGCTATTGCTCTTGATAAGGGATATGCCAGCCTTTACAGCAACCTTGGCTCTGTGTATTTGAGCAAGAAAGATTTTCCCCTGGCTGAGCAATCCTTCCAGGAAGCTCTTTCTTATGACCGGGATTTGGCTTCAGCCTATAATGGCTTGGGTGTCATTCGCGGCCAGGAGAATAAACTCTCTGAGGCAGCACAAAATTGGAAAAAGGCAGTGGAACTGAAGAAGACTCAGTATGATGCCCTCTATAATCTTTGTATTGCCTTAACAAAATTGGACCAATTCAAGGAAGCAATAAAGTATATGGATCAGTTTATTGATTTCGCACCACCCCAAAAATATGGCTCTGACATTGAAAAAATGAAAAAACTCCGCTCCCGCCTGAAAGATGCATTAAAATAGAGTCTCTAAGGAAATTTTTTTGGTTTGCGTTAAGAACTGAAGAATGTCTAATCCGGAGTCTAATTCTTAGAGTGGCATTTTTGGCAATAAAATCGCTGGTTTAAGCCCAGGGATAGGGCGGATTCTGAGGTCATCTTTCTTAAATTCGACAAGTTGGCACAGCCAACCTATAATTTTCAATTTTCTTTCCCAGCCCATCTCCGTGCCATCTGTGCCACGCTGAGGATAGGTCTGCTTTTCCGTTCAATTGACATCGCATCCCTACTGTGATAATAATTGCAATAGGCTAGACAGGGATAAAGTGAGCTTTAAGCGAGAGCTTTTGTTTCATTACATGAAAAGGGGTGAAGATGGCAATCAAATGCCCCAAATGCGATTTTGAGAATCCTGACGATACCCTTTATTGTGGTAAGTGTACTACTCCACTTAAGCCCTCAGAAGAAATCTCTCCCACAAAAACTCTCAAGACACCTGCGAAAGGATTAAAGACAGGAACTACTTTTGCATCCAGGTATGAGGTCATCGAAGAGCTCGGAAAAGGAGGCATGGGCAGGGTCTATAAGGCCCTCGACAAAGAGATCAACGAAGAAGTTGCCATAAAGCTCTTGAAACCTGAAATCGCCTCTGATGAAACTACTGTTGAACGCTTCCGGAATGAGTTGAAATTTGCCCGCAAGATCTCTCACAAGAACGTGTGCAGGATGTATCACATCGCCAAGGAGGAAGGTACTCCATACATCACAATGGAGTATGTTCCGGGTGAAGATCTAAAGAGCCTGGTAAAAAGGAAAGGGAAGTTAGCAGACGAGGAAGCAATATCTATAGCTAAGCAGGTGTGTAAAGGACTTGTTGAGGCACATAGGCTGGGTGTTGTGCATCGGGATTTAAAACCTCAGAACATCATGATTGATAAAGAAGGCGATGCGAAGATCATGGATTTTGGGATTGCCCGTTCGGTTGAGGCGCCTGGGGTGACAGTTACAGGTATGATGATCGGGACACCGGATTACATATCGCCTGAGCAGGCGGAAGGAGAAGAGGCAGACCAGAGATCAGATATCTATGCCTTGGGAGTAATCTTATATGAGATGGTGACAGGAAGTGTTCCTTTTAAAGGAGACACTGCACTTAGTGTCGCTTTAAAACACAAGGCCCAATTACCTCGAGATCCGAGGAAGCTCAATCCTAAGATTTCAGAGGACCTTAGCCGGTTGATATTGATCTGTATGGAGAAGGATAGAGAGAAGAGGTATCAGAGTGCAGGAGAAGTGGAATCTGAACTGGACCGGATAGAAAAAGGGATTCCCTCCACAGAACGGGAAATTCCAAAGAGGAAGCCTCTTACTTCGAAAGATATAACAGTAACATTCGGATTGAAGAAGCTTCTCATCCCAGCTTTAATTGTTGTTGTTCTTGTCATCATAGGAATTATTATCTGGCGACCCTGGTCACAAAAGGAAGCAGTCCCTCCCCCATCAGATAAACCCTCCCTTGCTGTTATGTATTTTGAGAATAATACAGGAGAGGAAAGCTTAGAATACTTAAGGAGCGGTCTTGCAGAATGGTTTATAACAGACATAAGCCAATCGAGGTACATCAATGTCCTGAGTGGAGATAGAATTTTTAGTATCCTAAAGAAACTAAATCTCCTTGAGGCAGAGAAATACTCTTCAGAAGATTTAATTAAAGTGGCGAACCGAGGGAGAGTCAATCACATACTGAAAGGAAGCTATATTAAAGTAGGTAATAGTTTCGTAATAACAGTTATGCTCCAAAGACCTGAGACAGGGAAGGCTGTAAGTTCCAGAAAGGTAGAATGCAAAGGAGAAGAAGAGATACCACAGAAAGTCGATGAACTGACAAAAATGATCAAGATGGATTTGAATCTTTCTCGAGAACAGATAGCCAGCGATTTTGACAAGCAGGTGGGAAAGATCACCACAAGTTCCCCTGAGGCTTATAAATTTTACATCGAGGCTCTTAGATATCAGAACCTTGGAAAAGGCCGGTCAAAGCATCCAACTCTATGAGAAAGCAGTAGCTGTTGACCCTGAGTTTGCTTTGGCCTACGCTGATATGGGAACAGCTTATTTCTGGGGGCTTGGTAACTGGTCTAAAGGAAAAGAGTACTATCAAAAAGCATTAGAATTAAGCGATCGAGTATCGGATAGAGAGCGTTATCAAATCCAAGGATGGATTTATTCAAGCTCTGAGAAAACGTATGACAAATCCATCGAGGCTTTTAATAAATTACTGGAGCTATATCCTAACGATAATGATGGAAATAATATGTTAGCTGTTGTTTATTCTTTAATAGAAGAATGGGATAAGGCCATAGAACCACTTATATCGTGCATTCAGCGAAAGGATGAATTCATGTGGTCCTATATAAATTTGTCAGTTGCCTACAGGGCCAAGGGCTTATATGACAAAGCAAAGGAAGTTCTTGAGTATTATTTAAATAATGTATCAGATAATGCTTGGATCCATAATCAATTAGCCCTTACTTATCTTTGTCAGGAGAAATATGATCTTGCCCTGGTTGAAGCGGATAAAGCAATATCCATTAATCAGAATAATAATTTTTATTTTTTGACAAAGGGTGATATTTATCACTGTAAAGGAGATTTGATTAAGGCAGAGAAAGAATATCAAAACTTGCTCGAGTTAGAAGGAAAAAGATTACATTTACTTGGCAGGCAGAGCTTAGGAGCCTTATATTTATCACAGGGAAGATTTGAGAAATCAGAAGAACAGCTCAAACAAGGAATCATACTAGCAAAAGAGATCGACGAAAAAAGGTGGGAATCGAGCCTCCAATTAGACTATACATACAGATATCTGAAATCTGGAAGGTTTAAAGAGGCATTAAAAGAGTTCCAAAACGCATGGCAGGCTGCTATTCAAGGGGAAAACCTTTTCCTGCAAATATGCTCTCTGCACTATAAGGGGATTGCTTATCTTGAGATGAAATCAATGGATGAAGCCCAAAGAGCGGCAGCGGAGCTTAAAGAGCTGATAGAGAGTGGAATGAACAAAAAAGCGATAAGGTATTACCACCATCTCTTGGGAATGATAGAGCTTAAGAGAGAGAATTTTTCCAAAGCAGTTGATTTTTTTAAAAGGGGAATATCTCTTTTACAGTTTCAATGTTATAATTTTCCTCAACAATGGTTAACACCTGATTCTCACGCTTTATTCATGGAGCCTCTAGCTTTGGCTTATTACAAGATGGGCGATTTAGATAAGGCTCAGGAAGAGTATGAAAAAATCACTTCTTTATCAAGAGGAAGAATCTATTATGGAGATATCTACGTCAAGAGCTTCTACATGCTGGGAAAGATTTTTGAGCAAAAAGGCTGGAAAGGCAAAGCCATAGAGCATTACGAAAAATTCCTCGACCTCTGGAAGGACGCCGATCCAGGACTTGCTGAAGTTGAAGACGCCCGCACGAGGCTGGTTAGGCTGAAGAGTCGATAAGCGAAATCCCGCTAGTCATTTAAATCCGTTTGTAGCTGGAAAGGAG
>Ga0209986_10001593_pt1 | contig 21545 bp, 21 predicted proteins | sample BlataG_FD_183168 | JGI IMG/M metagenome (GOLD analysis project Ga0209986, IMG submission 183168) | Deep subsurface microbial communities from Black Sea to uncover new lineages of life (NeLLi) - Black_00105 metaG (SPAdes) (version 2) | ecosystem: Environmental > Aquatic > Marine > Oceanic >... | reverse complement strand
TTCACTGTCACATTGCTGGTTCTGAAGTGAACACTGGTAGGCTTCTAAGGCCTGAGGATCACTTTCGTGATTTTGAGCGGAAAACTCCTAAAACAAGGTCTGGCGTTGGATATTCAGTTCCTTCCACATTCACGACGGGTTATCGTTACGCTAGAATGGGCTACACTACAATAATGAATCCTTCCATGGCTCCATTGGAGGCGAAACATACTCATGAAGAGTTGAATGACACTCCAATGGTTGATAAAGGAACTTACCCGCTTTTAGGCGACTGGTGGTTTGTACTCGAATATCTGAAAAAAGGTGAAATCGAGGAATGTGCAAGATACGTGGCTTGGATGATAACTTCAACCAAGGGTTACGCCATAAAAATCGTTAATCCAGGAGGCTTAGAAGCTTGGGGTTCTGGACGTAATTTGAGCAGTATAGACGATCAAGTTCCGTATTTCGGCATAACTCCACGTGAAATCGTTCGCGGATTGCTTAAAGTCAACAAAATTCTAAACTTGCCCCACACAATTCACGTGCACACAAACAACCTTGGAAAACCTGGAAACTACCTCACAGCTTTGGACACAATGAAATGCGTTGAGGATCTGGCATTAGAGGATAAGCCAGCCATCCACATAACCCATTGCCAGTTCTCCGCCTTCAAAGGTTCAGACTGGAGAACTCTGAAGTCTGGAGCAGAGGAAATCGCAAAATACGTCAACAACCATTATCACGTAACTTTGGACATGGGTCAAGTAATATTCACGGACACAACAACCATGACCGCTGACGGCCCATTCCAGTACACGCTTCATGAACTGAGCGGAAATAAGTGGGTAAACCATGATGTGGAAACAGAAACGAGTTCGGGAATTGTGCCTTTCCGTTACAGGCGCAAAAGCTACGTCCACGCAATCCAATGGTCTATAGGCTTAGAACTAGCCTTGCTGATTAAGGATCCGTGGAAAATCTTTATGACAACAGATCATCCAAATGCGGGTCCATTCATCTTTTATCCGAGAATTATGGCTTGGTTGATGAGTAGAAAAGCCAGAGAAGCAACCTTGAAAAGGATTAATCCACGAGCGAGAAATAGAAGTCTTCTTCCGTCTATAGACCGTGAATTAGGCTTTTATGAAATTGCAGTAGTGACAAGAGCGGGGCAAGCAAAAGCTTTAGGACTTAAAAACAAAGGTCATTTAGGCATAGGTGCAGACGCGGACGTAGCCATTTACAACATGAATCCAGAAACAATAGACCCTTCCAGAAAGTACAAGACTGTAAGAAAAGCGTTCAAACAAGCTGCCTACACCATTAAAGGTGGAGAAATAGTTGCCAAGAACGGAGAAATATTAAAGCACATTAAAGGAACCACTATGTGGCTTGATGTGCAAGTCTCTAATCCCGTAGAAATAACCGATGAAATGAAAAGAAGATTCAGAGAATACTGGACAGTTGAATACGAAAATTACCCAGTAACAGAAAACTATCTTGAAGCGTCACACCCAATAACCATAAAAGCGAATGTTTAAAATGATAAATCTATATCCCCTAAAAAAATTTAGGTTTCCAATAATAGCTGAATGCATAAGCCCAGACATTTTCCAAGGCAAAAACCAGAAAGAAATAGAAGATCTGAAGATTTGGGAAGGAAACAAACAGAAAAAACTTGGACAACTATTCAGAGTTGAGGAAACCGGAAAAGAACAAGAAACAATCGTAACAGTCTGTGGAGACGTAAGCAAGGTTAGAAGAATAGGAGTGTACATGACAGGCGGGGAGATAATAATTCAAGGAGATGCAGGCATGCATCTTGGCGAGGAAATGAAAGGCGGAAAAATAACCGTGCACGGAAACGTTGGAGGATGGGCTGGCTCAATGATGAAGGACGGCACAATCGAAATCCACGGAAACGCCAGCCACTATCTAGGTGCACCGTACCGCGGAAGCAACAGAGGCATGCGTGGAGGAAAAATAATCGTCTACGGAAACGTTGGAAACGAAGCAGGAACTTACATGAGGAAGGGCTTAATAAAAATTTACGGCAATGCAGGCCAATTTGCTGGTTTGAGAATGCGCAGTGGAACAATTTACGTTCAAGGAGATTGTGAAGAAAGAGCAGGAGCATGCATGACTGGCGGAAAAATAGTTGTCGGAGGGTTCTTGGAGTCAGTTCTACCAACCTTTACAATTGAAGACATCAAAAAGAAAGTCAAAATTCAAGAAAAAATCGTTAAAGGTCCCTTCTACCTTTTTCTCGGAGACTTAACAGAAAATGGAAAAGGCAGACTGTATGTCTTAAAAGAGAAAAATCCCCAATTAACTAATTATGAAAAGTTTCTCTAACGGGTGAGCTGGAGAGAAAACCTATTGAAAGATGGATTAAGCGTAAACAGTTTAGGGTGGAAGCTACTAGAAGAAATGGTTGAAAGACCAGATTATTATGGAATTATTGTTGAAAAAACAAGTTCTGGAACAACCATTGTGGATGCTGGGATAAAGGCTAAAGGTGGATTTCAAGCTGGAAAAATCATAACGGAAATATGCATGGGCGGCTGTGCAAAAGCAGAAATAACCTACAGAAAATACGGAAAACTTGAACTTCCATCAATATTCGTTTACACAGACCATCCAGTAATCGCAACATTGGGTTCGCAGTATGCAGGCTGGCAAATAAAAGAGGGAGACTATTTCGCAATAGGTTCTGGACCAGCAAGGGCTCTTGCACTAAAGCCTAAGGAAATCTACGATAAAATTGGATACAGCGATGTTTTCGAGAAAGCAGTCGTCGTTCTAGAGACAGATAAGCATCCCCCAACAAAACTGTTGGAACGCTTCAAAAAGGAATGTAACGTTTCCCCGGAAAACTTGGCAGTGATTTTGACTCCCACAGCCAGCATAGCTGGCGCAACACAAGTTTCAGGTAGAATAGTTGAAACTGGGATTCACAAATTTGACAAGCTTGGATTAAATCCAAAAGCAATATTATATGCTTGGGGATGTGCACCAATCCCTCCCATCCACCCAAAGTTTACAGAAGCAATGGCGAGAACGAACGATGCGATTCTCTATGGAGGAGTGGCGTACTATGTTGTTGAATGTGACGATGAAGAAGAATTAAAGCAAATAGTAAGTAAAGCACCTTCCAATGCGTCTGAAGCTTACGGGAAGCCGTTCATAGAGGTTTTTAAAGAAGCAAACTATGACTTCTACAAAATCGACCCAAACCTTTTTGCACCAGCCGTTTTGATTGTGAACAATGTGAAAACTGGTATGGTCTTCAGGGCTGGAGAAATCAATGTTGAAGCATTGGAGAAATCTTTAGTTCTTTAATCGGACTTGCTTGCTTTAAGCTTTGGAATCATGTGGGATTTTGTGAAAAATCTACCTATAAAGTCACTGAAACCGTGATTTCCAATTAAAGCAGCCATCAGAAAGCTTATTATGGCAACTTCACCGATGGCTTTGGGCAATATATAAACGAGGAACGTAAATGCACCTCCACTTCCCAGGAAAAACGGCATTAGATAGGCAAAATAAGCATAAGTAAAGAGGCATTCTGGAATATAAGCCAAAAGAGTTGCTGGAACCGCAAAAAGGGATGAATATTGTCTCCTTCCTAAACCCAAACCATTCGAGATAATTCCAGCAGTCAACCCCGTCAATCCTTTTCCCAGCGGCAAACCAAACAAGCCCAGCCATGAACCCATACCCATAGGACCAAACATTATTCCAGGCATTATTCCCACGAAAAGTCCTGAAATGAAGCCAGTTAATGGGCCACCGTAAAATCCTGCAATGCAAGCGGCTACAAGAGAGAAGTCAAGGGCTATTCCGTAACCAAGATTTCCAGTATAATAGGAGATTGCAAACAGCACGTTTCCAAGAACACCCATCATTACCGTGAATGAAACTGTTTTTGCGTCCATCGTTTTCATCTCGATCTGCAGTATGAAAGGTCGTATGGGTTATTATTTAAGAGTAACTACTCAAAAAAGAGTATAATTATTCCAAGAAAAACTTAAAATAAATAGATCCTACATGTATTTCTTTAATGGGGAACCCCTTGTCGGAACCTCTAAAATTTCCTTCAAACGAAGTCAAAGGGTGGCTTGAAAGAGAAACTGGTTCGATTTTTATTCCAGTTCATGAAAAAGCTCAAAAACTAATCGGTGGAATGAAAAAGGTTCTTGAAAATGTCACAGATGTTTGTAAAGTGTTGCTAGAGAATAGCAGAAAAGAGATTGAAAAAAGAAGCAGAAAGACCTATGGAAAAGCCAGAGCCTTAAACAAGCTGGCAAAGCTATTCCTTAAAAGAATACAGCAGATTGAAGTTCCAGACAAAGTCTCCTACGACAGCTTCCACGATTTCATCCAAGAAACTCAAAAAGCGTTTACAGTGACCGAAGTTGACATTAGAAACTGGTTTCCAAGAATATCACCTTTCTTCATCATGGACAGAAGAAAATTTCTAGGAGTTTTCGAAAAAGCAAAAGAATCCTTGAAAGAGCTTCAAAGTTTTCTAACAAAAGAGTATGTTAAAACTAAAACCTTAGAAGAAACATTCCAAATTATCGACAATCTTTTAGTTCTTCAAGGACAACTGGCAGATTTAGAAGTCCATAGAAAGAAAAACGAAACCGAAAAGGCTTCAATTGAAAAGGAAATAGCTGAAACACAACAAAAAATAGCGAATTTAAAAAATAGAGAGAGCTTGAATCAACTGAATCAAATAAGTATAGAAATAGAAAAGCTGCGGAAGGAAGTAAAACATAATCTGCGACATCTACGAAAACCATTCATAAAATTTCAATCACAAGTCTTCCGTAAAGGCGGTTTAACACCAGAACAGTTAGAGAAACTTAATCACTACAGTGAAGATCCTTTCGATGCTTTTGCAGCTGAAGAAGCAGGATACCCAATTTTAAAGCAAATTCTCAAAAAACTTGCTAGCTCCATGTCTGAGGGAAAACTGAAACTGAAGCGTGACAGAAAACGAAAAGCACAACAAGACATAAACAGAATTTTTAACAAGAACTCTTTAGATGGTCTTCATCCAAAATGCCGTGAGACAGTAATTCAAAAAAAGCAAATTTCAACCTCAACCGAAACAGCAAAAATAAAAGAAAACCTCTCGAAGCTTCAAGAAGAGATTAAGAAATCGAAAAAAAGAAAGAAGCGGATCGAATTGGAAGAAAATACCACGGAACGAAAATCACAGGAAACACTGGACAGAATTCAGAGTCAGAAAAAGCAAATCGAGGATAACGTTTTTGATTTTATGAGCAAAAGAATTCTTATCGAAGTCTAAGGTGCAATAGTTGCAGACAGACCTCTCGCAAATCATCAAAGAAGCCTTAGAAGTTCAATGCGAAGATTTCACTCGATTGGTTGAAGAAACTGTGCAATTACTTGCCAAAGAAAATGGGCAAGTTGGAAGCTTCAACATTGTAGGTAGACTTGCTGAAATCAGACCTTTTGGCCAAGCGGTAGTAATCAGCGATTTACATGGAGACTTGGAAAGTCTAATTCGAATCCTTAAGGATACAAGTTTCCTGCAGAAAATGAACCAGAACAGCAAGCCAATTCTAATCTTTCTTGGCGATTATGGCGATCGTGGCATTCACTCGACTGAAGTCTATTACGTTGTCTTGAAGCTGAAGCTTCTATTTCCAGAACAAGTGATTTTGATGCGTGGGAACCATGAAGGACCGGAAGACCTTCTGGCTTCTCCACACGATTTGCCGTTGCAGTTTCAAGCAAGATTCGGAGAAAAGTGGAGGGACGCCTACTCAAAAATCCGAGAACTATTCAAACATCTCTATAACACAGTGGTTGTGGAAGAGCGTTACCTAATGATTCATGGAGGCTTACCACCACAAGCAAGAACATTAGAAGACTTGGCATACGCTCACATCAAACATCCAAAGCAAAGGCTGCTTGAAGACATGCTGTGGAGCGACCCAACCGAAACGATTAAGGGAGTATGTGAATCCCCACGGGGTGCTGGAAAACTCTTCGGTGAAAACATAACAAATCAAGCGTTGAGGAGATTCAACGTCAAAATTCTGATAAGGGGACACGAGCCCTGCAAAGACGGATTCAAAATCAACCACAGAGGCAAAATCTTAACTTTATTTTCACGGAAAGGACCGCCGTACTCCAATGTTCACGGTGCTTATTTAGATGTTGAACTTTCCCAGAAAATCGAAAACGCAGAGAAGCTAATACCTTTCATTCACACGTTTTAGGATGGCTTTCCCAGAAACTTTAAGAATATAGTCCTCAGCGTTTTTCACAGACAAAGACGGAAGGTTCGTTTTTGAAAATTGGAGTATTAACACGAAATGAAAACTCTTGGAGTTCAACCCAGCTTCGACAAGCACTGACTAAACGTAATATTCCACACGTTTGCTTTAAATTTCCACAGCTGATCGCTCGTGTCGGCTACAAACCATACTTGAATGCTGGCAAGGTCAGAATTGTGGAAGAGCTGGATGCCTTAATAATTCGCCCCATTGGTCAAGGCTCTTTGGAAGAAATAGTTTTCCGAATGGACATCCTACACCGCCTTGAACGTTTAGGCTTATACATTATAAATCCGCCTGAAGCCATTGAGCACTGCGTTGACAAATACGCTATTTTAGCAATTTTGGAAGATAATGGCATACCTGTTCCACGTACTGCAGTAACCGAAAACGTTGGCGAATCATTAAAGGCTTTTCATGAATTAGGCGGAGATGTCATTGTTAAACCGGTTTTCGGTTCAAGAGGAATAGGTTCAACAAGAGTTACGAATCCAGAAGTTGCCGCCACAATTTTCAAAGCCATAACATTCTATCACGGCGTAATCTATCTTCAAGAGTTTGTTCCCCACGGTTTTTCTGACATCCGCGCCTTTGTCATAGGCAACCGTGTTGTTGCAGCAATGAAACGTGTTGCAAACACTTGGAAAACAAATTACAGCCAAGGAGCCAAACCAGTTTCAATAAAACTAGACACTACACTTGAGGAGATGGCTGTTAAATCCGCAAGTGTTGTTGAGTGCAAAATTGCTGGTGTAGACATTTTAGAAGGTTCCAGAGGGCCTCTTTTTGTTGAGGTTAACAGTCAACCGGGATGGATAGGCTTGCAGTCAGTTACAAGTTTTAATGTTGCCGACGAAATTGTGAGTTTCATCCTATTGGAATTGAAGAAATAATGAAAGCGTAATTGCTGTGTTGAACGATGAAATTGGAGAATTTGTGTTTTATTCAAAAAGACTCGCCGAATTACAGAGCTCTTCTAACCTTTAAGCATCTGTATCTTCAACTGTATGAAGCATATCTAACTTGTCTAACTCGGCAAGGCTTGCAATAACATACGGAGTGACTTTCTTAAGCTCTTCTATGTCGCCGGTGCCTGTCAGCACAGCAACTGCTGTCATGCCTAACATTCTTGCGGGTGCGAGTTCGCGAGCAGAGTCTCCCACAGTAACAACTTGTTTTGGAAAGAGTCCAGTAAGCCGTAAAGCGTATTCGTACAAAATTTTCCTTTGATGATGAAATGGATGCAGTGGAAGTTTTGTTAAACCAAAATAGTTAGCTGCTTGTTCACGAGTCACAACATGGTGAAAAAAACTGCGTATTCCAAACTCTTCCAACTCCTGCTCGACACGCATCCGATACCATCGCGAAGTAACCAAAAGAAGTTCAAATCTTTTTTGAAGCGTCTCTAACGCTTTTTTTGCTCCCGGTTGAAGCTTCGACAAGCTATGGACCTCCATGAAGAAGCCAATGTATTGTGTCAGCACATTCTTTTCAAGAGACAGCCCAAGTGTCTTCAGCACGTCCATCCACTCCTTACCAGAGCAAAAGAGATTCCTAATCAGTCTCTCAGAAGCATTAACATCTCTAACCCGAGTCAGGCGGAGAGCAGCTTCCACCAAGCGTTCTTTGTTGTCAAGGATCGTGTCGTCCAGGTCAAAAAATACTGCTTTAACATTAGTTAAGACTGGAATGCAGATCACCTACTGTAGGTTTAACAAACTTTTTGCATTTAATTCTATCTTTTTATGTCCTCTTTCTGCTGAGGAAAGCCTCTTTTTTTTAGGTCGATTTGTGAGTGTAAGTCTATTTGGTAGCCGTTATTTTCCGTGTGGTTTATCCTTTAAGAGTTCTACTTTTGCTTCGGCAAAATGGGCTAACAGCTTAGAAATTTCAAGTTTTGTAGAGAAGTGGTGTAGTTCTGCAAAGCGTTTCTCTTCAAATCCTTCTAAAATTCTGAACGTCCTATTTTCCACTCATTATCTTTTCGTAAGGGTCATCAGCTTTTTCCGGAAATGGTGTTTTCTTTCCATTCTTTGACAAGATGCGGTGTGCATCTTTCGTGAAAACACCTATTATACTTGCTTTGATGTCTTGTTTGCATAATTCAGTGGCAATCTTACCTTTGGCTTTAGCATCTACGGCGGCCAGGATTGTGCCGGTGGAAGACATGGATAATATTTGTCTATCCGAGAGATGGAATCGCTTCTGAAGTGGGTGCACTTCCTCTGGAATTGGAAGTTTTTCTAATTCTATTTTAAATCCGACTTTGGATGCTTCAGCCATCTCGTTCAAGGCAGCTGTTAAACCTCCTTCGGTGGCATCGTGCATGGCGTGAACCTTCCCTGTCTTAGCAAGTAGTAATGCCTCCTTCACGCAACTTTGCATTTTGACAAGCTGACCAAGTTCTTTGGTTCGCTTGACTCCAAATAGTTTTTCGGCTAAGGCTTTTCGTGTAAGTGCAAAATTGACGACGATTTCTAAACCAATTGGTTTCGTGCATAAAATGTAGTCTCCGGGTTTGGCATCTCCAGGCGTTATTAACTTGTCTTTGCTAACTTTGCCGTAGGCTGTGCATACTCCAACCAGAGTTGACAAGCCTTCATAGGTTCCGGTGTGTCCAGTTACCACAGCTAATCCAAGCTCTTCCGCGGCACTACAAGCCTGCTCCATAATTCTATAAAAGACTTGAGGTTTGGTTGACGGCGAACCCAAAAGGTTAATGGTGCAGAATTCCGCTTCTGCTCCGAACAAGGCTACGTCAGAGGCAACATAGTGGATCAGGAACCATCCGAACCATTCTTCTGGAACTCCGATGCATGGGTCTGTTGAAACAACCAAATATTCATCGTCTATTAGGTGGACGCCTGAATCAAAACCTGGTAAAGGTGGAATGATAACTCTTGGATTCTTCTTAATATAGCTGAGCAGTTTTTTGAGTTTTTCCGTTGAGAGTTTTCCCATATTATGCAAACCTTACGTTTTCAGAAGTTCAATCCCTCGGCTGGTTATGTTGAAGGGAATCCACTTAAGGGGATGTTCACATCCTTCTATCTTCACTATGCGCAGTTCCCTCTGGCAAGTCTTTTCGTTAAATCTGAAGGAAAAAATGTTGTGAGCCTTGTTTAAGTCTAAATCCACGGCACGTTGAGTTACAACATCTTTTTGCGTGGCTGCTGTCATTATATCGATGTTAACGATGTTGTCGAAATGGCACCAGTTGATTGTCCAATCTTCCACGGGGTCCATGTACTTCAACTCGAATAAGGAAAACAGGTGTTCGCTGAAATCTCCCGCTGCAAATCGTGTTACGTGTTTTTCAGAAAGCAGTTTGTCGATGCGTTTCATCTCCTCAAAGTCGTCTAGGCTAAAGTATACCACTTTAGGGTCTTTTGGGTAAGGCTCAAAATGGGGAAATGCCTGTATAGCAATGAATTCTCCTGTTTTCTCGTATGGTTCTATGTCCCAGCCGAAGGATTTGAAATAGGTTCTCAAGCGTGGAAATGGTTTGTCCATAACGTCGAAAGCAACGGTTTCCCCTTCTTGAAGTCCCTGCCAAAGAAATTGCATGGCAAAAACAGTTTTTCCAGTACCTGGGTGTCCGTAAAGAATATTTCTTGAACCTGACTCAATTCCCCCAATCAAGCGGTCGAGTTCAATTATCCCCGTTTTTAGTTTGACCAATTCCTAAATCCCTCTCGGTGTCATAGGTAAATCTCTAACATCTTTCTTTTGGCCAGAATGTAGATTATTACAGCACTGATTACAAGTTCAGGAACTATGTAGGTGCCATTATAAAGGGCTGAGTAAATAATCGGATTCTCTCCGACAGGTATGAATAGATCAGCGAAAATTACTCCCGAGAGAAAATGCGAAATGAAACGTACCGTCATGCCAACCCCTACGCCGATTAAAGGACGCTTTTTGAGAAAGCCAGCTAGTCCTAGGGCTGCAAAAGGTATAAGGTAGTCAAGCATAATCTGTACTGGATGAAACAAGAACGGTTCAATTGTCATTACTATCAAACCCAAGATAAAGCCAGCTTCCATGCCTGCTCGCGGTCCTCTTCTCAGCGACAACCAAAAAATAGGCACCATGCTCCCAGCAGTTATGGAGCCTCCCATTGGGAGAGTGTAAATTTTGAAATAATACAGCACCGCAGATAAGGCTGTAAGGGCAATAATTTCTGTCAGTATTTTGAGCTGAAGTTCTTTACTCACTAGTTTTCCCTCCGCCAGTATTATCTGGATCAGGTTCTAAGGGTCGACAGTGTTCAACCGTCCTCTCAGCCAGGTCACATCCCAGCTCCCCAAACCTTCCGAGGGTAACTGTTATTTATTGGTATATTTATCTTTCCTAAGGTCTAAGCATGTTTAGGATGTTACAATAAATGAAGCAAGCGCTGCCTAAGAAATTTAACATTTTTGAAGTTGAAGAGAAGTGGCAGAAGAAATGGGAAGAGATGGGTGTTTACCGTTTTGACCGGGATGACAAGACACGCCCAACGTTTAGTATCGACACTCCACCGCCTTATCCTTCAGGTGAATTCCACATGGGATTAGTCCTCAACTGGACATACTTTGACATAGTAGCTAGATACAAACGTATGAGCGGTTACAATGTTTATTTCCCTCAAGGATGGGACTGCCATGGCTTGCCCACTGAGGTGGAAGTCGAGAAGCTGCATAGAATTAAAAAAACTGATCTTCCACCAGACCAGTTTCGAATGCTCTGCGAGAAGCTCGTCGGTAAAAACATAGGCGCTATGAAGAAAGCGATTACCAATCTTGGCTGCTCAATTGATTGGACAACAGAGTATAAAACAATGGACCCTGACTATTGGAGACGCACGCAGCTCTCTTTCGTTCTTCTCCATAAGAAAGGGTTCATTTACCGTGGAACACATCCCGTGAACTGGTGTCCAAGATGTGAAACTGCCATAGCAGACGCTGAAGTGGAATACGAAACAAGAACCGCACAATTACATTGTATTAACTTTGAACTTGGAGACGACGGCTTCCTAACAGTAGCCACAACAAGACCAGAACTCATCCCCGCCTGCGTAACCGTAGCTGTGAATCCACAGGACGAGCGTTACAGACGATACGTTGGAAAAAAAATTCGTGTACCAACTACAAATAGAACAGTAGAAGTCATAACTGATGACCTTGTAGACCAAGAATTCGGAACAGGCGTTGTAATGATATGCACGTATGGAGACAAAGCAGACGTGAAAAGCGTGGCGAAACATAAACTGCCAGTCATAACGTGTGTTAATGAAAAGGGTAGAATGACCCAAAACGCTGGAAAATACGTTGGAATGACGACTGAAGAAGCTAAAAAAGCCATCATTGAAGACTTGAAAAAAGAAGGATTATTAGAAAAAATTGAACCAACCAATCAAGAAGTAAGTGTTTGCTGGAGATGCCACACTCCAATAGAAATCCTTGAAAAAGAACAATGGTTCATGAAAACGCGCATCCTCAGCAGCCAGGTGGAAAAGAACGCTTTAGAAATTAGATGGTATCCCGACTACATGAAACACCGCCTAATAGACTGGGCGAAATCGCTTGAATGGGACTGGGTAATATCGCGACAAAGAGTGTTCGCAACGCCAATACCAATATGGTACTGCAAAAAATGCAACGAAATAATTCTCGCCGAGCCGAATTGGCTGCCAATAGACCCACGCATAGAAAACCCAAAAATTGACAAATGTCCAAATTGCGGCTCGAAAGAATTCAAGCCAGAACGAGATGTCTTAGACACGTGGTTTGATTCGTCCATAACGTGTGCGGTTCACGCTGGCTGGCCCGATAGAGAGGATTGGAAGCGGCTTTTCCCTGCTGATGTGCATCCTTCTGGTGTGGACATCATCCGCACGTGGGCATACTACTTAATGGTTAGGCACTTGGCTCTCTTCAACGAAAAACCCTATAAAAGCTGCTTAATCAACGGCATGGTTTTAGGAACAGATGGACGTTCAATGCACAAGTCATTCGGCAATTACGTGGCATCGCAAGAAGTTTTCTCAAAATACGGAGCCGACGCAACGAGACAATGGGTTGCTGGTGGCGGAGCTACGGGTTCAGATATACCATTTCGCTGGCCAGATGTCGAATACGGCTGGCGCTTCCTGATTAAACTGTGGAATGCTGCACGTTTTGTATGCACCCAGTTGAAAGACTATGAGCCAAAGGAGAATGTGAAGTATTCGCTTCAGCCTCTGGACAAGTGGATTTCAAGCAAGGCTGAAAAGCTGACGAAGAAAGTGACTGATGCTCTGGAGACGTGCCAGTTCAACATTGCTATGGAGGAAATCCGCAACTTCACGTGGCATGTTTTCTGCGATTGCTACATAGAAGCTGTAAAGGACAGGGTGTACAAGCCAGATTTCTATGGAAAAGAGAAGAGAGAAGCAGTGCAACGCACGTTATATACAGTCTTGTATAGGATTCTGCAGCTTTTGGCACCAATAACGCCACACGTAACAGAAGAAATTTACCAGATAATGTATGCTGAAGAGAAAAGCCACAAAAGTGTTCATCTGTGTCCTTGGCCAACTCCTGATGAAAAGCACGTAGATGAAGAAGCGGAAAAGCGTGGAGACTTGATAATGGCTGTAATAACTGAGGTTAGAAGGGAGAAAGCTGAAAAGCGTATGCCATTGAACACGCAAATTAAAAAGCTGACAATTTACGCTGGAGGAAAGGACATGGCAGAAATGATTGTGGAAGGCAGAGATGATATTTCTGGCACATGTAAGGTTGCAGACATTGAAGTTTTGTCTAAGAAGGGTGACGGTAGAGAAATTAAGGACTACAGTGACATTCGGTTTTTTGCTGAATATTAGTGAACTCTGGAAGCGATAAAGAGTGAGAAAGGTTGGAATAATAGGCTGCGGAGCAATTGGCACCGTAATCGCAAAAGCAGTTGAAAGAGGAATAGCTGAATGTGACGAGTTAGTTCTTTATGATCACAACATGGAGAAAGCTGAAAAGCTCAAAAAGTCGCTGCACTTTCCCGTCACAGTCGTCAAAAGCCTTGAAGAACTGATTGAGCTTAAACCCCTAGTGATTGTGGAGGCAGCATCACAGCAAGCTGTTAAAGATTACATAAACAAAATCTTGGCGGAAAACATTGAATTAATAGTTATGAGTGTAGGAGCCCTTCTTGATTTAGACGTGAAAAGCAAAAAGGTCCACATACCATCAGGAGCCATCGGTGGTTTAGACGCCATTTCTAGTGCAGTATTAGCAGGAGTAGACGAAGTCATTTTAACTTCCAGAAAGAATCCAGAAGCTTTAGAAATGGATAACCAAGAAGAAAAAATAGTTTATAAGGGAACCGCTGAAGAAGCCGTCAGGCTTTTTCCGAGAGGTATGAACGTCGCAGCCACGTTGGCTTTAACGACTCAACCCGAAAAGGTGAAGGTGAAGATAATCTCAGACCCAAAAGTGCACAGAAACGTGCATGAAATCCGAATCAAATGGAAACACGGCGACATGTTTCTAAAATTTGAAAATGATCCGCATCCAGAAAATCCAAAGACAAGCGCACTCGCAGCATGGTCCGCAATAAACCTACTAAAACAAACCCTGAAGAAAGTACACAACAAGAGCATGACCTGATGTTGCTCTATATATAAGGGGGGGGCATCTGTGCTCACACAAGAGTTCGCTGAAGTATTTGTCGGGAGCTTTACATGTTCTGGCAGAGCGTTGTAATATGTCAATTAGATTTTGAGAAAAACATCCAGCTTTAAGGCTTCATTCCCGTTCCTGCGTCTATCCAGAGTTTTTCACCGATTTTCTTGTAACCGATTTTTTCATAGATCTTGATTGCTGAGTAATTGTCTGACCTCACAAACAGTGCTGCTGCTTCTGCGTTTTTTAAAGCCTCTTCCGTTACTGCCGACGTGGCTAACGTTGCACATCCTTTGCTTCTGTGTTTTGGATGCGTGTAGACCCCGCCTATCATCCAAACCTGCGGTAACTGAATGAAAGAACCAGCGTAAGAAATCAGTTCACCGTTCACGAAAACTCCGTAAATCGGCTGCTTACTTATCAGTTCAACGTATTTCTTAACTGTCCCCGTGGTGCGACCCTTTCGACTTGAGAGAAGCATTGCAAGCTTTGAAGCGTCATCCTCAGTGCGCAATCTACGCAGAAGTTTCGATCTGAAGAAGATGGCGTCATCGCTCTTGACAAGCATCCAATCTTCAACGTAACACTTCGCACGTGGAAATTTTCTCTTTATAATTGGCAGAAGATTTAGTGGGACATGCATGATAAAATGGTTCTCAGGCGCATAGTCAACTAGCTTCTCAGCTGTATCGGTTTCGCATTCTAGGATTACGCTTGGGAATTCAAGAGGAGTATAAATAAGAATATATCCTTTTAAACTTCCATTTTCAAAGGCAGCATACATTGTTGTGCAGTCAGGTTCATGTTGAATGTCATAGAATGCGAAAACATGCCTTAGAACATCTAACCGAAGAGAATCAATTACGCGCTGTCTGTTATTTTCTTTTACTTTCTCTATTCGGAACATTGGGGTTTAGCCACATTGTTTGATTTCTTCTACCAACCTGTCAATTTCTTCTTCTGTGTTGTAAAAGTGTGGTGAAACCCTTATTCCATGGGATCTGGCAGAGACAACGATTCCTTTGTTCTTTAGCTTTTCAGCCACTTCTTGAGGTTTGTCTATTTTGAAATTGACTATTCCCGAACGACAGTGCAGTTCTTCTGGCGTTTGAAGTTTCAACCCCAAATCTTTGACAGCGTCTATTAAATGATCTGTTAGCTTCAGTATTCTCCTTTCGATGTTCTCAATGCCAATGTTCAGCACCATTTTCAGTGCTTCAGCGGCTCCTACGAGGCTTATGAAGCTTGGTGAACCAACCTCAAAGCGGCTTGCAGTTTCCGAAAGCTTTAGACTCCAAATGTCCCAAAAATCTATCGTCTCGAAAACCTCATCCTCCACGCTTGCCCAACCAACAAACGGCGGCTCAAAATCTTCGATAAGCTCATCTTTAACGTAAAAGTAGCCCGCTCCGGGAGGGCTTAGCAACCACTTGTAACACGCAGATGCAAGAAAATCAACATTGTCTCTTTTTGCGTCTATTTGCATGGCGCCAGCCGACTGGATTGCATCAACAATCAGGTATGCTCCGTGTTCATGGGCTATTTCGCTTAAAGCTCGCAAATCATGTCGAAAACCATTAACATATTCAACGTGGCTTACTGCAACAGCCACAGTGCTGTCATCAACAACCTTCTCAACATATTCCAGCAAAATTTTTCCATCTATGTTCTTCACGTAATGAACTTTTACACCTAGACTTTTACGCAGCCAAGGATAAACCACTGAAGGATACTCCAAGTCCGTTGTAACAATATTTGAGCCGGGCGGATAACTCAACACGTTTGCAGCTATGTTCAAGCCTACCGAAGTGTTCTCGACAAAAGCGATTTCTTCAGGCTTTGCGCCGATCAGTTTTGCAAACAATGGTTTTCCACCATCATTCCATTCGATCGAAGCAGTTCCGAAATTCGAGAAATCGTCAACAAATCTGTGAACAGCATCTGCAACCTGTTTGGGAAGTGGAGACTGTCCAGCATGATTCATAAACACCTTATTTTTGGTTATGGGAAATTGTTCACGAATCTTCTCCATATTTTCCATTCAAGAATTCCCTTCGTTTTTTTGGCAGACTGTATTAGTAGCACCAATTATTAAGATTTCGACGTTTGCCAAAACGGACGAAGTAGTAGTTGTCACAACGCCAAAGTGGCAAGGATATGAAATCGTCAAGATCTTAGGCAACAGTCTTTTTCAGATTTGCAGTGTTGTTCATGATCGCAACCTTGGAATAAACCGTCCCGTCTTCCTCTGATACTCCACATATTCACCACCGAAACGCCGAACCAAAAGCCTTTCCTCCTCAAAAGTAGCTCGAAAATATCCGGGAATAGCAACTAGTGGAAAAAGCGTAAACAAGTTGGGCCACAAGAAGAAGAGACCGAAAAACATAAGGAAATAGCCCAGATAGGAGGGATGCCTAACATAACGGTACGGGCCCCAAGTGACAAGCTTCTGGTTTTTCGGCATCGTCCACGAAACAGCATATCTACCTCGAACAACCACACTCCAGATAAAGATAAAATAGCCAACTGACGTGAGAACTAAACCGAGAATTCGAATGGAAAACATGAATGGAAAACGGAAGAAAAAAGGAAAATCGCATAACCCAAACATGAGACCAGTGAAAACAAGAAAAAGATAAGAGAACACTTCTGCAAAGTAGACCAGTGTTCCAACAGCCGCCAAGCCAATAGTAGAACCTAAGGGACGTTCAACCTCTGCACAAACCTTTTCACCCTTCCTAAGCTTTTGACCTTTCACTATGTTATGCAAGTTAACTGAAAAGAAACACCCTAACCAAAAGAGAAGAAAAACAGCCACAACAATTTCAGTCAGCATATTTGCAGATAAACAATGTAAAAGTTTATAAACGTACTCAAAAACCCCTAGGCTTAATTACATCGTTTTTACCGAAAACACGTCCAATGTTTTCTCAGCAGCCTTTTCAATTCACTAACCGTGTTTTCAACCTTTCCACGGCAACTAGGTGATTCCTTTGGAGGAGCGTACGGATCTCTAACGCGAATTTCTTCCAAACCAACAACACCAGCAGCAAGCGCATACCAACAAAGCGGCAAAACCATAGGATTATATCCACTTCCAGACATCAAAACAATTTTCCCATCACAAACCTTCTCTGCAACCTTCCTAATCTTGGATGACAAGCTAAAAAACCCTTTAACAGTCAACCTCAAATTCCCAAGCATATCCGCAAAATGAGGATCACTTCCACCATTGGCAATAATAATTTCAGGCTTGAACTCCTCAGCCAAAGGAACAAAAACCTCATCTAACGCATAAAGATAAGTGCTGTCACCTGTCCCAGGCGGCAAAGGCACATTAACATTGTAGCCTTCTCCTTTGCCCTCCCCAACCTGCCGAGCAAACCCTGTCCCAGGATAAATCGTACGCGGGTCTTGATGCAAAGAAACGTACAGCACTGTAGGATCCTTATAGTAAATGTCGCTTGTACCATTTCCGAAGTGAACGTCATAATCCAGAACCAAAAAACGCTTCACATCATGTTTAGTTCTCAAATACTCAACCAAAACTGCCACATCGTTAAATATGCAGAATCCGCCACCATAACTTCTTCCAGCATGATGATAACCCCCACCCAAAGAAATTCCACGTTTTGCCTTTCCCCTGTAAACCGATTCGCCGCAAGCAATTGCACCGCCAACAATAAGCAATGCAGCTTCAAGAATCTCCGCAGAAACAGGCGTTTCAACATCGTAAGGCTTATTTTCTTCAGCCAAACGGAAAATCAAATCAACATAACTCTCATCATGAACCCGCAACAAATCTTCCTTCGAGGTTGGCTGAGGTTCAACAAGAACCACCTGAGAAAGACTGAGTAAACCTTGCTCTTCAAAAAACTTCCTAACATTCTCAAACCTATCTCCCCTAAAAGGATGTCCCTCTCCCAAATCATACTGTTTAAACTTTTCATGAAAGGTCATAACAACTTTTTCAGACAATCATAGCACTCTCAAATTAGAAAAAGAAAACAGCCAATATAAAACTCTACACTACATAAACTTGATTTTATTATAGAAAAAAGGGAGAAAAATGTTTACTCTTGCGTTTCTTCTCCTTCAGCTACCGTTTCCGTTGATTGCATTTCCTCTTCCGTGCTCTGCTCCGTTTCTTGTGTTTCTTCTGTGTTTTGCCACGTTTCTTGTGAAGCTTCCTCCGGTTCCTCCGGACTTTGTAATGTTTCCACGTCGCCGCCTTCTATAGACTCAACAGGTGGTTCAGGCAGATTCTGCTCTACATTTTCTTCAGGAGTCTCCTCAGACTCAACTACCGAAACAGTTTCTTCCACACCTGCAATTTCAGGTTCAGGAGCTTCGACACCTTCCGTGGTTTGCAGTTCCACTTCTTGAGGCACAACTATATCAGTTAGCGGAATCGGTAGGCTGCTTGAAAGTTGAGTTATGGCTTCCTTGGCAGTATCTAGTTCCTGCCTTGCAACTTCAAGTCCTATAGATAAAAGACTGATTTCACGTTGATAAACCTCTTCGTCTATTTCACCTGTCACATGTTTAATTTCGAAGTTTGCAAGGAGCATCTCCAAAGTTCTAGTGTGATCCTCGAGTTCCCCTACTTTGGAATTCATTTTCTCTAGCAAAGCTCTTTGTTGCTTTTCAATTTCTACAACTGCCTCATCTATCTTCTCGTTAAAGGAGTCATATGTGGGCTGCGAAATCTTGCCAGCATCTAATAAATTGTCCAAAGCTTCTTTCTTTTTCTTCGTCATTTCAAATTCTTCGGCTAAACTCTCAAAAGAGTGCTTCCACGAAATCAATTTTAACACCATCCAACATTTATCCCTAAAAGAAGGAAATAACATTTTTTGACATGTAGATATATCGCTAAGTATTAAAAACAGCAGCTTCCATTGTTTAAATAGAAAATCAAGCTTTAAAAATCAAACGTTCCGTAGACCGTTCATAGCGCTTAAAATTGAAATGTTCCCTTCATCAGTTGCAGAAACTTGGCGTTATCTCAACGTTAGCTCTTAGGCTTTTGATAAAACGAAGTTTAAATATCTCATAATCTGTTGCAACTGCCAAGTCGGAATTAGAATAAACCTTAAACATCTATATCTGAATAAAACATTAAAACGTGAATAAACGTGACGGCCTTAACAATTATAGTTGGCGGTGGAAAATTGGAAGGAAAAATGCCTAAGAAAATGCATGAAAGAATAATAAAAAATTTTATGGACATAATAATTCTAGCCAAAATGAGAAATAGACCCATGAGCGGATACGACGTTATCTCTTTTATTTACAACAAATTCCGTCTCCTAGTAAGCTCAGGTACAGTCTACTCACTTCTGTATTCACTCGAAAGAAACGGATTAATCACAGGAACATGGAACGAAAGAAAAAGAGTATACAAACACACCGAAAAAGGCATGAAAACAATTGAAACAATGCTAACCGCGAATGATCAGATCAAAAGCTTCATAACAAACGTCCTGAAAGTTCAAGCAACTTCCTAAATTTTTATACACAGGATAATCGAAATACTAAAAAGCACCTTCTCAAATCTCTAAAGCGAAATGAAAAGCCTAGAGGGCCCGTAGCTCAGCAAGGATAGAGCACCGGGCTTTTAAGCAAAACAAGACAGTATTGCACAGAAACCCGGGGGTCTCGGGTTCAATTCCCGACGGGCCCGCCAGATATTTGCTGAGGACCCCTAGCTTGCTACGGCACTATCAGAGTTTGGACGAGAAGGACGACAGCGAGAGAAACAGCGATGGCAAAAGGGATAGGCCCTCGTTGATTGCTGGAATTTTTTAGGAAAAATTTTTGGTTCAAGCCAAATATACGTGCAGATAGTCGTCACCGCCTACAACTACCGTAGGTACACGAACAAGATCAAGGAAGAACTTAACATCTAACTAAAAGACTCACTCTTTTTCGAAGTAGGTAAGATTCTGTTGGTACTCGCCGAAGGCTGGGACAAACCTACCAAGCAAAAGCTCGGCGCCAATGCATAAGGCGATCCATAATGTGAGGTACTTCTCGAACACGCCTAGTTTCTTATCTTTGGTCATGTCTGTCATCTCTTTGAATCGAAAATATTAAATTGTAAGATTTAAATCTGTAAAGTTAAATCTTTCTTTTAGGGTCAGCCTTTCTGCACGCGGCTCTGACAAGCATCTTTGTTCAGAAATAAATTGAGGATTTTAGGTGGGAAACCCGAGGAAATCAAATAGGTCTTGAATGAGCTGTGGCTTCATGGCACTGTAGAAAACCCACTTTCCTTCCTTTCTATCCTTTACAAGCTCCACGTTCTGCAAGATGTTTAGGTGGTGGGACGCTGTTGGCTGCGTCAAGTCTAGGGCAACTGTCAGTTCACAGACGCACATCTCCCTTATGTTGAGAAGCCTTAACATCTTGAGCCTCGTTTCATTAGCGAGGGCTTTCAGCAAGCGGCTCTGTTTGCGAAGGAAATCTGGGTCCGCCAACTCGTCGGCAAGCTGCCTCAACCCCGCCGCATACTCTTTCAAGTCTTTTGTGGGGCGTAGACCAGAGCGGATAAGTCTCTCAAGCCTTTTGTTGAATCTTTTGGTTTGCTTCGGTGTTTGCATCTTTCCTAACACTATCTGGAAGCATAAAAGCTTCCAACGAGAATAAGTCAAAGAACAAATTTAAATATTTTGATTTAAGACGATGAATAATGATAATAATTCGATATTTTTAAATATGTCGATTCGTATTTTATGAACAAATTACGTGTGCGATTGGGGCACTGAAAAAGATGGTTGATGGTGAGAAAACGGAAAGATGTGCATGCACTCAAAAACTATTAGATCTGCTTCGTGCCGCCCAACCAGTCAAGAAATCCTCTTTGATAAAAGTAACTTGTGCCGATCGTGGAAAGGTGTTCTGGTCAGACCGCGAAACAGAATACTGCTTCGACTGTGAGGCGAAAAGGGAGAAATAGATGCAGAAGGGTTGATTTGATGGAGAATGAGAAAATAGGTTTCATATTTTGCGTTTGTACGGGCAAGTGTCCTGGCTTCGCTCAGCTGGATATCTGGGATTTCATCAATATCATCCGAACCGAGTACCCTGTGGAGTACGGCTTCATCCACCCCATGCTGTGTGATGAGGATGGGGAACGATTCCTAGAGGAATTCCTAAAGAAGGAAAGCAGGTATATCGTGGCTGGTTGCGCTCCGGTGATGCAGAAGAAGCTCTTCAGAGATGCCTTCCAGAAAGCAGGTCTGAACATCAACAAAGATTTAATCCCTCTAGATGTGAGGAACATGAAACTAGAGGAAGCGTTGAACGTTGTAAAAAAGGCTCTGAAGGAGGCTGGTAAGGATGTCTGAGGAAACATACATGGGTGTACCTCGCAACAAGATATCCTGGTATCCAAGAATCGACTATGAAAAATGTGATCTATGTGACGATGACCCTCAATGCCTAAAGTTTTGTCCCCACCAAGTATACGCGGTAGTTGGGCAACCGAAGAAATTGGTTATTGAGAATTCGAACAACTGTGTAGTTTTTTGTCGTTCTTGCAAGAGAGTATGCGCTCCAGACGCTTTGAGTTTTCCAGAAAAGAAGAAAGTTTTAG
>Ga0209986_10001592_pt1 | contig 21548 bp, 19 predicted proteins | sample BlataG_FD_183168 | JGI IMG/M metagenome (GOLD analysis project Ga0209986, IMG submission 183168) | Deep subsurface microbial communities from Black Sea to uncover new lineages of life (NeLLi) - Black_00105 metaG (SPAdes) (version 2) | ecosystem: Environmental > Aquatic > Marine > Oceanic >... | reverse complement strand
CCATATAACCTCGTGCCATAGTTTCCCTCCTTTCTTTGCTATAGACTGCTTAATTTTGATTTTCCGTTCAATTTTGGGCATTTTTGTAGTTGCCTGATTCATCAAGTGTAGTTGCTTGATTCATCAATCGCAACGCTTTTTGTCATTGCGAGCGGAGCGTGGCAATCTCCATACTCAACAGCCCCACCAAGATTGCTTCGGCTGACTTTGTCAGCCTCGCAATGACAAAGGAGGACGCCCAATAAATTGGGCAACTACATTTATATTAACCCCGTAGGGCGGCATATCACACCAGTTAGGCTACAGTCCTAAATAGGCTTTCTTTACCATGTCGTCTTTTAGAAGGTCTTTACTTTTTCCCTCTAAGACAATGTGCCCGTTTTCCAGCACATACGCCCGGTCGGCTGTCTCAAGTGTACGTCGAACATTTTGCTCAACCAGGAAGACGGTAATTCCCTGCTCACGCAGGTGTTTTATGACCCCGAGGACTTCCGATAGTAAATTCGGTGCCAGACCATACGACGGCTCATCAAACATGCACAGTCGTGGGCTGGACATTAAGCCTCGCCCTATGGCTACCATTTGCCCTTCACCGCCGCTTAATTTCTTAGCTGATTGCCTCGCTCTTTCTTTTAGCACCGGGAAAACTTGATAAACCTGCTCAAGCGTTTCTTTCCTCCGCTTCCAGGCTTCAGAGGTATACGCACCCATCTCCAGGTTTTCACGCACTGTCATGTCGGTAAAGAGCTTTCTGCCCTCGGGTATCTGAGAAATACCCAGTTTCATAATTTTATGAGGTGCTAGCCTGTCTATTCTTTTACCCAGAAACTCCACACTACCTGAGGCTGGACGTAGCAGACCGGATATAGTATTAAGCAGCGTCGTTTTACCGGCGCCATTGGTGCCAACTAAAGCCACTATCTCTCCTTCATTGACTGTTAAAGAAACGCCCCGTAAGGCTTGTGACTTGCCATAAAAAACATCCAGGTTGCTAACTTCCAGCATGAGTCTCCTCCCCCAGGTATACATCAATAACTGTCTTATTGCAGGCAATCTCCTGGCATGTTCCTTCAGCAATCTTCTCACCATGATGGAGCGCCATAATCCGCTCACATATGCCCATGATTGCCTTCATGACATGCTCAACCATAAAAATGGTAATCCCTGTATCCCGAATCTTTATTACCAGCTCCATAGCCTCGCTTATCTCCGTGAAGTTTAGACCGGCCATCAGCTCATCAAGCAACAACAGTTCCGGCTTGGTGGCTAGCGCTCTCGCTACTTCAACCCGCTTCTGGTTGACCAGGGTTAAGTCTTTAACCGGGGTCGCGCTCATTGCCGACAACTCCACAAACTCTAATGCCTGGGTAACTTCTCTGGCGGCATCTTCCGCTGGTACACGGTTTGGGCTCCCGAAAAACGCCCCCACTAGCACATTCTGAAAAACCGGCATATTGCCGAAAATTTTAGTCTCTTGAAACGTCCTGCTCACCCCCATCTTGCAGATTTGATGGGGCTTTAAGCCGTTGAGCTTCTGGCCTTTAAATCTTATTTCCCCTGAGCTAAGAGGCAGAGCCGCCGATATTAAGTTAAACAGCGTTGTCTTACCAGCTCCATTGGGACCAATCAGCCCCACGATTTCGCCCTGGTCAACATGGAAGTCCATATTAGACACCGCGGCTAACCCCCCAAAATACTTGGTTACGCCTTGGCCTTCAAGTATTCGCATGTTGCTCTGCTTCGCCTCCTTTCCGCAACTTCGCTATTACCCCTCCCAGCTTATCCTGCACCTTTGATACCAGCCCCGCTATTCCATTGGGCAGGAATAAGATAACCAGTATTAATATAATACCAAAACCGAGCATAAAATACTGGGGGAATTGGCCTCTTAGCGTTTTTTCTAAATAGGCAAAAATAATGGCACCTACTACCGGACCATAAAACTGCCCCATGCCGCCAAAGACAGACATCAATATTGGCATGAAAGAATAGGATAGACTAAAGGCAATACGCGGGTCAATATATACCTTGACAGGTGCCATGATTACCCCGGCTAGCCCCATGAAAGCAGCGCTGATGGCAAAGGTGAGGACCTTCACCCTGGTTGTATTGACGCCCATGTGTGCCGCAGCTTCCTCATTCCCACCGATGCTCAGCATGGCCAGGCCCAATCTGGAGCGCCTGATAAAATAAATGGCGAACACCGTCGCCACCGCAGTGACGAGCATTGCGTAAAAAATGGTTTCGTTAGGGAGTGGGTTAATATGTTGACCAACTCTGCCAAATAGATCACTCTCCAGGGCAGCGACAACCTCGCTCATGAAAACAACGAGTCCGAAGGTGAAGATAGTAAAATATATGCCCCTCAGCCTCAGGGTTACCAGGCCAACGAGAAGAGCAAGTAGGAAACTGAGGAGACCTCCAATAGGTATAATAACAGGGAAGGGCAATGTGTTCTGCAGGAAGCCCATAGTATATATGCCGACCCCGAAAAATGCTGCCGGCGCTAATGACATGTAACCGGTGAAACCGGAAAACATAGCCCAGCTCACCGACAGGACGACATACATAAGAATGGTGGTCAGCAGGCGGGTATAATAGAACCCACCGTACAGGGGAAGGGTGGCTAAAAAGACTAAAATAATTAGAAAGGGAACCCCCACCAACAGTAACTTTCTATGTGTAGATATAAATCTGGTTATATCCATTTTCTTTACTTCTTCCCCAAAATACCTGCTGGTCTCGCCAGCAGCAGTACCATGAGGATTCCAAAATAAACAGGCACGACAAAAACCGGCTGCCAATAGCCAGTAACCAGGCTGGAAACAATACCAATTATAATTCCCGCGATAAAACTGCCCGGGATACTGCCCAGTCCTCCCAGGACGACCACAATGAGGGCGATTACGGTATTTCGAAAGCCCATAGTTGTGCCAACCGGGTTGATTATGGATATCAGTGAGCCAGCAACGCCAGCCAGCAGGGCGCCAAGCCCGAAACATAAAGCCAGCACCATGTTGACGTTCACCCCCATCAGCCCCGCCGTCGCCGGGTCTTCAGCCGTGGCCCTGATAGCTCTTCCCAGGCGGGAGCGGGTCAAAAAGAGATAAACAGCCACGCCTATGACTACTGCAACTGCAAAGGTTACTATGCGATTGAAACGAAGCGTCATCCCGGCAAATTCGACCACATAGTTTAAATAATCATATCTCCTCGGCCAGGCACCAAATTCTAGTAAGGCTATATAGCTGATGACGTAGAGGAGACCAAAGGAGGCTAACAAAGCGTTGCCCTCAAAAGCAGCCTGTGACGGTGCCCAGGCTTTGAGGCCTCTGAACAGAGTTATTTGAAGTAGAAAACCGAGGCCGAACAAAAGAGGACCGATAATAGCCGCTGCTACCAGCGGATTAATCCCAAAGCCTGTATAGAGCGTATAGGTGAGTATAGCCCCCACCATAACAAGTTCGCCATGAGCGATGTTTAGCACCCGGGCAACACCATACTGCAAACTTAGGCCCATAGCAAGCAAGCCATAGATGCTGCCCGTCAATATACCAGAAACGATTAACCTTGGAAGTTCGCTCATAATGCCAACTTCTTAATCATTGATTGTCCTTGGCTATCACACATGGACAGGCTGTCCAGAAAGACACTCCCGGGAAATTACCCCCGATATCCTTCCAGACAGCCTGCTTACTATTCTAGACTCCTTGTTTTCTGTCTAGTCTTAATCCTCCTAGGGTACTACGGGAGCCATCCCCACAGGTCCGTCATGGGGAATATGATGTCTCCGGTAACCATGTAGTTCGGCAGGTCATCCGTAATCCCCTCATATCCTATGGTTTCAAAGACTCCGGATTGCCACTGAGCAATCTCACCGGTGTGGCAAAGGTAATCCAAATTCCCACCACCTTCACCAGGAACCCCAGCCATTCGGAACCAGCAGTCTCCCAGAATCGTATCTGCCGGGTCATCCTCGAAAGCAGCAAGGGCGTCTCTTATCAGTTCCTGGTCAACGTATCCAACACTCTCTACAGCCTCCAGCCACATCTCCAGGGCTGCCCAGTAGGGAGGAATTCCCCAATAATCCAGAGACAGAATGCCAGGCGGACCGCCTGGTATACCTGAGTTAGGATCGCCCGCATCGTCATCCATCCGTTCCGCGATCAGATCATATACTGCTGTGATTTCCGCCTTTGCGGCGTAAGCGGCAACCGTGAAACTCATTACCCCTTCTATCGCAGCCGGGCCTGGTGGGACGCCGAACGACCAAGCGTAAAACCCGAAGTTGGCGCCCGGTCCGAATACCATGGCGGGTGGGTTGAAGCCGAGTACCCCGCATAGGGCGGTAATGGGCATGTTCTGGTCGGGATAGGCAAAACAGCAGAAGATGTCATAATTCGGGTCAGCCGGGTCCCCCAGAGCAGCCATAGCACCAAGAACTACCTCATCTGGGATCAGCTCTGCAGGGTCAAACGGGACTTCAACATCGCCAACGACGTTGAAGTTATCTTCGGCTACGGCGAGATACTCTTCGCCGTGCTCACCCCAAATATGAACTACATACGCCTTCGGGGTTCTCCCTAGCTCAGCCTCGAGTATTTCAGACAGAACCGGCAACTGGTACCAGTCGGAATAGCTCAGGCTGAGAAACACGTAGGGCCACTTAGCAAGTTTAAGTGGATCGTTCGCGATGCTGGTGGCACCACCCTCGAAGGTCAGTAGTACCGTTTTGGCCCCATTGGCGATAGGGGCTTGAGTGAAAATACTATCGGTGCCAGGGCCGCCAAACAGAAAATGAACATCACCGTCGGCTATGTCGGCGCAAATTTCTGCCGTTATGTCCCCTATGTCCCATGTCGCAACATTAATTTCGCGCCTATCTATTTCCAGAGGCACCATAACGGGGGGATTGTTGGCTGTGTCATATTCGCTTAGATGGACCCCGCCCGCGAGGTTGACTTGCTCAACGAATTCCCTCATAACTGGTCCGGCGGCTACCTGTTCAAAAACAGACAGCGACTCGTCCGTATCTCTTGCCGTACCAATTATGAGTGTGGTTGGCTGGTCCGGTATCTCCGGCACCTCCCCGTCGCCGCCACAGCCGATGAGACCCACGCTGAGAGCTAGCACAACCGCTAACGAGATAAAAAGTATTCTATTTTTCACTATCTTTCTCCTCCTTTCATTTATAATTTGGTTCTGCTACTTTAAATAAGCTTCCCGTCGTAAAATCGCTCCTCATCACCTCCTTTCTTTATCTTTATTTTATCTTTATCATATGCCACTTATGTTAAAATCCTGTTAATCAATTACATGCCGCACAAGCATATGTTATAAAGTTCTGATTTTTCGTTCAATTTCGGGCACTGCTGCTTATTTTGTACGAGGTCAGGTTTTATGTTCTCATAATCTAAGTGTATTCCCTCGCCCACGGATGAAAGGACCCTAATGAACTTAATATTTTCTTTGCCTTTATGATATTCTTCTGCTGATTTGGAGTTTAATAGTGCGCATGACATTGAAATTTTCGGAGCACGCGGGTATTATACAGTTATATATATAAGCTGTCAATACCTTATACGAAATATCTAGCGAATTTTACTATCTATAACGTTTTATATGAGGCAAATGCGCAAAGTAGATCATAATTCTTATGAACCAAGTTATGCTCAGTTGGTGCGAATTCTGCAAGAGCAGATTGCAATGGGGAGATTACGGCCTGGAGATCGACTGCCTTCTGAATCCCAGCTCTGTGGGCATCACGGTGTTAGCCGTATGACAATACGCCGAGCAATCAACATTCTCGTCGAACAGGGCGTAATAATCACTAAACAGGGGCAGGGAACCTTCATTAAGCCTATGCAATTTTGGGCTGCCACCTTCAACCTTGGTCAATTACAGAATCTACTTTCTGATGAGAGAGGGATAAGGATTAAGATACTGGAGGCTTCGATAAATTTAGCCAGAGGAAGAGTCACGCGCAAGATGGCTATAAAAAGAGGGCAACGCATACTTTTCATTCGCCGACTGATATTATCACAGGATAAACCCATCATGTATCATCGGGAATATCTTGTATATGACCCCTCACGACCGATAGTTGAATCCGAATTAGAAGTGACTTCGCTCAGGGGCCTATTCGAGGGGACAGGTAACTCCTTTATAAAACGCAGTATGCTTTCTATAGAGACGACGGTATTAAAAGATGAAGAAGCTCAGCTGCTACAAGCACCAGTTGCTACTGCCGCTTTCAATATAGAACACCTATTTTACGATTTTGAAGATCGACTGGTTAGCTGGGGGTGGTTTATCTGCCCCGGAGCCAACTTACGTTTTACAACGATAGTCGGAGCTCATAATAAGGAGTTGCGTAAGGTATGAGTAGAATGAAAACACAGTCTCAGCTGATATCAGCCATCGCTAATCTGAATGAAAAATTAGCTCTGAACTTGGTCCGAGAGCGCCTAGCTGAAAATGACGATCCGCTAACTCTCATCGCAAATTGCCAGAAGGGTCTGCAGCGGGTGGGTGAACGCTATGCTCAGCATAAATACTATCTATCTGGCCTGATTATGGGAGGGGAAATCTTTTACGAGGTTATGGAATTAATCCGGCCAGCTATGGAAAGTCGCATTTCGGGTACTAGTTCCGGTAAGATATTGCTGGGTACTGTAGAAGGCGATATACATGATTTGGGCAAGAACATAGTTAAATTATTGCTCAGCTGCTATAAGTTAACAGTTTATGATCTGGGTGTAGATGTACCGCCGGAAGAATTTCTGCGTCAGGCTAAAAAGTTACAACCTGACATTTTGGGGTTATCTGGATTAATTACGAAAGCTTACGATTCAATGCGGGAGACGATTGGACTGTTTCGTCAAGAGGGGTATCAAATTCCAATAATAATTGGTGGTAGCCAGCTTAGCGAAGAGGTATTCCGGTACACGGGTGCCGATTATTGGGTGAATAAGGCAGATGTAGGTGTAAAATTATGCCTGCGTTTACTAAAATAGGCATGATTAACGGGTTACCATCTACTGTCCTGCCATGCTGCTACGTTCCCTACTCCTCTTAACCTGTTCAAATATGAGGGCAAATACTGCATTGAGGCTTTCTGGTAGTAATTCTATCCTAACGAATTGACAATGTATGTGTAATTATCTAACATCTAGCTATAGAATGCGGCAGGACAAGGATGGATCAAGTTAATCTTGAACGTTGCAAGTTGATCGCTTGTGCTGGGGTTATTGAAGAAATGTTACCCTTTATACCACCGCGCATGAGCTATGAAGTTCTGGACTTTGGTCTCCATACTAACCCTAAGTCATTGAAGAAAGCACTCCAGAATGCGATTAATTCCTCGGCTCCCGATATCGAGACTATCCTATTAGGTTACGGCCTCTGCTCTCAGGCTGTAGTAGGATTAAGGTCAGGTAGCCGTACTTTAATCATCCCTCGGGTAGATGACTGCATTGCTATCTTTCTCGGCTCGACAGCCGAATATCAGAAGCAATATCGTAGTGTACCTGGTACCTATTACTTGACCAAGGGATGGATTGAATTTGGTGACACCCCTTTCAGCGAATATGATATTCTGGTTAAACGCTATAGTGAACAGATAGCGCAGCGTATTATCAATCAGATTCTCAAGAATTATACCAGACTCGCATTTATTAACACAGGCAATAATAAACTGGAATACTATCGGGAGCATGCTCGAAGTATGGCTGAGCGATTTAACTTGCGCTATGAAGAAATCCAAGGCTCCGACGTAATTATCAAAAAGATGTTATATGGACCTTGGAACGATGAATTTGTCATTATCCCACCTGGTAAGACTATTTCCTTTTTTCATTTCAGGAAAAATGGGCTATAATTACCTGTAAGGTCACCAACTCCAGTGAGTTCGCCGACCTATTTTCCTAATTTACTGCCTAGGCATCTCTAACCACTAATGGTAGCACCGTGTGGCAACTGGGGTAATCCACCACTGACATATATGGCTTCAGCGGTAACACATGCCGAAAGCTCCGATGCCAGGAATAAGGCAATTCCGGCAATATCCTCCGGCGTACCTACTCTCCCCAATGGTACTTCCTTTTTGCCTATCTCAGCGAAAAAGGCATCTTTATTCCACTGACCCCTCTTATCTTAAAGAGGGGAATTATGGAAAGGCATTCCTGTTAACCCTTAGGATAAGGATTCTTTCTTTCATTATACTTCTTAAGATGAGGATTCCTTCTCAAACCATCCTCCGTAGTATAAGGATTCACTTATTGTTATCTCCCCTTAAGATAAGGGGGGATACAAGGGGGGTCATGAATTTTTCGCAATCTCAACGTGTGTATCCTTTACAAGGGATGGTTACTCTCATATAATAAGGTAGGCAATCAGATGCTATGGCATTATGGGACGAGGTGTTACCTCCCACGGTGGACGGTGCTAGAAAAAATAACGCTAATTTGACGCTAGCAGTAGACATAACATTGAGCGAAAACTAAAATTTAGCTTCAGGGGTGTAGCTCAGTTGGCTAGAGCAGCGGTCTCCAAAACCGCAGGTCGCGGGTTCGAGTCCTGCCACCCCTGCCAGGCCGAGGTGGTGGAATAGGTAGACACGCCATCTTGAGGGGGTGGTGGGCGAAAGCCCGTGGGAGTTCAAATCTCCCCCTCGGCACCAAGATTAGCTTGCGGGAACCAAAAAAAGGCGGTAAAATCTGTTCAGAGCGGAAGTAGTTCAGCGGTAGAATGCTTCCTTGCCAAGGAAGAGGTCGCGGGTTCGAATCCCGTCTTCCGCTCCAGTAAATTTGGTGATTGCGGCGGTGTAGCCAAGAGGTTAAGGCAGGGGTCTGCAAAACCCCGATACGGCGGTTCGAATCCGCCCGCCGCCTTCTCGAGTTATCAATTATCAGGCCGAGGTGGCGGAATGGTAGACGCGGCGGACTTAAAATCCGCTTCCTGCAAGGGAGTGTGGGTTCGAGTCCCTCCCTCGGCAGTAAACTGACCCCATAGAAATTCAAAAATCAAAGGTCAAAAATCAAAATGACAGCCCAACATAAAATCAAAAAGCAAACATAAAAAATCAAAGATAAGAAGTCGGCATCTTTGCCTTTTGCATTTTGAAAGGATTTGTTTAGAGCAATGACTCCCTCATTCTGTCGTTGCGAGGCTGACGCAGTCAGTCCCTTTTGTCATTGCGAGTCCCGATTTATCGGGACGAAGCAATCTCGGGTACAACAGGAGGATGATTAAAGGGCAGAAGGTACGAAATCCCAAGCCCTGAAGGGGAAACTCTAAATCCTAAACAATATCAAATGACAAAGCCCAAATGCCAAATCAAGCTCAAAATTCAAATGACAAAACGGAGTAGTTTTGGCATTTAAGCATTTGGATTTCATCAAGTTTTTCCAAGATTACCCCTCTTAAGATAAGAGGGGAAGGGGAGTTATGGAAATAACCCCCTTTATCCCCCTTACGCTAAGGGGGATATCAGAGGTGAGATTCTTCGCCCCGACAAGCCGGGGCTCAGAATGACAGGAAGAGCGAAGGGCTCGCAAAGACAGTACTTTGCTGTCATTGACTTCTGCAATATTGCGAATTATACTTTTCTAACTACGTGAACGGAGGCAAGGCATGGAAGAAGTCGATAAAGAGGTAGAAGCAACAGAAGCCCCCCAAGCCGTAAGCGGCGTGGAGAAAAGTGGGATAGCGATGAAATTGGTGGCTGAAATGATGGCGGCGAAGATCGTTGATATTAAACCCCAGCTTGATTTCACCACTGAACTGGGCTTCATCTATCCACTCGTTGAGCAAACACTAAAGGTCAAAGGCAAGGAAGCAGTAGCAATTATGGAATCCCTGAGTGATAAGGGTATATTGAAAAGGAACTTCTTTGATAGGCTCCTCCGTTGTCCCCGGTGCCAGTCAATAAATTTAAGACCAAGCACCCACTGCTCTAAATGCGGCTCAGGAAATATTGTCCGGGGCAGAATCCTCGAACACTCGGCCTGCGGGTATGTCGGCGTTGAAGACGAATTTACGACCAAGGGTAGATATGTATGCCCCAGGTGTAAAATGGAGCTGCGAACTATGGGCGTCGACTACCAGAGCCGGGGAGTGCTGCGCAAGTGCCGTGATTGTGGCGAGGTATTTAACGTGCCGCTGATAAAGTGGCGCTGTCTGAAATGTTCCTCGCTTGTCGATGAGGATAAGATTGACGAGCTAAATGTCTACTCGTACAGCATTGATGAAACGAAGAAAAACTGGCTGGAATTTGAGCTTCAACCTAAAGCGAAGTTCCTTGAATTCTTGAGGCAGCACGGCTACGAAGTAACGGAAAATGCCAGAGTGAAGGGAAGGTCGGGGGCAGAACATTGCATAGATATACTAGCTACCAGGGATGACGGCGTCGTTACCCATAATATCGCTATCGGGGTTGAAATTGCCAGGGATAAGATAGGACTGGACAGGATATTGGATTTTGATGTCAAAGCCTACGATAGCGGCATTCACGATAAAGTAATGATTATCATCCCCGGGTTAGGCGAAGAGGCGGAGAGATTTGCCAGCTACCAGAGAATAAAGGTGCTTGAACCCAAGGACCTGGAGACAGTGCTGACTGGTAGCCCCCAGCCAGGCCGGGAAATAGTGAAGGAGCCCTTTGAATTTAAGTCCAAATCACAGCTTATACAATACCTGGAAAAACAGGGCTACACAGTCAAGGAAAATGCTGAAGTCAAAGGCCGGTCTGGCGCTGCCCATAACATAGATATACTGGCTACCAGGGATGAGGGCATTATCACTCATCGTATTGCTATTGGCATCGAGGTGGGTGAGAAGCCGATGGGACTGGATAGGGTATTTGACTTCGACGACAAGGCTTATGATGCCGGTATTCTGGACAAGGTCTTTATTGCTGTTCCCGGATTCACTAGTGAAGCCAGGCAGTTCGCTGAGCGTCAGGGAATAAGGGTCTTTGAGGTCGGGCAACTGTAGCCACCTGGAAAGGGAAAATCTAAATCCTAAACAATATCGAAGTCCAAAATACGAATGCCCAAAACAGTCGGGGACGAGCTCCGACCCTCAACCTAAGGTCATTCTGAGGGATTCCTTCGACTTCGCTCAGTGTAAACTCCGCGACCGAAGAATCTCCGAGATTCTTCGCCCCGACAAGTCGGGGCTCAGAATGACAAAAGGGAAAGGCTCGCAATGACACACCCTTCTTGTCGTTGCGAGGCTGACGCAGTCAGCCCCCTCTTGTCATTGCGAGGAGCCCCGATGAATCCCGATTTATCGGGACGAAGCAATCTCTGGTGCAGCAGGAGGATGATTAAAAGACAGAATAGGAAATCCTGAATCCCAAGCCCTGAAGGGGAAACTCTAAATCCCAAGCACCAAATCCCAAATCCCACACAATATCAAATGACAAAGCCCGAATGCCAAATAAAGCTCAAAATTCAAATGACGAAGCGGTGTAGTTTTGGCATTTAAGCATTTGGATTTCATCAAGTTTTTCCAAGATTACCCCTCTTAAGATAAGAGGGGAAGGGGAGTTATGGAAATAACCCCCTTTATCCCCCTTACGCTAAGGGGGATATCAGAGGTGAGATTCTTCGCCCCGACAAGCCGGGGCTCAGAATGACAACTGCCTTACCCCGAACGGTTTTGAATTTGGAGTTTGGAAATTTGAATTTGTTTGGCATTTGATTTTTGGAATCTAGGATTTAGGGCGGGGCGAGCTTAGGAGGATGGTGGGCTAATACTATCTTCCTATTACTAATGGGCGATTGACAGCTAAGAGGATTCTGCTCATAATAAGTATTAATAATAAATAAATTGGGAAGAGTCTGTAGACTCTTCGGTCGTCCAATGCAACCTCAGAATGACAGGAAGGATTATTGAAAAGCTAAAGCAAAAAAAGGAGGTGATAGGAGGAGTTATACTATAATATGCCTATAAAACAGATTATGGAGCTAAATCCAAAAAAATCAAAGAAAGGAGTTAAAAATGCCAAAGACAAAATATCCCATATTTAAGTGCATGCACCGTGGAGAAAAGGGCTTCACCCTGATTGAGCTGCTGGTGGTAATTGCCATCCTGGGTATCATAGCCGCAGTGGTCGCGCTAAATATCGGAGGCTTCATGGGCCAGGGAAAGGAAGAGGCAGCCAACACTGAGGCGCACCAGGTTCAGACTGCTGTTATAGCTTATATGGTAGATAACAGCCTGTCGAGTTTCGATGGGACTGTTGGACCTAACACGACCGCTGGTCCAGAGCCGTACCTTCTGAACCCCACTCTGCTCCAAGCGGATTATGTTGTTGCCAATTCCACGTTATCAACTGCGACTGTCATATCGGGCAGCAAGTGGACAGGCTGCAACTTCACGACCGGCGCATGGAATTGTCCGTAATCTTGGACAGAGGCGCTTTCTGCCGAGCTAAGCAATGAGGCTTAGCTTGAACCCTGAAACAGAGCCCGGCGGCTAATAGCCGCCGGGCTCTCGCCGTAATAAGTCCCTCTCTTCCGTGGCGGGAAATCCCAAATCCTGAGCATCAAATCCTAAGCCCTGAAGGGGAAACCCTAAATCCTAATTTCTAAATCCTAAACAATGACAAATGACAAAATATAAATGACCAAAACTGGAGATTGCCGCGCACCTTTGAGGTGCTTGCAATGACACAATCCCTTTTGTCATTGCAAGGCACGATAGTGCCGAAGCAATCTTGTGGTGGGGGCAGGGGATTGCCACGCCCCGATTCAGCGGGGCTCGCAATGACAACCACCCCTCTGTCATTGCGAGGCACGACAGTGCCGAAGCAATCTCGTGGGAACCCCCACTCTGTCATTGCGAGGAGCGAGATTCTTCGCTTACGCTCGGAACAGGCTCCGCAATCTCTGGTACAATAGGGGTGGTGAGTAAACAATACTATGTTTACATAATGACCAACAGCAGGAACACCGTGCTTTACGTAGGCGTCACCAATGATTTAATAAGAAGAGTCTACGAGCACAAGGAAAAGCTGGCTGACGGATTCACCAGAAAATACAACATCGCTAAGCTCGTATATTAGGAGGTTTTTGAGGATATAGAAAATGCCATTTTGAGGGAGAAGCAGATAAAGGCTGGCTCCAGGCAAAAGAAGGTCCAGTTAATTAATAGTATAAACAGAGAATGGCATGACCTGTATGATGAACTATGGGATTGCCGCGCACCTTTCAGGTGCTCGCAATGACACACTCCTTTTGTCATTGCGAGGCACGATAGTGCCGAAGCAATCTCTGATGCAATAGGAGAATGAAAGGGCAGAAGGTACGAAATCCTGAATCCCAAGCACCAAATCCCAAACAAAAGAAAGGAAAATTTAATTCCTCTCATCAAAATACGAATGACCAAAACTGGAGATTGCCACGCCCCGATTCATCGGGGCTCGTAATGACTAAAGGCAACCAGCCTGACAGATCAGGCAACTACAGAAATCTGGGGTAGCAGGTAGGTTTTCCCAAAATTTCCCCTCTTAAGAGTAAGAGGAGGAAAGGGGAAAACGATTAAAGAGGAAGCTGAGGAACGTTCATAACCCCCTCTATCCCCCTTATCTTAAGGGGGATATTTAAGGAAAGAATCACTATGTTAAGGATTTCCCTTCTTAAGGGTAAGAGGGGAAAGGGGAGTTATGAAGGAAAGAGCCCTAATTTTAAGATGGAACTTGTAGAAAAACTGAACTATTACAATCTGAGCGAAGCGAGGTCGTGTTATGTGCTTGACTATGCTCTTATCTTGCCGACGAGCTTTTCCACTTCCTGGCGGTCGTTGCAGAAATCAAGCACGGCTTCACCGCTGATGAATCCCTTAAGATAGAGGCTGACCAGGGATTCGTCAAGCGAAATCATGCCTATGTTCCGGTGGGTACGGATTACATTGGGTAACTGGTAGAATTTGCCTTCACGAATGAGGTTCTTCACTGCCGGATTGCCGAGCATAATTTCTACGGCGGCTACCCTCCCTGAGCCATCAGCCCGGGGCACAAGCACCTGACACAACGCACCAACAAGTAGAGAAGCCAGCCGTGTCTGAGCCAGGTGTCGCTGATGAGGTGGGAACAGGTCTATTATTCTCTCCATTGCCTGAGTAGCGCTGGGGGCATGACCAGTAGTTAATATAAAGTGCCCGGTCTCAGCTACGGTAAGGACAGCGTCGGCAGTATCCGGATCTCTCATCTCCCCGACCAGAATCACATCCGGGTCCTGCCTTAAGATATGCTTTAGAGCATTAGCAAATGATAGGGTATCAGTGCCCAACTGACGCTGGGTCACAGCACATTTAATGCTGGTGTAAACATATTCTATGGGGTCTTCAATGGTAATCACATGGCGAGTCTCATTAGTATTCAAGTACTGAATCATACCTGCCAGGGTGGTACTTTTACCGCTGCCGGTAGGTCCAGTAACTACTACCAGTCCTCTTGGCTTCATGGCAAGCTCCTTACATATCGCGGGCAGCTCCAGCTCATCCAGGGTGGGGATTTTTGGTGGCAGCAGGCGCACGGCAAGGCTGATAGACCCGCGCTGCTGAGCGGCATTGCATCGCAGACGACCGACATCAGGTAATGTATAGCCAAAGTCAAGCTCCAGATTGCGGTGGAAGTGTTCTCTCTCCTCAGGCATGGTTAGCTGGAGAAAAGCTTCGCTTATATCCTCAGCAGTTAGTGGCACTACACCGTTTGCTGGTTCCAGGGAGCCGTTGATGCGGAACACTGCCGGGCTGTCAGTAACCAGATGCAAATCGCTAGCCTGCCTTGACTTACCTAGCCGAAGCAATTCAAAAACATCCATATCCTTCCCCTTTTATAGTCAACCACATAAATCCCAACACAATTTTACCGGGCATTGAGCCCTTCCCTTTTTGTCATTCTGAGCCTTCACCTCCTGTCATTCTTCGCCCCGACTTGTCGGGGCGAAGAATCTCACCTCCACTGATTCATAGTATATTTAAGTATATTTATAATATAGTGTAAGCTCCTTCATTCTTACTGTCAATACCCCGTTAGTAATAGGAATATAGTATTAGCTTCACTATATGAGGATGTCATTGCGAGCACCTCAAAGGTGCGTGGCAATCCCCTGCCCCCACCACGAGATTGCTTCGGCACTGTCGTGCCTCGCAATGACAAAAGGGGGGGTCATTGCGAGCACCTGAAAGGTGCGCGGCAATCTCCAGCCTCACCAGCCCCACCAAGATTGCTTCGTCGCCCTGATTCATCGGGGCTCCTCGCAATGACAAAGGAAGAAGACTCCTCGCAATGACAAGAAGGAAAGGCGGCTCGCCAGGACTTTTGTGCCGCCATTTCTGCAAATAACTTTATTTTGGTAAGGAGAACACAAATTTAAACCCGCTCCCACTCTCGGTGATAGAGGAAATCCAAACTTTCGAGAATCTGCCGCCGTTTCTTAAATCTCGGGCATAACTAAAGATGTCATCCTCATCTGAAGCCGTCCCACTCACAGTTACCGAGCTGCCCCCATGATTAACACTGCTCAAGTTTACCTTCTCTCCCGCCAGTCTTTCAATCTCGGTCAAGTCTTCGTGAATCATGGCACGCCCCCGTTCCATAGTGATAATTCTGGCATTAAGCTCACCGGCAGTAGCTTCTACCGGCCCAACCTGCGCGTTCAATGCCGCTATTTCTTTCTGCTGTTGGGTAACGCTGGTCTCAGCAACTGCCAACTCGGAACGTAATGCTTCAATATCGGCGCGATTATTCTGGATAAGAATTACGGCGAAGATAATCAGGCCGATGCTAACGACAATACCAACGGGGACAAGGGCTCGTACTATAGAGAAATGCTCAGGCAAATAGACCTCGGGCAGGGCATTAAAATTCACTAATGAAAAGTTAGCCTCTTCCTTTTCTGGCAGTAGTTCCTTGAGAGCCAGCCCTATATTGACCATGAAGTCGTTCAAGTTGAAGCCCTCGGGAGGTTCCACAGGCGATGGCAACAATGACACCGAATAGCCTGACTGGCCAACCACTGACTGCCAGGTCTCCGGTGCTTCTGCCAGGTCTCCGCAGGCAAACACAGGCACAGTTGAATCTAAAGGCTTTTCCATATGGCTGGAATTATAGAAGGCCACAGTTCTGTTGAACTCTTCAGCGATGAGCGGCAGCTTTTCTTCTAAAGATTCAGCCTCGCTGGGCAGGGATAACCTGCGGATGACCTGGGGGAGCCTGTCTGCTATAACCGTGACATCCAGGTGGTCTAACTTGGCATTTACAATGATTGCTCTGGGCTCATTCGGGATTCGGCACAGGGCCAAAGGAGCTAAGTCCATAATATGTGGCTTAACACCGGCCTGACGCAGCGTTCTGACCAGAGCATCAACCAGATTGCGGGGGAAGGTGGCCAGGAAAATACGACCCTCTCCCCTCGTCAGGGTAGGAAGGCGCTGGTATGAAAAGTAGACCTCTTCTAAAGGTGTTGGTATCGTTCTCTTGGCCTCACGCCTTACCGCCTCAGGAAGTATAGCTTCAGGCAGCTCGGGCAAGGTTATGATACGATACAGAGAATCATGTCCGCTTAAAGCGGTGATAACCTTGCTTGCCTTTACTTCTGTCTCTTTAAATAGCTGTTTAACCTTGTCGGCTACCTGGGCTTCATCAACAATGAGCCCCTGGCTAACCAGACCGGGCTCCAGTGGCAAGCTAGCCCACTTTTCTACCTGTTCGCCCTTCATTACCAGCAGGTTAATGTTGGTATCTCTAATAAATAAGGTGGTAACTTTTTTCGCCATGCTTATTTACCTTTTATAGCCATAGATATTCAGGTTGATGGTAGCTTCTCCCCCACTGATACTTACCCCCGTCACCTCAGCGCTCCACGGTAGCTGAAAATCATCACCAGTTCTTATAGCGTAGATAAAGTCAAGTATGTCATCAATGTCGCCCCCGACAACTACTATAAATGAGGAAACAGAATAGGTAACAGTCCCTACTTTTTTGTTGGTCGGCATTGACGGGCGGAGCTCGATTAAATCCAGATTACAATCGTCAGCAATCTCAAATAAGTCCTCACCGTATTCAATGCTCTCCACTGATTCAGGGAATTCTGCCTGGTTCTTGTTAAGCGATGATGTGGCTTGAGCCAGTCGGTTGTCTAGCTCCTCACTGGCAGCAGTAAGCCCGGGCAAGAGAGCTTCAGCCACCGACAGCCTATCACTTAACTGCTCCCGCTCTCCGACCTCCCGGAAGTAGAGCGTGTACAGGCTGCCGAGGACAATAGCGAAAATGCCGATTCCGACAATTATCCAGACCTTCTTACTTCTTAGCTTCATAAACTACTCCGCTTCCTCGGATCTCCTTCAACATCCCCCTCTAACACGCAAGGGGTCTCTCCTTCAATATCCCCCTTAGAATAGGGATTCTCTCCTTAAATCTCCCCCTTAAAGTAAGGGGGATTAAAGGGGGTTATTTCCATAACTCCCCTTGCCCCTCTTATCTTAAGAGGGGGAATTTGCCTTTCCCCTCTTATACTTCGACTTCCCTCAGGACAAGTCATAAGAGGGGAAATTTGGCAAAAGCTTACGCGGCAAGTCTTGCTTAGCTTCATAAACTACTCCGCTTCCTCGATAATATACCATCGTCTAAAAAGTCTGTCCACTGGTCCCCCACAAATGTTTGCCTTTTCAATATTTTTAGCTTCAACCACCGTAAATTTTTGTAGTCGCCTGATTTATCAGGCCCGGCCCAATAAATTGGGCAACTACATTATTAAATAGCGCATTCGCCCAATAAGCACCGTAGGGCGGCATTTTATATGCCGCCTCTTTTCTTAATCTCAATGTGATTAACGACTCTCATTGAGGGTTAATATCCCAGGTGAGAATCTTCACAGCAGCCTCAACGGCGTCCGTGGGGAAGTTCATCACCGGCTCTCCAGTCCCAGGGTCTGTCGGAGCGTCGGTATGGTGGAGGACGTTGCCTGGCCCCACTTCGACCTCTCGGGCCGCCACCGAGCCGTATAACGTGCCATTGGGTTGGAAGTTCATCCTGCCATATAGGGACAGCACGAATACAAAATCATCCTCACTGCCTGCCGCCATATTTGGCTGAAAATTAATGTTTCCTTCGACAATTATTGCTCCTGACCCTATGATAGTAACTTTGCCGGGGGGAATATAGAGTGCGTTCTTGTTCGGCTGAGAAAGGTCGTAGTTTCTGCCTTCCACATAGATAGTCTGGTAGTTAAGGTCAAGGTAGAACGGTTGACCTCCAGCTCCTATATCAAGTGTAGCATCGTCTCCTTTGATGTATACAGTGCCCGTAAGGGTTGCCGTAATGTTGTCACCGGTTGATTTTATAATCAGGTTTCCGTCATCATGGTCATGATATCCGGGGCCGAAGGAGCTATTAACGGCGACGTCCAAGGTGTCCTTACCACCACAGGTGTCGTAGGGGAGTGTGGCATTGCTTACCTGGGGCCAGAAGAACGCCCTGAAGTCTTCGGTAAAGGGCCACTCGTCCGGGTCGTAGGGGTCGCTGGTATTACCATAGACAGTGCCCGGCCCGCTTACGTCGCCCATAACGTCACCGTAGATCTCTGAACCGGATTCAAGTATTACGTCACTGGTACTGGTGATTGCGTGATTCCAGAAGAGTGGACTAGTTGAGATGTAGGACTCAATGGTTGTGTTGGAGCCGCCAGCGCTGGTAGCTGTCGAAGTAATTTTATAGAGTCCACCACCGCTAGTGCCACTTATCATGTCTATGGTAACCTCTATTGTCTTGTTATTCACGGCCGAGTTTAATGTGTAGTTTAGAGATTGTCCGGGGGTGGTGGGGATGTCGGGGTCTGTTTGCTTTAACTGCCACAAAGCATCCTCCACCCCGGCATCGGCGGCATAAAGCTCAGCCGTACTCCTCTCGTAGACCTCGCCGGCGATAAGCCCGGTGCTCATATAAGCCAGCAGGGGAGCCATGATAAGCCCGCCGACAAGGAGCAGAATTAGAGCCAGAATCATCGTCCGCCCCTTTTCATCTCTTATTAATCTCTTCACGGCAGTTTTCATCACTTCACTTCCCGTTATACCAGACATTGGTATGCTATTAGTATAATGTAATCCTCGTAGCTGTCAATCGCCCATTAGTAATAGGAAAATAGTATTAGCCCCGCCATATGGGGGTGGCATTGCGAGCGAAGCGTGGCAATCCCCAGTTTTGGTCATTTATATTTTGATGAGAGGAATTAAATCTTCCTTTCTTTTGTTTCGGATTTAGAAATTAGGATTTGGAGTTTCCCCTTCAGGGCTTTTCATGCAGTGTTTCTTCAAATCAAAGATTAGGGGTCTCTCTTTCAATATCCCCCCTTAAAATAAGGGGGGATAAGGGGGGTTATCTCCCTTCGAGGCGTGAAGGAATCCCTTCCCTCACGATTTTGTACCGGGGATTGCTTCGACCCGATAAATCGGGCCTCGCAATGACAGGGGGAGGGTGTCATTGCGAGCGAAGCGTGGCAATCCCCAGGTTTGGTCATTTATATTTTGAGCTTTGGTATTGTTTAGGATTTAGAAATTAGGATTTAGAGTTTCCCCTTCAGGGATTGCGGAGCCTGTTCCGAAGCGTAAGCGAGGAATCTTGCTCCTCGCAATGATAAAAGGGGCTGACTTCGTCAGCCTCGCAATGACAAGGGGGGTGTCATTGCTCTAAACAAATCCTTTGATGGGAGCTCTCTCTCCCTTGAAAGGAGTCCCGATTGAATCGGGAAAGGTGGGGGTGAGGGCAAGAGTCACGGTGAGGGTGAATTTCCCCATCACTCCGACTCTCTCCCGCCGGGGGAGAGTTGATTATGTGTATTTCGTCGGGGTGGCGCTTCGCCCTAGACCCAAATCACAGCGGGCATCATCATCCTGTATGTCGTCACCCTGGGCTCTTCCGTTAGAAGTGTTTCAGCTTGCCGGAGCAGCTCTTGCGTTATCATTGATTGTGCCCATGACTTCCAGTCTTCAAGACTCTCCCATGTGCTTACCATGGCCACGACAGAGGCATTCTCCTCGCTGACAAGATTCTCCATACCTTTGAAGCCCTGATATTGCGTAGCATGCGACTTCAGCTTGAGCAATATCGGCTCCAGGTCTCTGTCCTTCCTCACCTTGCATCCTACGATACCCTTTATCATTCCGCCTCCTTTGTCCTCTTGCCTGTATAAGCTCTGCAGGGGTGGGGCTCGTCCCCGGCTGAGATACTTTCTATTATCATAATAATTATAGCACGGTCAACAAACGTCAACTGCAAAGACAGAGGGCAGCACCGAATGACAAATGACAAAGCTCAAATGCCAAATAAGGGGGCAATGACAAATTACAAAGTTCAAAACCCAAAAAAAGGAGTAGTTTTGGCATTCAGGCATTTGGATTTCAATTGTCATTTGGATTTTGACATTTGGAACTTAGCCAATGGGATTGCCACGCCCCGACAAGTCAGGGCTCGCAATGACAGGATGGGATGTCATTGAGCTAAACAAATCCCTTGATGAGAGTTCCCTCTCCACTTGATGGAGAGGGCTAGGGTGAGGGTTTGAACTTCCTGGTTGTGGGGTCAAGTTCATAGCCGGGGGATTCCGGAGCAGTAGCACCGATCAATTCACCGGTTAAAGGCTCAGGGACAATGCCTTGGTCAGGTCTGTAACATTTGTCATCTCTATCTCCCCCTTAGCTTAAGCAGACCAGGCTGTCTTGCTTAATCTCAACCCCGTCGACAACTCTTATTGCTAGCTGATATCCCAGGTGAGAATCTTCACAGCACTCTCAACAGCGTCCGTGGGGAAGTTCAACACGCCCGTCGGAGCGTCGGTATGGGTGAGGACGTTGCCTGGCCCCAAGTAGACATCTTGTCCCGCCACCGAGCCGTATAACGTGCCATTGGGGTGGAACTGAACCTCGCCGAAGAGGGACATCACGAATACAAAATCTTCCTCACTGCCTGCCTCCATATTTGGCCGAAAGTCAATGTTTCCTTCGGCAATTATTGCTCCTGACCCTGTGATATGAGCTCTGTTTCCAATCTGGAGTGCGAACTGTCCCGAATCAAGGTCGTAGTCTATACCTTCAACATAGATAGTCTGGTAGTTAAGGTCGAGGTAGAAGTCTTTATTACCTCCAGTTATACCAAGTTTAGAACTGTTTCCTCTGATGTATACAGTGCCCGTAAGGGTTGCCGTAATGACGTCCTTGCCTTTGCTTTCTATATAAAAGTTTCCGTCATGATATCCAGGGCCGAAGGGGGGGACGTGGTCTGGGTTTTGGACGTTCAAGGTGTCATTACCACAGGGGTCGTAGGGGAGTGTGGCATTGCTTACCTGGGGCCAGAAGAACGCCCTGAAGTTTTCGCCAAAGGGCCACTTGTCCGGGTCGTAGGGTCCGCTAATATTGCCATAGACAGTGCCCCCCTCCCCCTCCTTCGTTAAGTTACCCATGACGTCACCGTAGACCTCTGAACCGGGTTGGAGTTGTATATCACTGGTACTGGTGATGGCGTTATTCCAGAAGAGTGGCATAGT
>Ga0209986_10001590_pt1 | contig 21593 bp, 28 predicted proteins | sample BlataG_FD_183168 | JGI IMG/M metagenome (GOLD analysis project Ga0209986, IMG submission 183168) | Deep subsurface microbial communities from Black Sea to uncover new lineages of life (NeLLi) - Black_00105 metaG (SPAdes) (version 2) | ecosystem: Environmental > Aquatic > Marine > Oceanic >... | reverse complement strand
GCCTAGGTCTTTACATCTACCGCGTGCTGTTTTCTCATCTAACTGCCAGATAGCAAACGCACAACGCACGCCATCAACAAGCGCGGACGTACCCCGAATAAGATTGCGTGCCTCTTCTGGTTTAGACACAACCTTGTCGCCCTGTACCTTCGTCATATGGTGACATACAATAACAGCCGCCCCCGTTTCTGTGGCAACTCTAGCCAACAAGCCCGTTAACGCCGCGCCTGCCGCAGGGTCTGAGTTTACGTCTGCATGTACGAATGATGCGAGCGGGTCAAACACGATAAGCTTGAGATTGTCGAGCTGTAGCATTTGTTCGTATATTTTCTTGAACTCATCTGTCTCGCTGTAGTCGCCCATATTCTCTCGCAAGATAGGGAACACACCGCCCACGTTTGGCAGCGGAACTACATGCAATTTGTTCGGGTAGTCAAAGCGCAAGCCTGCTTCATCAAGGCGCTCGATACGTCTATGCATCTCGGACTCATCATCTTCTGCTGTGAAGATAACAACGTCCCCGAACTCCCGAACAATTCCCCCGAAAGAGTTTTGAACTGGCTTGCCTGCTGCAACCTTCATGGCTAGGTCTAGGGTCATCATGCCCTTACCACTGTCGCCTGCTGCTGCAAAGATAATAGGAACGCCTAGTGGGAACGTGCCGTCTACAAGAAACTGCTGGACAGGCGCAGCACCACTAAAGCGTGAGATAAGGAGACTATCATTAAGAAGGTTGATAGAACGGCGAGTGTTACCAGCCCCGTTTGTAATGAATTTTTCAACGTCAAAACTTTCTTCTATAGCATCTGCGGCATCCCATTTGGGAGGTTTACCAGACGGAGGTTGCAATATGGTTACACTATCCGCATCAGATTCCAGCGCTACTTCCCGAACAATTTCAGCGAGCCTGCGTCCGGCGTCATCATTGTCAGGCCAGATAACAAGCTCCTTCCCGCGCAACGGCGTGAAGTCGAACTTATCTGCGTTTTTTCTTGTCAACGCGCCAGCCCCGCCCAATGTGCATGTAGCTGGTATGCCTGCTTCAATCAGGGCTTGAGCACATTTCTCGCCCTCAACCCATACAACTCTATGCTCATTTAAAATGTTCGGGATATTATACAGAGGCCGGACTTCTGGCGCTTTTGGATATGAAACCCCTGGAATCCACGGACGGAATTCCTTCTTGCCTTGAATATCATAACGGCGCACAGAAACTAATACCTCACCGTCACGAGAAATGTAATCCCACTGCCCGTTATGCGGCGTATCAATATCAATGCGAACCTTCTCGGCTGTAGGCTCTGCCTGCGGTGTACTATTGCCCTGTTGCTGTACACCGTTGCCAACTGGTATCTTGTTAAGATTTATCCCGTTTTCAGTGCGCCAATTTGGTGGGGGCGGCGTGCTAGGCGCGTCTGTAGAAAGATAAGAGCCGAACAATTCTTTGATTTCAGGCAGGCGCATACCGCGAGCTGCCATCAGAATCTTAACAATTCCCCCTACACCTTCCCCGCCATTGAAGTCTTGCCCACGCATAAAGTGCGGACTGTTGGTGTTGATATCAATCTTTAGGCTCTCGCCAGCCTCGCCAGCCAACGACCCGATAAAGAAGTCGCTGCCCCGAACCCTGCCATTCGGATATGTTTCAAGCAGCATTTCCACCTGTACTGAGCGTGGAACCTCACGGCTAATTCTTTCGACTAAATCATGTGCCGTACCAGATTTAGTATTGTCAAACCTTATAACACTCATTATATTGTATCCTGAAGTCCGATTGTTTCCTTTTCTGATTTCGTTTCACACTTTGAAAGGGGTCGCTCAGGTATTAACTGGCGGCCTCTTTCTTATTTTGACCAACATGTTTCACGAAACTCACACCATTTGCAAGCAAAGTAATCTGAATTTGCTGCAATACGCGGCAGCATTTCCCCCGCTTTTGTAGCCTTCAATATTTCTACGCCCTTATCACTTGTGTTTTGAGCTAACACTTTATTGAAAGGAATTAGCTCGTAGTAAATCTCACTTGTATCTTTATTCATCACAGTAAACAAGGCCGGATTTTCTGTTAAATCCATATATGCCTGATACAATGCCACTTGCGCGGCGTAAACAGGGTTTGCTTCCGCCACACCTTTCCGAACAAATTCACTGAACTTTTTACTGTTAGCTGACTTACACTCCCATAGAAAAGGGTAGTGCATTGGAACTGGTCCGCCAGTTATGACGCCATCAATGTGCCCTTTTATCTGTTCGTCAGCTACCGCGAACCCAAACTGCTTACCTTGTGAGTCGTGCGTCTTAAGCTCGAAGCCAGCAGCCCTCAGATAGCCAGCAATCAAGTCCTCAATGAAGTGCCCCATATCGAATATACGCAATGTACGCGCTGGAAAGGCTTTATCCTCATCTGGCTCGACTTGCATATATCTATACTGGACTTGCCTAGAACACGCGCTACCAAGTGATGAGCCGCCTAAGTATTTTCTTCTTGGCTGCTCATCATTTTTATCGCAAATAGCTTTGTCTATATTGTAGGCGATAAGCTCTATAGCATCAGAATGGAATGGGGTCGTTGAGGTCGTCCGTGGCGTCAGAACTGGTGATACTCTGTTCAAATTCAAGAAGCCCCTGCTCTGTAAACTCATCTCTTATTTCCTTCATTTTCTGAAAATACGCGACCATACCTAATACTTCTTCTTCTTTAAGGTCGCAAAGCCTTTTGCCCCACCCCAACTCGCTAAACATCTTAGCGGCGTTTGTAAGTGTATCGCTTTTCTCCAAGGCCTCTAATGTACCGTCACTCCGTCTGGAATTATTATGTTGCATAACTCCGTGCCCTCCATTTGCATCTCTGGGTTTTGAAATGTTATTTGATAAATCTCTTCTTCGTTAATAAGCATATATGCCATACCAGAAGTAAAATTAAACTTGTGCTTATGTGCCGCGTCTTCGATAAAAACACCCATCGCGTCTAAAATTTCTTCATCTTCTGCCATTTCGCTTACGGTTATAAATCCGTCAATGCTCTCTGAGCTCTTATCCTTTAAGAATAGCGTTAGATTAATTTCCACCCGCATCTATTGCTCCAGAGAGCTAGCGCTCTTAGCAGTAGCTTCTGTGCCTTTATGGATGTGCCTTCCAGTAAGCTCTTCTTTTACATCGACATCAACAAATGCATCATCAGGGCAAATCTTGTCCCACTCCTGAAGCTTTAAAAGTTGCTCTCTCTTTTTTCTTTCAGTAACTCTCTCAGAATCAGCCATTAAACTTTCCTCAATAAGTCGTCTAAATTAATTAAGAAACCTTGTGATGTGTTTCTATCCCCGCCGCGTATAACATTGCCATTATTATATTCGTTATTACACAACTCGGTTAACCTGTCTTTCGATACAATTATGACCACACCTGTAGTTAAAACAAAAGCCCAAAAATCTGATTGTGTTGTTGTAATACCTGACGGTTTCCCGCGACATTCAAATTCAATAAATACACGCCCAGACTTATGAGCTATTTTATCATTCTTTACTTCAATCTTTTTGTTCTGAAGTAAGTCACCGAGGAATTGTTCGGCTACCTGACCAACTAAAAGGTCGTGGCTAAAGTCGTTATTGTATAGCATCGCTAGTCCTACCTTATGATGCAAGGGTGGGTGGCTTTACGGCACTGGTGCCACCCAAACCAGCTAACAGCTTTTTACGATAAAGTTGCCGTTAGTACGCCTTTAACTTTATTTAGCAGACGGCAGAGGCATCCGCTTGTCTGCAAGACTAACATTTAAGTCCGCTTTAGTCATAGCTTTTTTATTGATGAAGCAATGAACAGCGCGGCTTAATAAAACAGAATAGTCATGCGAACTAATGTGAATTCTATTTGCCCGTAAAAACGTAATTTGCCTCATAAGCTTAATAGGGCCACTGGTAGCCTTTCCAGTGCCATTCATCATGCAATTAAAGAAATCTTCAATCTCATCGCGGTATCCAGCCTCTACGGCAAGATAAAATGTTGCTGCGACTTGACCATGAGTATAGTAAGTTTGAGCGTACACTTTCCGCGCCATTGAAACGCCCTCTTGCAACAAATCAGGATTGTACTTGTTTAGGTAAGCATCCTTAATCTGGTCGTTGCTAACGCCGCCAGCCGTGTTGGTTTTGCCCTTTTCCCAATTAAGAAGAAACTTAATTTCTTGAGCAATCTTACTGTAATTCGTCACACCCATAATTGCCAGAACATCATCCGCGCCACGGTTCTTACCTGAGTCCATGTGATGAAAAGTGTTCGGGTCAATGCCAAAAGTAACGTGCGTAGTAAAAGGCGTTTGCGCCTGAATACACGCGGCTAAACGGTTTTGCCCATCTTTTAGATAACCGTCTGTTCCAAACTTAATCGTATCACCAGTAAGTGACCAATTATCATTCTGCATGTCGCGCTTATACTCAATAATTTTTTGAGACTTACGCGGACGGTTATTGATATTTAAGTTGCCCTTCGTTTTATCCAGAATGTACTCAGCAAGCTCTGGAGTAAATTCGCAGACACGGCTGTTCTCTGGTGGATTTTTAATCAAATACTTTAGAGTTTTGATTTGGTCTTCTGGCGAAAGCTCTGATGTAAGCTTGCGCTGTTTACTTGTAATGCTAGTTAAAGCCATTTTCTTACCCATACCGCCGTTCCGTTTGTATGGCGGCCCTTCTGATGTTGCTAAAGTTAAAGGAAGAAGGGTCTAGCCTAGCAACAAAGCCAGACCCTTCTTTTCAAGGTGCGCTAGACAAGGTTCTATTACCTCCAAGAACCAACGTACTTCGCCCCTCTATCTCTGGAGATGCACAGCTTTCGCTGCAATCCTAACTTCCAGAAAATTACTTTACTTCTGCGCCCACGCTGGAACAACTCCAGCCGTTGCTGTTACCGCAGGGGCTTGAGCATTCATAGCGGCCTGACCTTGTGGCGGCATTGAATTAATCAATGTCTGATTAACTGCTGGTGCCGCGCCACTGTTACCGCCGCTAGGAATGTAATCACTATTGTCTGGAGTCAGCGCAATAGTCATTTTGTTCTTTGCAGCGTATCCATTCTGCTCCGGCTCTACACCAACCAAGAAACAAAACTGTTGTCCTTGCAGGGCATCAAGACCAGCAATATTACGCTTTTGCTGAGCCTCTGGAGACATGTCAGCGCCCTTCAAGTTATGGATGCTGTCAATCATGCGCCGAAGCGTTTCAAGGCCAATCTGACGCGCCACAGGAACGCCGTTACTGTTTAGCTTGTCACCGTGCACAAACAGATTGTGCCATACTTTGCGCTTATCGAACTGACCGCCAATGATGGTAAATTCCATCGGGCAATACACTGCGCTAGATGACATTGACTTCTTGAAAAGAAAGCCAGGCCCAAACTCAGGCATTTCGCTGTCACCGCCTAATAGGTTAATAATTGCGCGAACAGGTGTTTTGTCTGGGATAAGCTCTAGAGGCTTCTGTTCACTACCAGTTTCTACTTCATTAAGATTAAGCATTTTCTTCCGCTCCATTCATTTCACTTGGATTTACAAAGTCCATAGGACGTTCATTTTGTGGCGTGCCGCCACTCATCTTCTCTAGAAGTTTGCCTAAGTGCGGCTCTTCTAGAGTATCTAATCTGCCAGACCTGTCTTTAGCTGGGTATCCCCACTGGTTCAGTGTCTGACACACAAAGGCGCGATATGGAACTCCGTTATCATCTGACATAAGAGCCATTGTAATAACTTCATCCACAATGCCCGGCAATTCGCGTCCAGTTTTAGAGCCTTCAATTTGCAGCTCATAAGTCTGGCGACCATACTCATCTGTCTTTTCATCCAGAATGCCAACAAAGATTACATTCTTATCGCGGATGTGCTGAAGGTGTGATAGCCACCCCATCATTTCACGCCCTTGCATACCGTAAGCTGCACGAGTGTCTAGCTTGCCAGTACGGTCTGATTTACACTCAGGCTGGTTCTGACAATGCGTAAAGCACAAACGCCCCGCTACGGTAATTGAGTCAACAAAGATTGTGTCATACTTAGACAAAACATCTGCTGGGTTTCCATAAGTCTGACACACATAATCGTAATGTGCCTGACTGTAAGTTGCGTCCTCACCCAAAGATGGGTTCGGACCACCCAAGAACACCGCGAAATCACGGCACTCTGTCCATGTGCGCGGACGAATGACATCAATGGCTACACCTTCGATAGCCGCGTCACCCGCTTCCAAGTCCATGAACAATGTCTTGGATGTGTCGAGGGTGCGAGCAAGAGAAGTCTTACCCACCCCTGACTGACCACATACAACAAGCTTGTGGCCCTTCTTTTCGTTTAGCCGTTGTTCGGCTGTGATAATGTTAAGCATCATCATCTCCCTCAACATCAATGCTTGTACCCTGCAAATGCACAGTACGCGCATCGCTAAGCCGCGCCTGAATTTCAGGCGGAGCATTATTATACTTAGCTTCTGGGATTGTGTATTTGACAGAAACGTAGTGACGAGCAGTATCTTCATCCATACCATTTAAGATATTTAGAAGCCTACCTTCATCCCACTCCACGCGCTTGCGAAGATTGACCTTTAGCTTATAACCAGCGTCTTCAATGGTTACGCTGCCAAAGTCTTTTCCGTTTTGACGCAAAGTGTCTTGCGCTCTGCCTAGATAGCGGTTCTCAAGCTCATTCTTGATAACCTTTACTTTTTCCTGTGACTCCACAATAAGCTGGTCCAGCTCTTTCTTGAGCATGGTTAATTCAGCCAATGATGCGGAGGACACAGACGATACGTCTGAATTGGTCATTGCGACCCTCCTTTATCAACTTTAAAAGACGGAGCTGTTAAATCCGTTATAAAACCAAGGTAGTGATACTTGTTTCACATTGCAAGAACTTTTTTTAATTTTTTTGATTTTTTTTCGATATCTTTATTTCTATGCCGTGCAAAGCCTTCATTAACTTCTTCTTTAATTTGAAGATATCTGTCTCCACGCCCTTGGCATCTTCGACTATAAATTCATCTTTACCGTCTTTGTTCGGCTTATAATATGTATAGTCAGCTATGTACGCGCAAATCTTCTGCCCATCAATGACCATGTTAAACCGCACCTGTCTATCTAGGTCGCGTATTTCGCCGTTCTCTTGCATCTTCCAGAGCTGCCCATACCGCTCTGCCTCCCATTTGCTATCAAACTTCATGCCCATAAATTCGGTTTTCTTCGCGCCGAACTTATTGCGTTTCTGATAAAAACCTTTATTATATGTCATTATATGTCCCTTTTTGTTGGAGGCTTTTGTGGCATCAGGAAATCATAGAACTGTCGGAATTGACATGAGAACCTATAACAAGCTGAAAAAGCTTTGTGAAGATGAACACCGTAACATACGTCAACAGATTGGTATGCTTGTATCTGAAGCTTACAAGGAAAAGTACGGTGATTCAATTGGTTCGCTGGGAATTGGCTCAGTTGGACAAAAAAATACGGTCTAAGCAATTTTGCAAAGACCGCTGCTCCAAATCATCTTTAATAAATTTTGCAGGCGATATACGCTTTGTCACCTGACCTTTTAGGCACTCTACTGGTTTAAACAAAACGCGCTCTGGCTCTACTGCAACAAAGGCTATTATATCGCATTGTTGTTTTGTTAGTGGCTTTTTCTTGCCGCCATGAGATGTAGCGAACTGATACCCCATGTGCGCGGCTTGCGTTCCGCCTCTGCCCTTTAAAATGCTGGATTTAACTTGAACGCGCAGAAAAACATCTTGCCAATTAATAATTACATCAACCGTATCTAGGTTGACTATTTGGCAAGAGTAGCCAAGCTTCATCAAGCGAACCATACATATATGCTCGCCCAACTTGCCAGCCTCGAAAGCATTTAACATCTTCCCCCCGTTGGAAGTGTGAAATTTATTTCTTGACAGTACGCTATAAGTATGACTTAAATGTTAATATAGTGCAACTTTCTAGGGAGACATCCCATGATACAAGAAGGTGACGGAAAAATGGCGCGGCTCATGTCTTATGGGTTGTGCCCCAAGTGTGAAACAGAAATGCAATTTAAATCTGACGGTCTTGAAGAGGATTTTATGGTTTGCCCTGTATGCAAGCTGGAGGTGCTGACACCAAGACACAGTGAGATGGAGATTGTTGTAGAATTGGAGTAGTTATGTATACAGCAGTTATTGTTGTATGCGCTGTTGTCGGTAGCGGCTACGGTAATCATTGTTTTGAGTTAAGAGACAATTGGGGGCCGTATAATTCTCTATCGGAATGCAAAGCGCGTACAGTTGAAATGTCAAAATTTAGCGTCAATGTTTTTAGCGACCATAAATTTCCTTATGAAGCTAAAAGCTGGCGTTGTGATTATGATGCTGATGGAGCGGCCTGACAGGTTTCGCCTTGGCAGCAATCATCTATGATGCAATCACAATTGACGCATTGTGTGTGACCATGCACATATACTGTCTTTAGTGGCTCACTACAACGTGGGCAACGGCGGCAGTGTTTTTTCATTGGCGCGGGGCCTGTGGTTGCACTAACTTTCGGAATCATCTGCCAATCCTCTCATGCGCGTTACTAAACGCCGTGCTCGATTCGGGACTTGCGTATACCACTTGGAATCTACCATCTGGTCTGCTGCTTCGTTCCAATCCCGCGCATCTACACCAGCCTTCATGCCAACAAACTTTGACAGCCGAGGGTAGCCAAGGTTGAACATCATGTTTGCAATGATAAGCTGGCACTCTTCTGGCAACTCATTCCAATCTGAATACAGGCGGTGACAATCATCTAGAGTTACAGCTATATCAAGCTTGAACACATTATCTACGCGCTCTTGCTCTATAACAGTGCCTACAGGCTTGCCGTACTCAGGGTCATCTTTCTTAATCAAGTGACCTATGCCAAACGTGGGCAAATTTAGGTGGTCTAAATATATTTCGTACTTACAGCCCTCATCAGAAGCAAGCTCCTGACGTAGCTGGTCAATCGTTGTAGATTTCATTTTATATCAACCCTGCTGTTGCGCCGCGTATACCGAGGGCCTGTGCCACTGCTGGGTTCTGCGCGGCCCGTTGTCTAACTGAAGATTGTTGTGCTGCGGGCGCTGGGGTTGCGGGCGGAACAACCGCTGCCTGCCCAATACCAGAAGAATTGTTCGGTATTTGAGACTGCACCTGGCTGTTTATATTTTGGATTTGCTCTCCCAGACCAGAAGATTCTATTACTGAGCTTATCTGTTGCTCTGCTTCCCGCACACCCTCTTGGCTTTGTTGAGCCAAAGACTGAGAGATTAGCCTGCCAAGTATTCTTGACTTTTCTTCGGCTGTTTGCCCTGATGAAAGTTTTTTGTAGTCTTGAACAATTTGCTTATAATACGGACCTGATGTTAAAAGCCGCCCAACAATTGTAAACTTGGCTAGTTTACCAAGGTTTTGAATTGGGCTAGCGGCGATGTTAGCAGCAACCAAATCACCACCAGCCGCTGTGCGAGAGTTAAAGTCTAGTATTCTAGCAAACTCAGCCATATCCTTGCCCATCTCATCGCCAAATATAGCCGACAACTTGCCGCCCTCGTTAGCATCTAAAATGCGCTTTGCAAAAGCACCCAAGGCTTTCCCGTCTGTCGTCAGTGTATCGCCAAAGTCAGAAATAAGGCGTTCCATATAATTACCGCGCAACTTTTGAAGAGCTTCTTCGTTTCCTTTAAACGCATTAAAAATCTTTTTTACGTCTGTCGCTGTTGTGCTTCTAGTGGAAATTAGTTCTGCTGCCTGAATAGGATTTAAATCTCCAGCCTGCAAAGCACGCAAAGCAGAGCTTTTTTGTTCATCGCGTGCAGCCCTCTGTAAATTGGTTAAGACGGTTAATTGTTCGGCTAAAGGAGCATCTTTCCCTATTTCCTTAATAACTGCGTCAACATCAGCCTGCTTTAGATTTGATAGACCAATCTTTTCCATTTGAGATGCTAATGATTTTACTTTAGCTGCATCCGCGCCAAACAGAACATCGGCTGTTTTGCCTAAGTCCTTAACAGCTTTAGCAAACGCGGCGGGCTTGAATTTTGAAGGGTCAATATCATCAATGCCTCTAAGGCCTGATGTAGACAAAGCATCATTTAGCCATTCTCCGGCTAGCTGGTTTCTAAATGCTTCTTTATCAAGCTCAGCGCCAGCCTTTCCTTTCACCCCTTTAGAAGCGGCAAAATCTATTGCATTTAACGCTCTTGTTAAAACCAAAGGCTTGTTGTTACGGATAATCTTATCCATAGCAACATCATCAATCCCTATAGGCTGATTTCCTCTAGCTTTAGCGGCAATGTTTTTGATAATTCCAGCAGCTTCTATATCCTCGAATATTTGTGCACCTTCGTTATATAGCTTTCTGGCTGGCTCAATGGCCTCTGAGGCTCTTTCAAGAAACCTTCTCTCAAGCCCCGCTGGAACCTGTAAATTATCAAGAGTGGCTTTGATGCTATTTGTAGATAACTTTGCATCAATCTTGCTTATCAAATCACTAATATGACCGCGCTGAATATTTTTCTTAGACAAGGGGACTCTTGCTAAATTATCGCTTAATGTTTTGCGTAAATTGTAAAGCTCCAAGAAAGAGACATTCCCTTGCTTGCCTAAAGCATCTATGCCTTTTAAAGCAGACTTTAGCTCTTGCATGGTGTCGCCAGCTAATCCAGATTTTTCTATGTCTTTTATCTCTTTTACTGCTGCGCGTATATTGCCTATGCCGAACAATTTTTCAGAGCCAGCAGCAGATTCTAATGCCTCATCAATTGGCTTAAACGCAGCCTTTACCTCAGAGTCAAAAGCATTTCTAGCACCAATCAAGATATCAAACACATCTTCATTCAAGTCCATGTTTTTTTCAGCAGCCGCGCCAAGGTCATTGCCTAACCCGCGCAAGGTTTGCAAGACAGCTTTCTGAGACGCTTCTTGGGCCGCGATTAATTCAGCAGCTTTTTTGCCTGTGCCTTCAAGCAAAATGCGCCCAGCCTCTTCATCTCCAACTTTCTCTACTTTCGAGCGGAAGTCTGCAATTGTTTTTTGCATAACCTCATTGTTGTTTTTTAAGCGAGGAGAAGAGCCAAAAATCTTCTCAACAATACCTTGCTGACGAGCCACAACGGACGGAGCGCGGATTGCGCTCAGAGTAGGGTTAATGCCTCTTTCAATAGACTTGGCGGCAATCTCAAGCTCTTCATCAGTAAGGCCCTTGCCAGCTCTCATTGAGCTGCCAATGCCACGCGCTGCTAATCCAAAAGCACCCAATGTAGCGTCAGTTAAAAACCCGTAAGCAAATTCTTTTCCTAAGTCTTTTGCAACTTCTTCTGCTGTCTGGTCTTGCACGCCATAAATTGCTTCAACACCTTCTTCAAGTGCCTGCCCACCAGCAGCCCCTGTCCCAGCACCAATAGCTCCGCCGAGCAGCGTGCCAATGCCAGGCGCTACTGCGGTTCCAATTGCAGCCCCTTTAATAGCCCCTGTGACACCGCCAATAACTTCTGGCGCCAACCCAGCGAAATCGGCTAAATCATATCGGCTAAAACCAGCCTCATCAATTAATGTGGGCTTATCAAGCTCTACGCCAATCTTCGCGCCGCCTGATGGTGTTAGTGCTAACCTTCCGCGAGAATCACGAAGGTAATCATCTTCAGTCATGCCGTATAGCACGCGCAACTGAGCTTCAGCATCGCCCTCTGTCTCAGCAGCAGACAACTTTGCACGCAGGCCAGCGTCTTTGATTCCAGATTCTGTGTCGAACAATTGTTCGTCTTTTGCTTCAGCAGCAGACTTTTCTGACGCTATTTGTTTAGATATTCCACGTTGTTTGTCGCGGATAACTTGACCTATTTTGAACTGCTCTTCAACGGTTGGCTTGTCGCCAGCAAACTCAAACTTAACAGTCTCGTTAGGTAGCTCTAGTAAAATTTGACCCATAATTCACCCTTTACGAAAGCTTTATTACTGTTATGCCGTCATCGTTTTCCGAAACATTAAGGCCTTCTCTTCCCATGCCAATGCCAGACAGAGCGGCCTGACCTATCTTTTCCTGAACCTCGTCAAACTGAGATGGGGCTAAGTAGAGGTCTTTGTTGCCAAATCTAACAAGCTGACGTTCTAATGCGTCTTTGGAAGATTCAAACAGCTTTCTTGTTTCTCTTAGCTTTACCAACGCTTCTTGCGGGTTAGTAAAGAAGTTTACATCACCAATAGCGGCATCAAGATTTTTAATATCTTGGTTAGATATACCATTGCCAGTTTCTTGAGTAAGAAATCTTTTATACTGAAACACAAGCCTTTTTCTAATGGCATCTGCTTCTGCCAAGGGGCCGAGCTTTTTACCGTCCACTGTTACTCCAACTCCAAGACCCTCTTTAAATCCTAAAGCCTTCATTCTCCCGTCAATGAATTCAAACAGCTTCTGACCAGTTACGCCGCCTGCTTTACTTGCATTTGCGGCTTCATTTATTAGAGTAGAAATTTTGTCAATAGAAGATATGCCATCAAGTACATCTGCATATCCTTTACTTAACATCTCAACATCTTTTAATGGCTTTGTTAATACTTCTTTACCATCAGTTTTTCTAATTCCCTCGCTGATTTTAATATTTGGCATCGAGGATAGTGGCGTGTATGTACCAAGGCCCATTACCTCAAATCTTTTGCCGCCAGACTCTATTTCTTTTATTTCTTTGTCGGCTTGCTTTTCAATACGCAGCTTTTCCATTTCAAGCCCATGATTTTGTTGAGCCAAAAGCTGCTTACCAACATAATCTTGAGTCTTTGTCATTAAGTCAGTGACACGCTCTTGAGCCGCGCTAAGTTGAGCAATTCTTTGCTTGTCTGCTGCCTTAACCTCACCAAGAGCGTACTTACCAGCCGCGATACGCTCTGCGCGAGCTTGTTCTTTAGCCTTCTGGAATGCAGGCATGGCCTTCTCGCCAGCTTCACCAATTGCGCCAAGCATGTTGCTTACATTAAAGCCTTTGCCTGCTTTGTTCTGCATAAGAGCCAAGCCAAAGGCCATAAGAGCGTGTGATTTGTCCGGCTCGCCATCAATTTTTACACCAGTGGCTTCGGCAAATTCCTTCATGTAATCTTCTCTAGATTTTTTGTTTGGGTCCTCACCGCGCAAAGCGGTAACATCAGCCATAGCTTTTTCCAACAAAGCGCCGTAGGGATTGTACGCCTCCGTAGACCCGCCTTCGGCACCTTCCTGAGTGGTTTCTGTAGTGGTATCTGTAGTGGTGGTGGTGGTTATGTCGTCTGTGGTGGTCGAAGCTCCAGTGGTTGTGTCGGGCGCACCATCAGGACCAACAGCACCTAAATCGCCTTCAGGCTTAACAACGGCACCAGGAGCTCCATCTGGGCCAGCCGCGCCTAACTCTTGAGACAAATCACTCAATTGTTCTGTAATTGTTTTTGGTGCTGTAGGAGCAGAGCCGAGGTCGTCTGAGTCTCGTAAATCAATTGCCTGTAGGTTTGCGCTAGTTTGCGCCTGCCTGCTTTTTATTCCCTGTAAAAGGGCAGACAAATCTTGCACAAGTGGAGTTTCTGAAGGGTCAACATAAGTTTCTTCTGCCGCGCTAGTCAGAGACTCTGCGGTAGCCTGCCGAATGTCACCTTGGGGCTGTAACCCAGCAGCAGCTCTAAGCTGGTCAAGCCTGCCGGGAGCAAACATGCCTCCAGCCTCAACAGCAGCTATTCCTGACTTTACTTCAGGCCCACCCGCACCAGCGCGAATAATATCAGTTAGAGAAGCAGCCATTTAAAGCTCCTTATGCAGATGTCATGCCAGAGCCTTGAAGCGCAGTGTACGCCCCAACACCCTGTAGGAATGGGTTTGCTTGAGGCGTTGTGGCGCTTTTAAAGGTGCTGGACAAGCTACCTGAAGGAGTGCCCTTCAATAGTGAGCTTCCAAGCTCTAACCGTGTGAATGGCTCCATAACGCCCTGCATTAGGTTTTGTCTTTGTGCGTCTAGCTGTGCTTGTTCCTGTGCCTGACCAACGCGGCCTAGCTGAGAAAGCATACCAATGTCAGCGCGGCCTAACTCTGATTGCAGGCGACCCACATCAGCGATACCTGACGCTGCCTGACCAAGACCACCGAACAATTGTGCGGCTTTCTGTGAGGCATCAACAGCCTGCCCAAAGCCCTTTGAAAGGAATTCACCAACTTTACCAAGCCTGCGGCCTTCTTGCTCTGCCGCTTGAATGCCCTGACGAGCACCGCCAAACGCACCAGCCTGCACAGCCTGCCCTGCTAACTGGTTCTGACCAATTGCAGCTTGACGGTTAATTTCGTCAATAACAGCCCCCTGATAGGGGTCCATAAACTGTTGTATGCTTTGAGATGGGTCAAGCATACCCAATCCCTGCGCGATACCAGAAGTGGCTAGCTGCCCTGCTGTCTGCACATAAGGCTGAAACATGCCAAAGCCCTGTAAGGCTTCTTGTTGCGCTCTTTGCTGTAGCGGGTCAAGAGCCGCTACTTGATACTGAGGCAAGTTAAGAGGTGAGTCCAGCAGCCCTTGTTGGGTTTGCTTTGTAGGGTCGTCAGGGTCAAACTCGCCAAATGCTGTTTGCAGAACGCGCTTCTCTAGGCCTTCTAGATAAGGGGCAAGTCTTTGTACCTGTTCTACGGTTTGGGTAGCCATTATGCCATCCTCTCAAGATTATCCATCATATCATACATGCGACCTATGCCTTTACGCAAGCTGCCATCACCCATGCCCTTTACAGCATCACGGGTCATTACAAACTCTCCAGCCATAAGCAAGGCAGGCACATCATCCTTTTTACCTGAACCTTCAGAAGGGTCTATACCGCCATTACGGCGCGGGAAGTAGGCCTCTCCACCATCTGCGTATTGTAAAGGCATACCGCCGATTCTACCGCCCGGGCCGCCCTCGCCAAATGGCCTGCGCTCAAACTCTCTTTGGGGTGCTTCTTCATCGCTCGACAATAGCTCCGCCAAAACACCAGCCGCAACACCCTCACCAAGCTTTGAGTTCATAAACTTAAACAACATGCTATCTTCGTTCATGCCCATATTTCTAAGAAGGCTTGCAGACATTGTATCTGCCGCAACAGGGTCTGTTGTTGTAGCAATTTTTTTTGCGGCCTCTTTCGCCACTCTTTGAGCGGCTTCACTAGGAGTAAGGCCTGTTTTCTTCGCCATGTCTGCTACTTGCATAGGGCCTGCATCATATGTGCCCCCGGAGAATTGTCCGGGTTTCTGGCCTGCTGCCTGCCCACCTAATAGGTCAAATCCTCCGCCCAAAGCTGCGGACAAAAGCGCGTCTTTTGGCTTGCCACCTAGAGCTATACTGCCAACGCCAGAAACCAAGGCTTTTTGCAAAAAAGGATTAACGCCCGGTAGCAAAGCCTGACCAATGCCGGGGGCAAATGCGCTAAGAGCGGCGGGAGCTGCTACTTTAATTAAATCTTTTAAATTCATTACGAAATACTCACTGTAACGCTGCCTAACGAGCTTTGCACCAAAAAGCTATCGGGTACTGCCGTATCTATTAGAGAAATTTTAACATTATTTCCGATTCTATACAATGCCCCTGCTTCTAAGCCTGTGTCAGAGGTGGGCAAATCAGTAAAAGTAACTTTTGTGGCTCTTTCCTGACCAGGATTGCGCTCTTGATTTATAAAAACTTCAAGCGCTCGCACAAGACTAGCAAGATAATCCTGAGAATACTCCTCTGGCGCCTCTGGAAGTCGCGGTGCTGGATTTTCTACGGAGGCCATTAGCGCCTCCCATCAGGCCGTAAATCCACCCTAGGTATACCAAGCTTCCAAGCTGTGCCCGCGCCAGAGGACTCGACCTTCAGTGCAAAAGAACGACCACGCAAACGCATGTCCACCTCATTAGTCCACTGCTCCACAGGAGTTGTAGCGGACCTGATAACATTTGCTGTATCAGTTTGATTATAATTCGCGCCGGGATATGTGCGAGTCTGCAAAGTAAAGTCAACTGTAGGGGTCGCGCTTGTAGAGCCCAAAAAGTTTAAATCAGGTATAAGTCTGCGCGTTAACAAGAACTGGTCGCCATCACCAATGTCCATTTGGCTACTTTCTATGTAAGAATCCATAGCCGCGCCATCATCATCATATCCTACTTCGTGATTGTAGAGATAATTATCACCGTTAGAGTCTTCCCCGGCAGCAATAGGGTACTGATTGGTTCCGCGACCAATCCAAGCTGTTCTACCAAGAGAGCCGTAATACCATGCCTTCTCTAAGTAGTTATAAACAACATACCTGTCATTTTCACCAGTGCCGCTAGCGGATGGGTAGAACCACCAAATTTCACCAAACTCGGCGTTAACGCCAGCCGTGATTTTGTCTCTTTGCTCGAAATTTAAATCAAGGAAAACCTTGTCTTTTACAGTACAGGGTATTTGCTGTGTTTTACCAGAATAAATATAGAAATTATCAATTCCCATCCAGGCCACAAAATCCTCTGTAGCCGCGACTGCACTAGAAGATATAATTGATATTGTTGCAGAAAGCTGCTGCATACCAAAAGTAAATGGCGCACCAATGAACTGCATGGAATGCAGAGAGCGGTCAGTCCAAATAAGAATTTCTCTTTTTGTTTCAATTGCCCGAACAAATGTACTGCCAGAGCCAAGGCGCAAATCGCCAGCGGTGTTGTCTGACCGCGCTTCCCAATCTGTAAATGACTCTTGGTCAGAAAATCTTACAAGTAAATTATCTTGAACGGTTGAGCCTTGTGGGTTGCAGCCAAACGCCAGCACATGTCTGTCCCTATCTGAAACAAGTATTTGCTTAGCAGTTGTTGGCACATTATTGGCTCCAGCCACAGTGCTAATCTCTACTGCTCTTTGGTCTAAACCACCTGACTTGTCCCAATAAAATATAGAGCCGTCACGAATGTTCATAAGCAAATCTTCGCCAAAATTATCGTGAGTCCATATTCTTAATTCCGATTGAGGGGCAGCGACACTAGCGGCGGCAACACCCCAACCAGTAAAATCATCGTCAGGGTCTGCATTGCCTGTAGCAAGCAGAACATCATCTCCGCTTGTATGAGAGTCCGCGTCCGTTCCGTTAACGCCCCTTGTGCACCCTGTTAAATCGTTTGTAGACTTCCCTGTATAGCTAATCAATTCACCATTTATAGCGATGGTTCCTGTGTTGGGAAAGCTAGATGCATCAACCAATGTAATGGTGGTTACGCTGTCGTTTATACTGCCATTTAACTGATTGGCTAACGCGCTTGTTGTAATACCCCCAAAGAGTCCAGCGCTCCAACCTGTACCACCAATACCGACATTTAGACCTGTATTAACCTGATAAGCGCCAACGGTGCTGGAGCCTCCATTGCCAGTGTCTGAAGCGTTTGCAACGAATGGTGAAAGATTTATTGTATATGTGTTTGAATTAACAATAGAAACAATTTCATGCTCTGTATTTAAAACGGCAGCGCTAATATCGCCGCCCAAAGAAACAGCGCCAGAAAACGTAACAAAATCGTTTAAAACAGCACCGTGAGCGTTGTCAGTAACAGTGACTATAGAAGAGCCATTGGTAGCGGCGAAAGTTACATCCCCCGCAGATGTAGTCTCCCTGAGAGGCGTTACATCATTGTAAGCCCCACCTTCTTCAATATAATATTTTAAATGAGTGCCAACGCCTAAAAACTGAGAGCCGTCCAACGCGCTCCAGCTATGCAAAGCTCGCGCTGTGCCGAGATAACTAGATGACGAATATTTTTGCCACCCGCCTAATTTTTCAGGATACCCTAAATAGAAGCGAACCTTATCACAATCAAACCAACCGCCTTCGTTGGAGTAAGACGTTACTTCTCTGTTTATGCCGGGTCTAAATTGTAGTTTTGTAAGAGCCATATTTTTTATCCATAACACCTATGCTCCCCATTTTATACTATTTTTCTTGAATAGACCAGCGCGTGTCTATCTCCAGCGCGGACCCAACACCCACCCAACTAAACTGTATCTATTTCCCTTTGTTACTGGCGTAACACCATGAGGGTTAAAGCTGCCAAACGAAATTAAAGTTCCGCGAGCTTTAACAGATTCAGGGTTATACGCATCATTGTCGGGGAAACATAGCTCCCCCCCCTCATAATCAGAAGGCTCTGAAAGCTGAATTGTAAAACTTAGCTTTCTGCTCCACTCTATTCCATCAGAGTCGGTAGAGTCAAAACAGTCTGTGTGAACCTCATATTTTCCTGAATAAGATTCACTGTACTCTGTAAATTGTAGAAAATTTAACATCTGAATATCGTAACGAAAATACTGCTGGTTAATTTCCCAAATTTTTTTGTTAATTTTATAAAACAAATCGGCCTCTTGAAGCGCGTTTGTTATCATAAAAATATTGCTTCTTCTTATGTTGTTATTGGGATTTTCATCTGTATCGAGTTTGCCTGGTGTCAAATGCCCTTTACAATAATTAATTAACCCCTCGCACTCTTTAGCGTTAAAAAAATTATCTTCAATGCAGATTGTTTTGTCTGGCATATATCCCTCCGATAAACTTTACCTTAAGCCAAACTCCGTATCAAAAAGCATGATAACTTCATTTGGTAAATAGCTTCTGGGCTCCGTAACCCCAAGAATTATTTTTTCGCCCTTTTTGTCCACATCTCCAATACAATCTTCACCCTTGTATTGTAGCCGAACAATTATTTCATTGCTTCCAAGTTTGGGGTTTTTCTTTTCAGGCCAATGATAAGTTGCAGTAGAGACAAAACCATATTTATCTATGTGGTACATAATTTGAGTTGTTAGAAATCCATACTTTCCGTTATCAAAACCCTGAAATAAAAAAGCGTCTTCCCAACTCGCTATGTAATCCTCACCATTTCTGTAAGGGTCCCTGTTTTGTACATCTTTTTCATAGACTTGGTAATTTAAACAATTATCAAGGTTTCCTTTAAGCCAATTAAAAATTGGCGCGGTGTATTTCAAAGCATCTTCTTGGTTCATGTTTAACTGGTCTACCCAGCCAACTTTGTCCAATTGCTTGCTGATATTGAAAGACTTCAATTCTTAAATTTACCCGATTGTAAAGATGTACCCAGCGCTCCCGGCGGGTGCACCTCCATTTCTAGGCGCTCCATTCCCTCCGTTGCCAAGATTTGGAAAAGGCCCTACGGTAAGGTTGCTATTAGAAAAACCATTGCCGGGCGTGCTGCCTTGCGCACCATTTTGTTGTCCGCCATTGCCTCCATTAAAAGTAGCATTAGCATTGTAACCAAATGAAGACGCGCCACCGGGATTACCAGTACGAGCAGGGGACTGAGGGTTTGACATTCCTCCATTACCGCCAGCGCCAACAGTGTAAGTGGCATTACCACCAGCACTTACATTAGCAACGAATACGTCCGACCGCCCGGCAGCTCCCTGCCCGCCAGAAGAGTTTGGACTATTGCTTAGACCGCCACCGCCGCCACCGCCAACCCCAATCATAAAAGCTATATTCTCACCAACAACAGCTTGGTTTGTGGTTGAAGAAAAGAAAGCAGCTTGTGCGCCGCCAGCTGGTAGATTGTTATTATTCGCAAGGTTTAAGCTGTTACCGCTAACAGAGCCAAGGGCCGCGTTATTGTCAATAACTGTTGTGTTTCCAATAATGTAAGCCATTACACATACTCCTTTGCAGGCTCTTCAGGCCATTCGTCAAAGCCCTTATCTCCGTCTTTTATATCTCTAAGCGTGGCTCTATATGAACGCCAATTCACAACACTATCCGCAGTCAGGCCGACATCTGCTAGTTGAGTCCAATCACTATCCACAAGAGCCTTTTTAGACATTTCTTTCAACTCTTCAGCAGTGTAGGGCGATGCTGGCAAAGTGAAGGAACCCGTGCCAGAGTCGTAACTGCTTCCAACTGCCGCAGATGCAGAATTTGAATCAGTAAGTAACACCCAACTTGCGTCAGCATTAGCCGCGTCACATTCAACAATGTTTTCACACGCACCATTTTTTATAACCGCATATTGAGCCATTTTATTCACCTAAGCCTTTGCAATATCATAATAATGTTCAAACCAACCTGTGGCAATATATTTTGTGTCGTTATAAACAGGGTTTCCCCTGTGTGGATGAGTAAAGCTAGCGGGCCATATTACTACTCTTCCCGCTCTAGGCGCAACCCTCATCCCCTGCTGTAAAAACTCTGTTTCTCCAGAACCTTCGTGACTGGTTAAGTATAAAATCCAAACCGCCGCTCTTCGCATTGCTCCAATATCGCCTGCATGTTCGTTATGCCAAACATGGTACCCACCAGAATGCCCTGTTCTTTGGACCTTGCAACACCAAGACACCAAAGGAGCATTATTCAAGCCTACATATGTTTTTTTATACTCCTCAAAACAACTCATCACCGCTTGCTGAATTTCATTGCTCATGTCTTGAGCATTACGTTCAAAAAACACACTTGTATCGCGGCGACCTAGAGAACCCTCTCCGAACTGCTGAGTGCCGTCTGAAGAAAACACGCCAGTTTTGTTTAACTCCTCAAACCTGTGAATTACCTTATTGCAATACTCTTCGTCAAAAACATTATCATACACACCAATATAGTGGTCTATACTCACATTATTCATTCGCCCCTCCAGACATTCTAAACCTTCTCTAAAACAAATTTATATTTGTCTCCAGAAACCTCGTTAATAATAAACAAGCTATCTGAACCCTCTTGGATACGCCAACGGCCTTGCGTTCCGTCTACACTGTTTACAAATGGCCTGTCAGTGTTGTCAAGAATCATATCACCAGATGTAAAGTTGTCAGCGAACACGTTGGCAAACCGAACAGATGTTGTTCCTATGTCTCTTGTGCCATCAGCTTCTGGGACAATGTTACCTGTAAAAGTAGACACTCCAGTTACACCAAATGTCCCTTGAACATCCGTATTACCAGTAATATTTGTCGCGGCCTCAAGCTCGATTGTGCCTGTGCCATCAGGATTTACGACCACGTTTCCGCTAGACGCAGAGGTAATCTCGTTGGAATTTACGTCCAAATTGCCGCCAAGCTGGGGTGTGGTATCGTTCACTAGGTCTGTCGGAACAGCTAATGAAAGGGTTACATCCGTTACGGCAGCACCCGCGCCAGCTCCATCACAGAAAATAATTTTAGAAACGCCGTTTGCAACACTGACGTTAGCGCCTGAACCTTGTGTAAAAGTCGCTGTTTGCCCAGAGGCGTTACGCACGATGTAAAATTTTCTAAGGTCGTTGGGAGAAATGGTAATTGTGTTTGTGCCAGAAGGTGAGCCGCCCAAGTTAAGCAGTGTAAATTGCGCCTCAGATGCGCTGCCATCAGTCGCGGTAAGGGTGTGTGTTGTCCCAGAAAGAGAAATATCACCAACCGCGCCAATGCGGTCAATAATATCAAAATTCGTGTTTGTAGTGACGCCCCAGGTACCAGACTGTTCGCCAGTACCCGGCTTTTCAATACCTATGTTTGTGTATGTACTAGCCATTTCATAAAACCTTTGCAGTGACTAAACTAATATACTGTTTTTCGCGTTAAGCGGCAACCCCGGTCCATGTTTGCGAAACATTTGGAG
>Ga0209986_10001588_pt1 | contig 21606 bp, 16 predicted proteins | sample BlataG_FD_183168 | JGI IMG/M metagenome (GOLD analysis project Ga0209986, IMG submission 183168) | Deep subsurface microbial communities from Black Sea to uncover new lineages of life (NeLLi) - Black_00105 metaG (SPAdes) (version 2) | ecosystem: Environmental > Aquatic > Marine > Oceanic >... | reverse complement strand
GCTTCGTTTGCATTGTCCTTGCTCCTTATAATCCTGCCGCCACGATAGTAGCCGTCGGCACAGACGAGTACCCTGGCTCCGGAATCCTGTATCCTGTCCCTCAGCGCATCGGCGCTGAACCCGCCGAAGACGACGCTGTGAATGGCTCCGATGCGGGCGCAGGCAAGCATGGCGATCGGCAACTCGAGAACCATGGGGACGTAGATGGCCACGCGGTCGCCTTTCTTGACACCGCGCTTCTTCAGCACGTTGGCGAACTTGCACACGTGGTAGTATAGCTCACCATAGGTGAGCGTCTTGCTGTCGCCGATGTCCCCTTCCCAGACCAGAGCTGCCTTGTTCTTCCTCCACGTCTTGAGATGTCTGTCAACGCAGTTATAGCAGACGTTCAGCTTACCTCCCACGAACCACTCGTGCTCGGCCTCCTTGAAGTCCTCCACCAGTACCTTGTCCCACTTCTTGTACCAGTCCAGTTGCTCAGCTATCTCGCCCCAGAAGCCCTCCGGGTCATCGACTGACCTCTGGTAGACCTCCCTGTACTCGTCCAGACTCTTGATGTACGCCCCCTTGCTGAGCTCCTCCGGAGGCTTGAATACCCTCTTCTCCTCCATCATGGAAGTAATCGCTTTTTCCTCTGCCATAGGACTCACCTCCTCATTTTGGGCAAAAAAATTTCCCAGTTAGGTTTCACTTAGATTCCTACTCTCTTCTCTCCTCCCTCGGTTGGCAAGGAGTCGGTTTCCCGCCAGTTTAACCGGGAATGCCTGCGGCGCTTGTCGTGGCATCCAGCGGCGATGGGCCGCCGGACCGCAGGTCAATCCTGAGAGGTAACGCCGAGCAACTGAACGTACGCCTGCCGTAGCCTCTTCCCTAACACTCGCGCCATGCCCCTGCATATTCTGCACCCTATCTCAGGGTGACCCAAACACAGAGCACAGAGCTCCTGCCCGTCGAAGGCCAGCAGCTTGGTCTTCTTCGTCGCCTTCACCGTGGCAGTGCAGGTCTTTGGATCCACCATACCAGACCAGCCCAGTACCTCGTACTGGGAGGCAGGCTGGACCTGGCGCTGCGCCAGCGGTCCCACTTCCAGGACAATCACTGCCGCGCCTTCCTCAATAATGTAGATTTTGTCCTGTTGCTTGCCCTGCTTGCAGATAATCGCCCCCGGCTCAACTTCCTGAGCAGTGCACATCTTCTCCACCACGCCAAGCTGCTCGGCGCTCAACTCGCGAAACAGCTCACACTTCGCCAGTACGTCTGTCCTGCTCACGCTTGCCTCCTTCCGTTGCTGTGTGACCCACAAATTTCACCGAGCTGCTTACTTCGTGCCTCCTCGCCCCGCTTCCCACGAGACTCTGACACACAGCTCTAGCTAGTCATAATGGCATATTTCCCGCCAGATGGCAACCCCAGGCCGACCAATCCCCGCGCCCATTGCCTAATCCGCGTGCTCGTGATAATATGCCTGCGGCAAGGAGGAGAAGCATGGACTTTGAGCTGAATGAAGAGCAACTGATGTTCCAGGCAATGGTGCGCGACTTCGTCTCCAAGGAGATTGAACCCCTCGCTGCTGAGTGGGACGAGACCGAGAAATTCCCCTACGAGACCATCAAAAAGATGGCCGACCTGGGGCTGTTCAGCCACAAGCTCCCGGAAGAGTACGGTGGAAGCGGGGACGAGGTGACCTTCACCATAGCTTGTGAGGAGATCGCCCGTGGGTCAGCCGGTCTGGCCAGTTCGTACATCACCACGCTCAGCCTGGCGATGTACCCCCTCGTCATGCACGCCACTGAACAGCAGAAGAGCCACTACATTCCGCGGGTCGTCGGCGGGGCCACCGTATCCTTCGGGCTGACGGAGGCGGGTGCCGGAAGCGACGTCGCCGCCCTGGAAACGAGATACTCCCAGGAAGGTGACTACTACGTTCTCAACGGCAACAAGATATTCATCACCAACGGGGCTGAGGCCGACTTCGTCGTCACCTTTGCCACCAAGGACAGGTCGCTGGGTTATCGGGGTATCAGCGCCTTCGTGGTAGATAAGGGCACCCCGGGCTTCTCCGTGGGCAAGATAGAAAAGAAGATGGGACTGCACCCTGCCTCGGCAACGGAGCTGATCTTCGACAACTGCAAGATTCCCCTGGCCAATATGATCGGTGAGCAGGGAAGGGGCTTTAGAATAGCTCTGGAGGCTATAGACGCCTGTAGAGCCTGTGTGGCCGCCCAGGCGGTGGGCATAGCCCAGGCAGCCTATGAGGCCGCCGTCGCCTACGCCAAGGAAAGAAAGCAGTTCGGAACGGAGCTGGCCCGCTTGCAGGCAATCCAGTGCATGATCGCCGACATGGCCACAGATATCGATGCCTCCCGGCTGCTGACCTACCGGGCTGCCTGGTTGATGCAACAGGCTGGCAAGTCCGCTGTCAAGGAGCCCTCCATGGCGAAGCTTTTCGCCACCGAGGCGGCGCACCGGGTCTGCCACAAGGCGGTCCAGATATTTGGAGGCTACGGCTACACCAAAGACTTCGCCGTGGAGCGCTACTATCGCGACCAGAGGATAACCGAAATCTACGAGGGCACGTCAGAGATGCAGAGGATAACCATTGCCCGCCAGGTGACAGGCATGAAATAGAGCCTGGGGCAGCATACGCACGAACTGAGCTCTATCTCCCGACCCACCAGAGCATAATGTCGTTGACGTTGGTTCCGGTGGCTCCAGTGAGGATCAGGAACTCCTCACCGCTCCTCTCCTCCAGCCCCTGGAAGAAGCCGTAGGAGTCGAAGTTGGCCAGGGACCTCTCCGCACTCTGGCCTTTCTCCCGGGCCACTCTGATGGTATCTCCATCAACCACCGCTCCCGCCGCAGGCGACGTTCCGTCTATGCCGTCGGTCCCCGCAGAGAGGACTGCCCAGGGATGGCCGGCAATCCTTCGGGCGGCCAGCAGAGCATAATGCTGGCTGCGTCCCCCTCTCCCCGTGGCATGTTCAGGGACCCGCACTATCGGTTCCCCTCCACAAAGCAGAACTCTGGCCATACCGTCACCCCGGGCCTCCTCATACAGTCTCCCAGCTTCCTGGAAATGCCTGTCCACCACGTCTTCTACCTTGCCCGTGGCCGGCGTGGCATCGACCTCCACTTTCCCCAGTTCAGAGTAGGCCGGCTTGCCCAGTTCGCTCTGAAGGGCTTTCAGCAGGACCCCATTGGACGCCACCAGGAGGTTGAAGCTGCGCGCGGCCAGTCCCTTCTCCCACTGCTCTTCTTTCAGAGTCTCCTCTTCCTTCCCCTCAACCCCTCTCTCCAGGTGATCCCTTACCTGTGCCGGCACCTTCCCCCACAGTCCACATTTCCTCAGCACCTGGATGGCGTCCTCAAAGGTGCTGGGGTCGGGCACAGTCGGGCCGGAAGCAATGGAGGACAGGTCGTCTCCTATCACATCCGACAGAACCAGGGTAAGAAAGGTTGCCTCCGGCGCAGCCATGCGCAGCCCTCCTCCCTTCACCCGGGACAGGTGTTTTCTCACCGTGTTTACCTCCTGAATGGAGGCGCCGCCCGTCACCAGAAGCTCGTTGATCAGTCGAAAGTTCTCCAGACCGATCGCAGCCGCTGGAAGAGTCAACAGAGAGGAGCCGCCGCCCGAGATAACGGCAATGACGAGGTCCCCCGCCGCCGCCTCCCGCAGAATACCAAGGGCATATCTGGCCCCCTCGATGCTCTCCTGGTTGGGATTGGGGTGGTCAGCGGCAAACAGCCTTACCTTTGGCAGGACTTCCTTTGCCTGCTCCCCATATACATTTACCGCTCCCCCAGCAAACCTCTCCCAGAGAAGGGGGCTCTGCTGCAGTGTCTCCACCACCGCCCTGCTCATGGGCACTCCTGCCTTTCCTGCCCCCACCAGAAAGATGCTCTTCAGTCCGGAGAGGGGATAGGCCCCGTCCCCCGCCCTGAGAGCTTTTGCTTCGTCATCCCAGCGCAGGCACCTCCGCGTGGCCAGATAGGCATCGGCAAGGGGAATCACCAGCTCCCGGAACAGGGCCTGGAGCGTTCGCCGTTTCTGGATTCCTTCCATAGCTTGCTACTGAGGCATCTCAATTCTAACACGCCTGTCTCTCGCCAGAAACAGCTCGCAGCTTGTCCTCCGTGGACTTCGTCTTGCTCAGAGAAAATCCAAGCTTTTGTCGTCGACCTATTGACAATGGGTCTCTTGCTGCATAGGATTACGCATCGCGCTATCTAGTAGCGCGACGTCTTAAGAAAGGAGTTACAGCGGACTATGGACAGAAGGTGGTACTACATTCTTGCCATCGCATTCAGCTACGCGGTGGCCATCTTCGGGGGAGCTTTCGCTTCAGGCAGAGAGATAGTGCAGTTCATCGGCCGCTTCGGCGCGGCGGGGGTCTGGGGCGCCATGGTTGCCGCGGCCCTGTTTGCCTACTTCGGCATGGTGGCACTGATTACCACCCGCCGCTGGCAGGCATTCGACTACAAGAGCTATGTGTCAAGGCTGTACCGGGAGTTCTTGCCCGAGAAAGCCGCCTCCAAGGGATACTGGCTGTTCGAGGTTACCTACTTGCTCATGTGCATGCTGGGACTGGGAGTCATAACTGCTGCTCTGGCGGAGATGTTCGTCGCAGAAATGGGAATCCCCTACGGCCTGGCCATCACCATGGTAGCTGGGGCAATCCTGCTGGTGGTCACCTTCGGCGCCGACATTATCCGGGCATTCAACTTCACCATAACCTGGGCCCTCCTGCTGGCTACCATCATAGTCATGGCAGTTGCCTTCGGGCCCGTCAGCGGGGACTCCTGGAGGACCATCACCTCCGGTGCGGGACCCGGGGGCGCCGGATGGCTCCTCAACGCCGTCCTCTTCGTCTCCTACAATCTCATTGGTGTGATAATGATAACCTCTCTGGCGGAGCCTCTGAAGGACAGAACTGGCGCTCTCCTGGCAGGGCTCATAGGTGGAATCGGAATAGGGGTACTCGTACTGATTGAGTATGTCCTCGTTATGGCATACTACCCCGAGATCGTCGACGAGGCCCTGCCCCTGTGGTTCGTGTGCTCTGAGACGGGGTCCTCCCTCGTGAGGTTTGCCTATGACTTCATCCTGACGGGAGCCATACTGACCACGGGCATTGCGCTGACTTACCCTCCGGTGAAGAGGTTCAAGGGCCTGCTGATCGCCAGGCTCGGCGCGGAGAAGGAGGCCATGTCCAGATTTCTGCTGACCCTGATGCTGATACTGATCGGCCTGGGGCTCTCCTCTTTCGGACTCATAGATCTGGTCGGCAAGGGGCTCTGGATGATGGGCTGGGCTTTCATTGTAGTATTCCTCGTACCGCTGCTGATATTCGGTTCAAGAGCCGCCTGGACCAAGGCATCCAAATAGCCTGGACAACGCGGAGGGAAGGCAAACGCTGGGATCAGGTTGCCCGCTACGCAAGTGGGAAAGCCCGTCAAGGTCTGGGTCGCCGTTCTATGTCGCGAAGGGTGGCTGAATCGAAAAACGGGTCCGCTCTGTATACGGGCGGACCTGTTTCTTGCCCCGACCTATTGACAACGCAGGTGCAAAGTATTATGGTGTGCCGCGTGCATCGCGCCACGATGTGCTTGCCGCTGTAGTTCAACAAGGGAGGTGAGGCACTACTGAGAACAGCATCAATTCATCATGTTACGCCCTTAGGTCGTCACACGAAGTAACCAAGAGAAAGGGAGGTTCAACAGCGTAATGCAGAAAAGATGGTACTACATCCTTGCCATCGCGTTCAGCTACACGGTGGCCATCTTCGGCGGGGCTTTCGCCTCGGGCAGGGAGATCATGCAGTTCTTCGGCCGCTTTGGCTCGGCAGGGTTCTGGGGCGCCATGGTTGCCATGGCCATGTTTGCCTATTTCGGCATGGTAGCACTGATTACCACCCGCCGCTGGCAGACCTTTGACTACAAGAGCTATGCAATAAGGTTGTACCGCGAGTTCTTGCCCGAGAAAGTTGCCTCAAAGGGATTCTGGCTGTTCGAGATTTCCTACTTGTTTCTGTGCATCCTGATACTTGGGATCATAACCGCTACTCTGGCGCACGTGTTCGTCGCAGAAATGGGAATCCCGTACGGGTTAGCTATCACCGTGGTAGCTGGAATAATCCTGGTGGTGGTCACCTTCGGCGCCGGCATTATCCGGGCATTCAACTTCACCATAACCTGGGCTCTGCTCCTGGCCGCGGTAGTAGTCCTGGCAATTGTCTTTAGACCCATCAGTGGGGACTCCTGGAGCGTGATAACTTCCGGCGTGGGTCCCGGGGGAGGAGGATGGCTCATGAGTGCCGTCCTGTATGTTTCCTACAATCTCATGGGTGTTATCATGATAACCTCACTGGCGGAGCCGCTGAAGGACAGGGTTGGCGCTCTTCTGGCAGGGCTCATAGGTGGAATCGGAGTAGGGGTACTCGTACTGATTGAGTATGTCGTCGCCATGGCATACTACCCCGAGATCGTGGAGGAGGCCTTGCCTCTGTGGTTTGTGTGCTCCGAAACGGGTTCATCGCTCGTGAGGTTTGTCTATGACTTCATCCTGACTGGAGCCATTCTGACCACGGGCATTGCGGTGACCTATCCTCCGGTAAAGAGGTTCAAGGGCTTGCTGGTCGCCAAGCTCGGCGCACAGAAGGAGACCCTGTCAGGCTTCTTAATCACCCTGGTGCTGATACTCATAGGCCTGGGGCTGTCCACTTTCGGACTCATACCCCTGGTGGCCAAGGGCTTCACCGCCATGGGCTGGATCTTCACCGTGGTGTTCCTCCTCCCGCTGCTGATATTCGGTTCAAGAGCCGCCTGGACCAAGGCATCGAAATAGTAGAGACAACGGGGAAGAAAGGCGAAGACTGGAATGAAGCTAGCCGCTACGGAGTTGGGCAAAGTCGACGAGCTAAGGATATACGTACTGGCTGAAGATCATGCCGGGTACGATTCTCTTTTCTGGGGACAGTTTGGGACATCGTTCCTCCTGAGCTGCAGGACCGGTGACGTGGAGAAGAATATTCTGTTCGATGCCGCCACCTCCGCTGAACCCATACTTCACAACATGAGCCTGCTCCAGCTTGACCCCAAGAAACACATAGACATGATGGCCATCTCCCACTGTCACTTTGACCACACCGGTGGATTGGCCGGAATCTTGAGGGAAATCGGTAAGCAGGATGTCCCAGTGGTGGCTCATCCAGACGTGTCCAGAACGGTTGTGCTCATGGAATCATATCTCTGGTCAGCAGGGCTTACTTCAGAGAACAGCAAGGAGAGCATCGAGCGAGAGGGAGGCAAATGGATTCTGACCAGAGATCCATTGAAGCTTGCTCCCGGAGTGATAACCAGCGGAGAAATAGAAAGAGGCTTTGAGAAAAAGGTCACTCTGGACTCCTACAACCTGGAAGACGGCAAGCTGGTGAAGGATGAGATCCTCGACGATATGTCTTTGTACCTGGACACCAGAGAGGGCCTGGTGGTAGTCTCAAGCTGCTCCCACGCCGGAATCGTAAACATGGTGATCCAGGGCACGAAGCTAACCGGGCAGACGCGCGTAAGAGCTGTTGTCGGAGGATTTCACCTGCTGGACGCCGACGAAGAGAGAGTCAGGCTGACCGTCAAGACGCTGAAGGACATGGGGGTAGAGCAGGTACATACCGGGCACTGCACCGGCCTGAAGGCGGAGGCAGCCTTTCTCGATTCCTTTGGGGAGAGATTCGAGGAACTCTATAGCGGAAAGACCATCAAGTTCTAGATCACCATTCTATGTGGCGCGAAGGGTGGCTGAATCGAAAAACAGGTCCGCTCTGTATACGGGCGGACCTGTTTCTTGCCCCAACCTATTGACAACCCTGGTGCAAAGTATTATGGTGTGGATGTTGCATCGCGGCACGACGTATTTGCCGCTGTAGTTCGGCAAGGGAGGTGAGGCATATCGGGAACGGCGAGGTTTTAGATTTAGAATCTGACTACGGAAAGGGGAGGTGAGAGACTATCGAGAACAGCATCAATTCAGCGTGTTACGCCCTTAGATCGTCTCAGGAACTAACCAAGAGAAAGGGAGGTGAAGAGAAGACATGACAACCACGGTAGTAATCATCATAGCACTTGCCATCTATGTTGCTGTGTATCTCCTGTATGGCAGGCGGGTGGCGCGGGATATCGTCAAGATAGACCCGAAGAGGCAGACGCCGGCGCATAAGCTCTACGACGGGGTTGACTACGTGCCTGGAAAATGGCCGGTGGTGTTTGGCCACCACTTTGCCTCTATAGCCGGTGCGGCGCCCATCGTGGGGCCAATTGTGGCACTGGCATGGGGCTGGGTCCCCTGCATCTTGTGGATATGGTTCGGCAACGCCTTCATAGGCGCAATACATGACTTCATGGCGTTGACATCGTCAGTGAGGTACGACGGCAAGTCGATACAATGGATCTCAGGTGAAGTCATGAGGCCCAGGGTCTCCTTCATATTCTCCATATTCGTCTATCTGACCATGATTCTGGTGGTGGCGGCATTCGCCAATGTAGTGGCAGGTCTCTTTATCGGAACCCCGTCCGTGGCAACCGCTTCTTTACTCTTCATAGCGGTTGCGGTGCTCATCGGATACCTGCTCTACTGGAAGAAGCTTAACCTGGTCGCAATGACTGTGCTGGGCCTGGTGCTCCTTGGAGCGGCGATTGCACTTTCAGGAGTGATTCCCCTGGCCCTCTCCAAGACCACATGGATGGTTATCCTTGGCGTCTACATCATAGTCGCCGCAAGCCTGCCGGTAACGATTCTGCTACAGCCACGGGACTATCTGAATGCATACCTGCTGATCGCATTCCTGGTTGTCGGTGGCGCTGCCTTTCTGTTCCTTAACGGCCCCATGACCTGGCCCGCGTTTACCTCCTTCAATGCCCCTGCTATTGGAGGTCAACCCTCTCCGTTCTGGCCCACCGTACCGCTGGTGATAGCCTGCGGAGCTCTATCGGGTTTCCATGCCATAGTCGGCTCTGGAACAACATCGAAAATGCTGGACACTGAGTCGCATGCTCTCAGGATAGGATACGGAGCGATGCTCACTGAAGGTTTCGTGTCCACACTGGTAGTGGCAGCACTGGGAGTTTTCGGACTTACCGTGGCAGGTGTAGCTGCGGCCGATGTGGGCGCGGCAGGATGGAAAGCGCTGGGAATCGGTGTGTTCAGCGAGAGCTATGCTATGGGCGCCAACGCCGTCTTCGGCATGTCGGTGGCCTTCGGCACTACTTTTGCCTCGTTGGTGGTCTGTGCCTTCGCCCTGACCACGCTCGACACCACCAACCGAATTGCCAGGTTTGCCTGGGGTGACATTTTCACCCGCGGCGTGACAAGCGAGAAGACCAGGCAGAGCGGAGCCTTCAAATTCTTCACCAGCAAGTGGGTGGCTGCCACTATCGCAGCAGCGCTGGGCCTGTACTTGGCCAATACCGGCGAGCTCTACTCTGCAATGTGGGCAGCCTTTGGAGGCGCCAACCAGATGCTGGCAGCTATTGCCCTGATGACCTCCTGCATATGGGCCACGAACGTGCTCAGAGGCGGGAAGAGATGCCTCGTAACCCTGATTCCCGCACTGTTCCTGTGGGTTACGGTGGCTGCTGCCTACATATGGTACATCATCACCATGGCAGGAATAGTGAATTCGCTCACCCTGGTCATAATGGGCATAATGCTGGTGCTCTCCTTCTTCCTGCTATACGAGTTCATAGTTGCCCTGAAGAAAGGGCCCAAGAAAGCTTAAGTGCGACTTCAATCCGTCTGGGACCTCCTGAAGGGTTTTGGAAGCGGACTGAGATATCAGTCCACGGAATACGTAGAATACGAGCTGAGGGAGATAGAGAATATCTTCTCCCTCTTGCTCGTGGGGTCTTTCATCGGCATACCGAGCCCACCTTCGAATATCTCCATAAGAGTGTTGCCTTACCTCGCCCGCGAGATGTACGTCATGGGCCGGAAGGCAAGGGACATGGACGATATTTCCGGCGAGGTCTTCGGGCTATTTATCGACTAGCTATGGTGTCAGCGTGAAGGCGATATTTGTCGTGGGGAAGGGAGGCGTTGGCAAGACAACCTGTGCTGCCGCCATAGCCTTGTCCCTGTCCAGAGAGCACAGGACCCTTATCGTTTCGCTGGATCCTGCACACAACCTGGGAGATGTCTTTGGAACTCCACTATCTGGAAAGGCAAAGGAGCTGAGAACAGGACTCCATGCCCTGGAGGTGGACATGGAACAGGCCATCAAGGACTACCTCAAGGAAAGCGCAGGGAAGCTCAAGGACATGTACGGCTACCTCAAGGCAATAAACATAGAAGGCTATCTGGATACCATCCGCCTTTCGCCTGGCATAGAGGAATATGCCACCTTAGAGGAGATGGAGAAGATAATATCCGAAGGTGAGGGGAGGTATGAGGTCATCGTGTTTGACACCCCTCCGACAGGGCTAACCCTCAGGGTGCTTGCCCTGCCGGAGATCTCCCTGATCTGGGGGAGGCGACTGATAAAGCTCAGGAAAGAGATACTGAGCAGGCGACTGGCAATAGAGAAAATACAGGGCGAAAAGAAGTTCGTGCTCGACGGGAAGGAGTTCGAACTGCCGAGCAGGGCAGAGAAGGACGCAGTAATGCAGGAACTGCTGAGCTACATGGAAGAGGTGGGAAGAGTCAAGAAGCTGCAAACGGATCCTGAGAGATCTGTGGTCATGCCGGTCATGAACCCTGACAGTCTTTCGCTCTTCGAGACCCGGAGAGCCCTCAATACTCTAAAGAGTTTGTCCATGCCCATCGGCAATATAGTGGTAAACAAGTTCAGTGGCAAGAAAGAGGAGGTGGAAGCCATCACCCGCGCAGAAACGGAGCTTGGGAGGCCAATCAGAAAGGTCCCCCTCCTCGAAGAGGAGCCTGTAGGATTCCCGGCTATAGAAAGCCTCTCAGGCTACCTGAGGGCGGAGGAATGGTTGCCCGGGAAAAAAAACGATGCGTGAAGTCGTAGCAGTACCCTGTTCCCGCCATTGGCACGGTCTATGCCATAATTGTCCAGGAGTTGAGACAAAATGAGTATAACTTCATGGGTCTTCCCTCTACTTGTTATCTTCGCAGTGGTCATCATGGTGGCATATTTCCTCGGCAGAAGAAAGAACCTGGTTTTGATGCAGCGATACGCCGATGCCATGGAAGCCGCCTTGAAGCCGACTGACAAGCTGTATACCTGGTCTGGCGGCTACCTGGGTTTCAAGGCTGAGTACAAGGGTAACTGGGGCGTGGTGAAGAAGATAAAGCCAACCCTGCAGTTGAAGCCGCGGGTCAGTCTCCTCTACTACCCCATATCACTGCTGACCATGAGACACGATAAGCTCTTTCTGGTCATGGAGACTTCCGGGAACGTGGACAACGAGGCCCACCTTATTAAGAAAGGCCACTACCGACTGGTGCCACCAGGCATAAAGGACGTGGAGAAATTCCGTAAGAAAGAGGTCAAGCTGGGAGACACCGACTTCGAGTTGCTCTACCGGGACAGCAAAGGGGAGAGGCAATTCTTCTCCTGGGCAGGGGATCTGAAAGTCGATTTCAACAGGGTGAAGCACCTGTCCTACACCTCAAGCACCAACGTGCTATACGCTCTTGTTGATCCGACCCTGGACTTGATCGCCGTATTACTTGCCAGGCTGCCCGAGCTTGCCAAGACAATCATGAAATAGGCTTCGGACCAGCTACGGCAGCAACGCACCTCCCGGCAACTACCAGAGTCCCCCGTCTCTCAACATGCACGCACAGTGGGAAATCCTACTACCCGGCTTTGACGCCGAGGCGATGAAGCTGGTAAGCTACAAGCTCCAGAGGAGACGCATTGATGCCCGCGGACGTGACAATGGACAAAATCGTGTCTTTGTGCAAGCGCAGGGGCTTCATTTTCCCCAGTAGCGAGATATACGGAGGCCTGGGCAGTTGCTGGGACTACGGGCCTATGGGGGTGGAGCTCAAGCGCAACGTCAAGAATGCCTGGTGGAGGACTATTGTCCAGGAGAGGGACGATGTAGTGGGCATAGACACCAGCATTATGATGCACCCTGCGGTCTGGAAGGCCAGCGGCCACGTCGACAGCTTCACCGACCCTCTGGTGGAGTGCAAGTCCTGCCACCTGAGATGGCGGGCTGATGAGATTGAAAACCAGAAATGCCCCCAGTGTGGCGGCGATCTCACCGAGCCCCGCATGTTCAACCTCATGTTCAGGACCTTTATGGGTCCTCTGGAGGAGACGGCAAGCACGGTCTACCTTCGCCCCGAAACGGCCCAGGGCATCTTCGTCAACTTCGAGAACGTGGTCACTACCTCCAGGAAGAAGCTGCCTCTGGGCATCGCCCAGATTGGCAAGTCTTTCCGCAATGAGATCACTCCGGGCAACTTCATCTTCAGGACCCGAGAGTTTGAGCACATGGAGTTGGAGTACTTCGTGAAGCCAGGGACCGACGATGGCTGGCTTGACTACTGGGTGAAACAGCGGCTCGACTGGTACATGAGTCTGGGCATCACAAAAGAGAACCTGCGCCTGCGCCAGCATGGCAAGGACGAGCTGGCCCACTATGCCAAGGACTGCTACGACGTCGAGTACCTCTTCCCCATGGGCTGGTCAGAGCTGGAGGGCATCGCCAACAGGAGCGATTACGATCTGACCCAGCACGCCAAACACAGCGGCAAAGACCTGAGCTATTATGACGGACAAGACGGCGAGAGATATGTTCCCTACGTCATCGAGCCTTCGGCCGGCGTTGACCGTTCCGTTCTGGCCTTTCTGGTGGACTCCTACCACGAAGAGGTAGTGGAGGGCGGAAACAGAGTTGTGCTGCGCCTTCATCCTTCCCTGGCTCCCATGAAGGTGGCCGTCCTGCCCCTGAGCAGGAACGAGAGGCTGTCTCCTCTGGCCAGGGATGTTTACCGGCGCCTATGCTCCAGCTTCATGGCCGACTATGATGATTCCCAGAGCATAGGCCGCAGGTACCGGCGCCAGGATGAGATTGGCACCCCTTTCTGCGTCACCGTCGATTTCGAGTCCCTGCAGGACAACCAGGTTACTATCCGGGAGAGAGACAGTCTGGCCCAAATTCGCTTGCCCCTAGAGGAGCTGGACGAAGCCCTACGCGCCAAGCTGAGCGGTGAGGCTTTTGACGCCACCACCCTGTGGGCCACCAGAGAGAAGTAACATCTCTGCCCCCGCACACGCGCCATAGACCCCCAGCAACCCGCGCCTTGTCGTTGTGCGCGGGCTTCTGGAGTCCCCTATCCTTGCTTACTTCTTGACTGGCTCCGCTATCTCTTCCTCCAGTCCGACGAGCCGCCTGGCATATTCCACTGATTTCTCCAGTCCGGAGTTCATGCGGATCAGTAGCTTGGCCCCTTCCGGAGATCCCCCACCGTGCATGCAGCCGGGAACACCTGCGCCCACGGTAAGCCACTCAATGAGGCGTGCTACCTTCACCCGTGATTCTGCTGAAGACGCCGCTTTGAGGTACTTCCGCACCAGTTGCCCGTAGCTGGGGTCGGTGAAGTCTCGATAGGACGGCATGCACCCGGTCTCGCCAATACCACCGCTGATGTCCTCGGCCAGCATCTTGGTCTCATAGGGCAGTGTCGCCACATAGACCTTGTTCACATTGGAAATCATCGGATCGCAAAGCCAGGCTCCTGAAGGATGCTTCTTACCCAGAGCTGAAGCCGCTACCCCCAGGCCAAAGGTAGTCTCGTTGTTTATGTACATCCTTACCAGCTTCTCATTGAAAGCCCTGGTGGACAGACCATTCGCCCGGGCAATAAGAGCCGCCGCCCCGCACATGATGTCTCCCTGCCCTGCCACACAACCCCCAATAGCAGCACGGTAGGGCATGATGAAGTTCAACACCGCCGCTCCTGAATACTTGAACTCACCACACATGAAAACCCTGTCCCTGGGCACCAGCACATCCTGGAAGAACAGATAGGCCTGCGTAATGCCACCCATCTTGACCGGGATGTCAAAGCCCTCTTCCAGCTCCCGCGTGTCGCTGGGGTGACGGGCCTCGACTATGGTCAGCCCTTCGATATCCTTGGGAATGACGAAGGCGATCGCATAGTCCTTATCTGGCTCGCGGTAACCTGCTCCCGGCAGGACAAAGATCTCCTGTGCCGCAGCCGTCCCGCAGATCATTACCTTGGCCCCGCGCACCACTATTCCATCATCCCGAACCTCCACCACGTGCAGGTTCATGTCGGGGTCTTCCTGCTGTGAGGGTGGCAAAGAGCGGTTCCCTTTGGGATCGGTAAGGGCCCCGGCGATGGTGATATCGCGCTCCTGGGCATCGCTGAGCCATTTCTTCAGGCGCTCCTGGTAATCCGTGCCCAGCTCCTGGTCTATCTCGTATGTGGTGGCCCACATGGAATTGATGGCATTGTACCCGGCACAACGGCCGCCGGTGCAGGTTCCCGTCAGGTGGTAGGCTGCCCTCTTCATCTTGCAGTTGGCAATCATGTCCTCGGCGCTCTGGTTCACCGACAGGTAGCGGGACACCTTCTCACCGTTCAGGTTGGACGTGGTGGCGAACAGATCGGCATACTCCGCGTCCAGCGCCGCAGCGTAGAGCTGGGCGTGCCCTTCCACGGTGCCCTTGGTATTGGGATTGGTGGTTGTGTCCTGGATGAGTTCGCCGAACTTGTAGATGTTGGGCCTCAACTTCCTCAGCCCCTCTTTGTACTCTTCCGGGGTCTTAAGAGCCATCTATGATACCTCCTTCTCCGTAGGGTTAACTTGCCTTCCAAATCTTACCACAGCCCTGAGGCGATTGTTAACGTGTCTGCCAGCGACTGGCTGTCACGTCATCTGATGGGTAGTTCACCCAATTGACAGGAGCACCGCACCAGCGCCGCCCGACACGGGCGCAATCCCTGAGGGATGGCCTGTGCCATTCCATCGGTATATCCCTGCCAGGCCTTGGCTGGGGCAACGTCTATGGCCCGTCAGTCAACCCAGAACAGAGCCGACAAAATCCCTCTGCCCTCGCACGAACTCGTCGATCGATGTCTCGCGCTTCCCCTCCAGTTGAACCCGGCAGAGTCCCAGGATGCCCTGCCCGGCAACTACCCCAACCCGCACCGGCGCCGGCTTTGGCAAAGCCACCACCCTCCCCACCTGACCTCTCGCCTTCTCACCAAGGGGGGTGGCACCGTGGATCTTGAGTCGCCGGCCCTTCCACCAGGTGTAGCAGCTCGGCCACGGATTGAACGCCCGTACCCGCCGCCACAGCTCAACTGCCGCAAGCTGCCACTCCAGCTCGCCATCCTCAGTTGTTGCCAGCCTGCTATAGGTAGCCTCGCCTTCATCCTGAGCCCGGGGTTCCAGCGCCCCCGCAAACCATTTGGGCAGGACCTCCAGCAGAAGCTCGGCTCCCTCGACACCGAGCCTGCCTGTCAGCGAACCTGTGGTGTCTTCGGGAGAGATATCCACCTTCCGCTGCGCCAGAATCGGTCCGCTATCCATACCCTCATCCATCAGAATGATGCTTACCCCGGTCACCGCATCGCCCGAGAGTATGGTGTCGGCTATCGGGGATGCCCCTCGATGTCTGGGCAATAGCGAGGGGTGCACGTTGAGACAGCCGGACTTGGGCACGGACAGTAGCTCTCCAGGCAGAATGTACCCGAACGCCGCCACCGCAACTAGGTCAGGCCCGAGACTGGCCAGTTCCTTCACTACTTCTGCCGACTTGAGGGTTCTCGGCTGGATAATGGGTATGCCCTGCTGCAACGCCAGCTTCTTCACCGGAGATGAGCCAAGCTGCCGCCCGCGCCCGGCCTCCTTGTCCGGCCGGGTGTATACCGCGGCGACATGATAGGAACTCCGAACCAGCTGGCTTAGAACAGGCACGGCAAACTCAGGCGTGCCCATGAAAATGATGCTCTTTTCCATCACCAGAAATAATCTTTCACAAACTCTCCATTATGTCAAACCTTCCCTAGAGACCCCACAGACCCTCTGATATCCTGAGTTTGTCTATTAGTTCTTTCCTGCTTCCGTTACCCTTAGCCATCCTCTTAGCAAACACAACGATAGCAGGCATCGGGGGTGAGTTGGAGTCGGCAAGAGACATCTGGCAAAGGGTACTGGGAGAACTACAAGTTCAAGTAAGCAAAGCGAACTATGCCACGTGGCTCAAGAATAGCCGTGGCATCAGTTGCCAGGGGCATACCTTCATCGTCGGAGTCCCCAGCGCCTTCGTGGCTGAATGGCTGACCACGCGCCTCCACTCATTGATAAGAAAAACGCTGACTCGCGTTTTGGGCCGGGACATTGACATCCAGTTCACAGTCCCTGATCGGGACCAACTGCATGCCAAGCCTGTACCCCAAGCGAGCCCGACCGATGGTGGCACAAGCACCAGAGTCAGGGCAGACCGCTTCCACTCCAAGCACACTTTCGATACCTTCGTGGTAGGCGACGCCAATCGGCTGGCCTACGCCGCCGCGCTGGACGTAGCTGAAACCTCCGGCCAGAGCTACAATCCCCTCTTCATCTATAGCGACACCGGCCTCGGCAAGACCCATTTGCTGCACGCCATCGCCCGCAGGGCAGCAGACAACGGGCTGCAGGCAACCTACATGGGCGCGGAACAGTTCACCAATGAATTCGTCCTGGCCATCAAGCAAAGACAGATTGAGCAGTTCCGCAACAGGTTCCAGCCTATCCATATCCTCCTGTTCGACGATATCCAGTTCATAGCCAACAAGAAGAGCACTCAGCAGTCTTTTTTCCATATCTTCAACGAGTTGCACAATGACGGCAGGCAGATCGTCATCACTGCTGACCGCCCTCCTCAGGAAATGGACCTGCTCAGCAAGAAGCTGAGGTCGCGGCTGGAATGCGGACTGACAACCTCTATCCAGCCACCTAACATGGAGACACGCCTGGCTATTCTGCGCGCCAAGGCAGATGAGTCCTCGGTGACTGTCTCCGCGGAAGTGCTGGAGCTCCTGGCCAATCGGGTGACCGGAAATCCCCGCCAGCTAGAAGGAGCGCTGATATACTTGACGGCTCAGGCCAGGTTGACTGGAGAGGAACTCACCGTGCAAGCAGTCAACAGGTTATTGACTGCCATCACCGGCAACCAGGACAAACAACTGACAATCCATTCAATAGCCGACTATTTCAACCTCTCCGTAGAACAGTTGACCGGCAAGCGACGGGACCGGAGGACTGCTCTGGCCCGCCAGATAGCGATGTTCCTCCTCCGCCAGGAAGGCAGCTACTCCTTCTCCGAAATCGGCAGAGAACTGGGTAACAGAAACCACTCCACCATAGTCCACGGCTGCCAGAAGATATCCAGCGAAATCAGAGTTGACTCAAAGCTGTGCCAGCAGATTTCGGAAATCACAGAGAGAATCAAGCAGGACAGGGCACCGGCAGAAGGGTACTGACCCATTGTCGATAACTGCCCCCAGCAGGCACAGCGGATTGTCGAAAACCTTCCCCTTTCTATCAGGGCTTCCCCCAAGCTAGCCTATTGCCAGTCCACAGGGCTTATACATCTGTTGGTAATTGCTACTATGATATTATCCTAATCCTATATTATCTTATGATTAAGTTACTCACTTAATAAGTGTACTGGCTGTGCTACAATTTGAGGCTGTGCTCAGTGGAATGTGCAGGTGATTGTGTCAAAGACACGGTTGTGACCTGCTTGCCTGGACTGGGTAATCTATGCCTGACTGGAGATACGAGGAATGAACATAGGCATTCTTGGCGGCACCTTTGATCCCATTCACATTGGCCATCTCATCATAGCTGAGGAGGCAAGAGTGAAGCTGGGGCTGAGTGAGGTGCTGTTTGTGCCTGCTGGCCACCCATGGCTCAAGGTTGACCGTGCCATAACTTCAGCGGCCAGCCGTGTGGAGATGGTGCGCCGGGCTATTGGTGGCAACCATTACTTCAGGCTGTGTACCCTCGAGGTGGAACGCTCAGGCCCTTCCTACACCGTGGACACGATCGCCAGCCTGAAGGAGGAACTGGGCGAGCAGTCCTTCTTCTTTATTCTCGGTCAGGATAGCTTAAACGACCTTCCTCTGTGGAAAGACCCGGCTGGGCTGGTGGGGCTGTGCCAGTTGGTGGTTGTTCCCAGACTGGGTCTGAGTCTGCCGGAATTAAACTCCGGGTCGTTCGCCATCCCTGGCTTGGGTGATAGGGTCATAGAGTTGCCCACTCCTGTTATAGGGGTCAGCTCCTCCGAGGTCAGGCAGAGGGTGGCTCGGGGATTGCCGGTGCGTTATCTGGTGGGGGATGGGGTGGCGGACTATATCGCTGAACAGGGCCTCTACAGGAACTGAAACCTGCCTAGATGTCCAGGTTCCTCACGTTTTGCGCATGGGCCTGAATAAAGCTCTTCCTGGGAGGCACTTCATTGCCCATGAGCATGTGAAATGCCTCGTCTGCCGCTATGGGGTCCGGCACCTCCACTTGGAGCAGCGTTCTGGTGGCGGGATTCATAGTGGTCTGCCATAGCTGTTCCGGACTCATCTCGCCGAGGCCCTTGTATCTCTGTATCTCCATCTTGGCGTCTCCCAGTTCCTGGATCTTCCTTTCCTTCTCCTGTTCGGAGTAGAGCCAGCTTTGCTCCTTGCCGGACTTGATGCGGTACAGGGGAGGTTGAGCGATGAAAAGGTATCCGTGGTCGATCAGTTCGGCCATGTGGCGGTAGAAAAAGGTGAGTAGCAATGTGCGGATGTGAGAGCCATCGATGTCGGCATCGGTCATGATGATTATGCGGTGGTATCTCAGCCGGGATAAGTCGAGGCCATCGGCATTGGCTCTCAGTGCTGTGGCCAGCGCCCTCAACTCCTCGTGTTCCAGGATCTTGTCCTTGGGGGCCTTTTCCACGTTGAGTATCTTGCCTTTGAGAGGTAGAATGGCCTGGAAGCGGCGGTCGCGTCCCTGCTTGGCCGAGCCACCCGCTGAGTCTCCTTCAACCAGGTAGAGCTCGCAAAGCTCCGGGTTCTTCTCGGAGCAATCGGCCAGCTTTCCCGGCAGGGTCGACGTCTCGAAGCTGCTTCGCTTGAGGACAAGCTCGCGCGCCTTGCGTGCTGCCTCCCTTGCCTTGGCTGCCAGAAGGCATTTGTCCACAATAGCTCTGGCGTCATCGGGGTGCTGTTCAAGATAGAGGGATAGGCCGTCGACTACCACGGATTCAACCTGGCTTCTTACCTCGGGATTGCCAAGCCTGGCCTTCGTCTGGCCCTCGAACTGCGGTTTGGGCAGCTTTACGCTGATGATGGCTACCGCTCCCTGCCTCATGTCGTCGCCGGTGAGGTTGGACTCGGTGTCCTTGACCAGCTTGTTCTTGCGTGCATAGTCGTTGAGCGCGTGCGTCAGGGCTGAGCGGAAGCCGGTCAGGTGGCTACCTCCGTCTCTCGTGTTGACACAGTTGGCGAAGGAGAAAGTGGACTCCGTGAAGCCCTCGTTGTATTGCAGCGCCGCCTCAACCGAAGTGGAGTTGACCGTGGCCGAGAGGTAGATGGGGTCCGGGTGGATAACCTGCCTGTTTCTGTTCAGGCGCCTGACAGAACTGGCTATGCCTCCTTCGAAGTAGAAGGTCTTCTCCTGAGGGCTTCTTTCGTCCTTGATTGATATCTGTACTCCCTTGTTCAGGAATGCCAGCTCTCTCAGCCGCTGGCAGGTTACGGTGAAGTCGTAGTCGACATCCTCGAAGATCTCGGCGTCCGCTAGAAAGGTGATGGTGGTGCCCGTATCTGCGCACTCGCCGATAACCTGTATTTCCCCTTTGGGTATCCCGCGCGCGTATTCGTGGCAGGAAATCTTGCCATCGCGCCTGGTCTCCACCCTGAGCCAGGCGGATAGGGCGTTTACTACCGAGGCGCCAACGCCGTGCAAGCCGCTGGAGACTTCGTAGCTGGGTCCGCCAAACTTCGCTCCGGCGTGCAGCCGGGTCATTACTGCTTCCAGTGCCGTGATATCTGCGGTGGGGAGAGTCTCGGTGGGGATACCTCGTCCGTTGTCGGAGGCGGTGATGCTGTTGTCTTCGTGTATGATGACTTCAATGCAGTCGCAGAAGCCAGCCATTGCTTCGTCTATGCTGTTGTAGACTATCTCGTAGAGGAGGTGCTGCAATCCCTCGTGGCCCGTACCCCCGATGTACATTCCGGGTCGCAGACGCACCGCTTCTATCTCGTCCAGGATCTGTATATCCTGAGCGCCGTACTCGCCGTTGAGTCTGTGGTTGTCTATCTCGTTTTGTGACATGGCTGAGCGGGTATCCTGTATCCCTGGTCTTGCTGGCAATGGCAGGAGAAGACTATGGCTCGGTCTCGACCTTGATGACGGCGACAACAGCTAAGCACAGTAAACGTATTATACCATATGTAGTCGCGCAGGCCAAGTTGGGGGGTATATTTAGTTATGTTAAGCGTTGGTGGCCTTCTTCAACAACGCGGGGGCCAGTTCACTCAGAGGAACAGTTTCCTGCGTATTCCTTGCCATGTCGCGCAGTACTGCGCTCCTGGCCCTGACCTCTTCCTCGCCGATGATCACGGCGTAGGCGGCCCCCACCGAGTTAGCCTGCCGTAGCTGACTCTTCAGGCTTCTGTCGCCCGCGGCCGCAATAACGGCGATCCCGCTGCTGCGTAGCTGCGAGGCAAGCTTCACCGCCTGTGTCTTGGCCTCTTCGCCCAGGGAGGCGATGAAGGTCATGGGCCTGGCTGCGGGAGGGATAGCTGCCTCCTGTTTGACCAGATTCAGGATGATCCTTTCGATGCCGGTAGCAAAGCCCACAGCGGGCGTCGGTTTCCCGCCGATCTCTTCTATCAGGTCGTCATAGCGACCGCCACCTACGATGGCGCTCTGCGCTCCCTCCTCCCCGGGCTGAATCTCGAATACCGTTCTGGTGTAGTAGTCCAGGCCCCGCACCAGTCTGTGGTTCAACTGGAAGCGGATGCCCAGCGCCTCCAGGTATCTCTGCACTGCCTGGAAATGGGCCTGGCATTCGGGACACAGATAGTCTGAGATCCTTGGCGCTGTCTCCGCAACCTCCTGACACGAGGCTTCCTTGCAGTCGAGCAGCCGCAAGGGATTTCTGGCTAGCCTGATCTGGCAGTCGACACAGATTCTACCCGGGTAATGCGAGTAGTGCTCCTTCAGCGCCTCTACGTACCGCGGCTGGCAGTCCTTGCAGCCGATGCTGTTGAGATGGATGGAGAACCTGGGGAGCCCCAGGGAAATCAGGAATCGGCGTGCTATGTCTATCACCTCGGCGTCCAGAGAGGGGTCCAGCTCTCCCAGAGCTTCGCAGCCGAACTGGTGGTGCTGGCGGTACCTCCCCGCCTGGGGGCGTTCATACCTGAAGGTGGCGCCAATATAGTAGAGCCTTACCGGCTGCGGCATGTTGAACATGCCGTGTTCTACATAGGCCCGGCAGACCGGCGCTGTCCCTTCCGCCCTCAGGGCCAGCTTCTGTCCGCTCCTGTCCGCAAAGACGTACATCTCCTTGTCACTGATGTCGGTGCCCCCGGCTGCCGTGCGGGCGAAAAGGAGACGGTCTTCAAAGATCGGC
>Ga0209986_10001587_pt1 | contig 21610 bp, 36 predicted proteins | sample BlataG_FD_183168 | JGI IMG/M metagenome (GOLD analysis project Ga0209986, IMG submission 183168) | Deep subsurface microbial communities from Black Sea to uncover new lineages of life (NeLLi) - Black_00105 metaG (SPAdes) (version 2) | ecosystem: Environmental > Aquatic > Marine > Oceanic >... | reverse complement strand
CTACTCAGAATAATGCTTCTGATGCTCAGAAGTTTTTCTTAGGCTGGGGACAAGGTACTCGTTTACTACGTGCTATTTTCTCTGCTGAGAAAGCTCTTGTAGCTCAAAATGGCATTACTGCTGGTTCTGAACTTCCTTTTGACATCCTTGTTGTAGAGAAAACTGAGCCACAATATGCTGCTCAGAATCCAAAAATCAATCCTTCTACTGGTGAGGTAATCACTAGCGAAGGTATGCCTATTTTTGAGCATTCTTCTCTTGTACCTGTAGGTTATGGTGGTAAAGTTGTAACTTTGCCTCGTGAAACTGCTGGTGTTTCTGCTGATTTTCCTGGTGCCAATTTGCTAGGATAATTCAGTTTGGTTTTATGTAATAATGTGCCTATCTTTATGGTAGGCACATTATTTTAAATAATCCTGTCCTGACTACAACTTGTCATTAAAGGCACAAAAATCCTATGTTTTATCCTTTTTATGACTAGTTATTTAAAAATAAATCTCCAACTTGGCGGAATTTCTGCCAACTTTATCAATTAATTTTAATCTTTAAACCACATTATAGTATGATTTATTGGTTTTTATGCTTTTAAACGCAAGAAAAACACGGCTAAATCACATTAAAACGCTTTTTGCAAAACAACCCCCGATAGGGTATAAATGTATTCAAAAGCATACATTTAACTACCGATAGGGTATAAATTTTAAACTAACATTTAACTCTGTAAACTATGAAAGCTTTTGTATTAGCAAAATTAATCTCTGCCATAATCTTTGTAGAGAGTGGTGGAGATCCTCTTAGTTTTAATGCTAAAGAGCAAGCCGCAGGTGTACTGCAAATTAGACCTATTATGGTCGCAGAGTTCAACAGAATAGGTATTGAGTTTACTTTAGAAGATAGGTACTCTAAACACAAATCTGTTGAAGCATTTAAGAAATGGGTAGAAATCAAGAATTATACCAACCCAGAGATTATTGCTAGAAAGTGGAATGGTGGCCCTAATGGTCATCTTAAAGAATCTACATTAAAGTACTGGCAAAAGATATCTAATCTGTTTTATCCTAAATACCATAAATGCGAACTTAAATAATTTATATGGTTCCATAGCTCAGCTGGATAGAGCAATTGCCTTCTAAGCAATAGGTCTTAGGTTCGACTCCTAATGGAACTACTAATACAGGTTCTTGATGTCACCTAAAGCTCAAGATTTTTTGGTACAATAGATAGGGGGAGAAATCCCCCTATTTATCTTTTATTCTTTAACTTTATAAATATGCAAGAATTAGTATTTAATGACAAAAAAGTTATCTTAGAGATAACTAAATCTATGGGTTTTTTCTTAGTTGAAGACTTATGGGATACACAAGGTTATTTAACCTTTCAACTAATTGGTGAGCTACATGAAAAAGAGCTAATGTTAATATGGAATAGAGATGAACATATTACTCAGAATTTTTCTGTAGCTGCTAAAATTCTGTTTAAAGCAGGTCAAAAAGCTAAATTTTATCAAATCAGTGCTTTACCTTATTTAACTATATAGTATATGACACAATACGCTATTATTAACATAGAAACTATTCAAAAAAGAATAGAAGAGTTGGAAAAAATAGATAACAAAGAAATTTGGGAACATATGGAATTTGATACTTTAAAACAAATCCTATCTCAATCAACACCTTTAATTCCTGTAATTGAAGATGCTTTTAATAAAGGTTTTACAGAAGGAACTTGTTTTGGTACAACTACTATCTATAAGTATGAAACTTCAAAAGACTACATCTCAAACTTAAAACTTGATATATGACACAAGAAGAAATATTAGAGTATAATAAAAGGTGTGCTGAGTTTTTAGGTTATGTAAACACTACACCAACTGATAAGGATTTTAATATCTACGAAAATAAAGATGGAAAAATGTTGGAAGTAATGTCAATGGTTTTCCACTCAGACTGGAATTGGATAATAGAAGTAGTTGAAGCTATTGAGAGAATAGGTGAAACTTCTAATAAATACGGTGTATTAGTTGATATAACTACAACTCACGTGAGAATAGGTAATTTTTTAGTTGATTTAAAATTAACACCTATGCCTAAAAAAGAAGCAATAGTACAAGCAATTAATCAATTTTTAATTTGGTACAATGAACAAACTAATTAAACTATGAACACACCAGTAAAGTTTGAATTAGCAAAATTGCTAAAAGAAAAAGGGTTTGATGAAGAATGTAGACTTTGTGTTGAAGATGGCGATGAAAGACCATTACCATTTAATTGCGGCAACACAATACACAGAAATAGCTTACACCCTTATTACTCAGCACCAACCATTGCAGAAGTAGTGATGTGGTTGTATGAAAATCACGAGATTTGGATTGTTATTCTTCCTGAACTATTAAATGGTACAGAAATAAGATACTATCCTTCTGTATTTGAACAAGGTGTTGGAGAAGATGTAGAATCTTATTTTAATTCACCAACAGAAGCTTATGAATCTGCTATTGAATACACTTTAAATAATTTGATATGAACAAGATAGAACAAATGCATTTAGATATCATTCAAAATGATAAACATGTAAGAAAACAACTGTGTGTTAATGATTTTGGAACATCCGATTTGGAAAAAACTGTAGCATCTAAATCAGCAGAGATAACAGAACAGATTGCTGTTGAGTTTGGTAATTTTTTATTTTCTAAAGGTATAGAGTATTATGATGATTTAACAAATGGAGTAAATTATACAGTAGAAAATAAAGAAGGTACTTTTACTATGAAAGATTTATTTCAAGAATTTATAAAAATAGAACTTGATGGATATGATGAAATAGATTTTTCAACTTATGAAAGATTTATAGAATTAGGAGCTAAATGGCAACAAGAAAGATTCTTTCTTGTTGAGGAAGAATTAAAAAATGCTTTTAAAATTGGTTTTAATATAGGATATGGAAGTCCTGTACAAGAATTAGATTTAAAAAATGAACACTGTGAAAGATGGTTTGAACAATTTAAAAAGAAATAGTATGAAAAAAGAAACATTAGAAGAAGCTGCTGAAAAATACTGTTTGATAAACAATATATCTACTGAACAGATGATTGTTAAAAATGACAGAAGCTGTGAGTTTGAAACTCCTATAACAATGTTTACTCATGGTGCTAAATGGCAACAAGAACAAAATGACACATCAAAAGTGAAAAGAGTAGAAGTGATACAACATTCACCACCATACAATGGTAGAGCATATACAAACTATGATGCTAAAGATGTTGAGATACAATTTCAAGACAACAATGAAACTTTAAAAATATTTTTAAAATGAGTAAACAAACAGCAATAGAATGGTTGATAGATGAATTAGACTATGAAACTATTTCAAAATTTAATTTTAAATTAGAAAAAGCCAAAGAAATGGAAAAGGAGCAGAGTTTAGATTTTGCCAAACATTGTTTAGATAAAGCTAAAGATTTGGATGTTAGAACCGCTTTTTTTAATGTAGAGCAATACTACAACGAAACCTTTAACACCAAAGAGAAATGAGTAAGTTAAACAAAAATGAGTAAATTCTATAAAGCACCTACACGAGAAGAGCGCTTACAAGATTTGAAGTATTTCTTTTTATTTTGGAAAGGTAGAAAAAAAGGTATAATTCACACTCGTGATATTACCTTAGATGATTTTAGGTATATCTTCTTTCCTAAAGGATTTCATGAAATATATGGCTACTTAGGTTCTGTGCCTTATGAAGGTAATGGAGATGTTTTTAAGGCACTCTATCCTTTGATCTTAACTATGGATTACAAAGCCAAGCCTAAGTGGTGTCCTAGATGGTTTTTAAGATTCTTACATGTATTTGGTAGCGACAAATCTATTGTTAGAGTTAGAAACCGCAGATTACATAATCTACTTAGGAAGCTTACAAAAGGTATTACAATTTATGATTACAAAACTAAGTGGAACCATTATGATTTAAGAGTATCAATAGCTGCCCCACAAGACATTTGTGACCTAGAAGATGCCATTACCATTCATTTTTATGATCGAGGTTATAGACAAGAACTACTTGATGAGATTAGAGCTGTAGAACCTGATTTTAAATATGAATGGTGGTCTACTCAAAAACTGCAAGACTACAATGATACGCTTAAACCAAAAGAAGATGAAGAAGAAAATAAAACTAATGGGGATAGCTGGTAAAGCTGGCTCAGGTAAAGATACTGTTGCTACAATTATCCAGTTTTTAACCTTAGATGATGAAGTATTTAGCAAAACTAATAAAGACTGCTTAGTTGATTTAGACCATAAAGGTTATTGTGCTTCTAAATCTAAATGGGAAGTAAAAAAATTTGCAACAGCTCTAAAAAAGGTTGTTAGTATTTTATTAGGATGTAAAGTAAAAGACCTTGAAGATAGAGAATATAAAGAAACCCCATTAGGTAAAGAATGGGTTAGCATTGATGTAGAATTAACTCCTAGAGATATTCTACAGCAAGTGGGAACTGACATTGGAAGAAATATAAACCAGAATGTATGGGTTAATGCTTTATTTAACCAAATAACTAAAAAATCTAGGTGGATTATATCTGATGTTAGATTCCATAATGAAGTTCAAGCTATCAAAGATAGAGGTGGTTTATTGATAAAAGTTATAAGACCTAGTAATAATAACACAGGCTTACATATATCAGAAACAGCACTTGATAACTTTGATGGCTTTGACGAAGTAATTATCAATGATGGTAGTTTATATGACCTAATTGATAAAGTTAGATTAATAATTAAAAAATATAAAATAAAATGAGTAATCAAAATAAAGTTAAGAGAAAACTTACACAGCTTAATGCTATTCACCACAACACAAATATTCTGCAATACAAAACATTTAAAGAAGTTACAAAAGATGTAAAAGTAGATAGCAGATTAGTTAGCTTTTTACATAAAAATAATATTCTTCAAAAGAAGAATAATGTTGTTGTATGGAATAATAGTATTAAACCTAATGCTGCTTTAGCTTCAACATATCAAAACTATATTGATGTTATGAATGCTAAACAAAGAGGTAGAAGAAATGCAGTAACCTCTGTAGCTACTACTCCAGAGCGTAAAAATGAAAGGCACTTTAGTTTCTTTTGGGGTTTGATTAATTTTAAGTACTAATATTCATATATTTGTAGAGCAAGGGTTAACAGCCCTTGCTCTTTTTATTATTAAATATTGACTTATGCCCAAACTAAAACTTAAATTCAAATTACCCAAAGAAGAGCAAGAGGCAAACTTTGCTCTAAAGGGCGGCGAATACTTTGTTGTTCTTCACGACATCGACCAAAAGCTGCGGGATATTACGAAGTTCAACAACAACCCATTTAGCGGCAAGCCAGCAACCGAAGACCAAATTGACCTTGCCGAGCAGATACGCCAGTACCTTCGGGAGCAAAACATTGATGAGTTATGGAGATAACTTATGAAACACATTAGTCCATGGGTACTTCCAGGTTTAGATTTATCTAAAACTGCTAAGATTAAAGCTTTTGTAAATACAATATGTAAGCATTATAGAGTTAAAGAAAAACATCTTAACCTAAAAACTAGAAAACAAGATGTTGTAAATGCTAGAAAAGCTATATCTTATTACTTGATTAATCAGTTTGGCTATACAGAAGAAAAAGCAGCTAATTATTTTAATCAAACAATAAGCCGTAGTAATGTTCATCATTACAAGATTACCTATGGTAATTTATTACATGTCAAAGACTTTGATAGTATAACCTTAGACGATAAAGTACAAATACATTTTAAAAAATATGATATACTTAGTAGCAAATAATGCCCTGATAGCTAGTGAGATATCTACACCTTGTTCAATTAATGATGTAAAAGAATGGTGTAAAACTCATAAAATCAGAGGCATAGACACAGAAACTATAGGTGATTGTTGGACTGGATACATTTTTACTCTGCAAATTGGTGATGCTAATACACAATTTGTAATAGACTGTACCTATGCCAATATATTAGACCTAAAAGAAGAACTTGAAGATCCTACAGCTATTAACATTCTACAAAATGCTAAATATGATGATAAGTTTTTCTTTGCTAAAGGCATTAGATTACATAACATCTATGATACCTTTTTAACAGAATGTATTTTAACTACTGGTTATGAAAATAGACAGCTAAGGCTTGACTATATAGTAACTAAATATTGTGGTAATAAATACCAACTAGATAAGTCAGTAAGAGGCAAAATTAATTGGGCTGGACTTACTGATGATGTCATTAAGTATGCTGCTTATGATGTTATTGCTTTAGAAGAAGTAATGAATAAGCAAATTGTAGAACTTACTAGATTAGATTTAATGTCTGTAGCAGACTTAGAATTTAAGTGTTCTAGAGTATTTGCAGAGATGGAATATGTAGGAATGAAATTAGATAGAGAGAAATGGATGATTCAAGCTCTTGACAGAGAAAAGAATGCCAATCAATATGAAGAAACTCTTAATACGTTCATACTAGATAATCCAGAAAAGTATAATAAATTTATTAATAGACAGCTTAGTTTGTTTGAAGAAGGATTTAAGACTAATGTTACATGGTCTTCTCCTAAACAAGTATTAGATGTATTATCAGCTTCAGGAATTAAAATAGATTCAGTCAATGAAAAAATAATAGAAAAATACAAGGTTAAAGTGCCTATAGTAGGACTTTATCTTGACTATAAAGAAAACCAAACTGCAATTAGTAAGTTTGGTAGAGAATACCTAAAATGGGTAAACCCTTTAACAAATGCTGTTCATACTTCATATTGGCAAATATTAGCCACAGGTAGAGTATCATCAGGTATGAAAAATGAAGCACCTAATATGCAGCAATTACCAGCTTTAAATGAAGTTAGGAATTGCTTTATAGCTAGAGATGGTTATTCTTATATAGATTGTGATTATTCTGCTATGGAACTGGTTATTGCTGGCTGTGTTAGTGGTGAAGAGTCTTGGGTAGAAGCCTTTAATAATGGATTAGACTTACACTCTGTAGTAGCAGAAGCTGTTTATAAAGATAAATGGAGAAATGCTGCTGAAGAAAGCTGTGAGTATGTAAAAACTAAGCAAAAGTGCGACTGCAAAGAGCATAAAAGTATGAGGACTAAGATTAAAACTCTTAACTATCTTGCTTTATATGGTGGTGGCCCACAAAAGCTTAGTGATTCTATTAACATTCCATTAGCAGAAGCTAAAGAAATTATTAGCACTTACTTTAAAGGTTTACCTAAACTTACTGGCTTTCTTAATATGCTAAAGGATTATGGTAAAAGAAATCTAATGATTAGGACTAAACCTCCATATAGAAGAATTAGATTCTTTGAAAATCCACAAGATGATCCTGCAATCTATTCTCAAATAGAAAGACAAAGTGGTAACACCTACATTCAGGGCACTGGTGCTAATATAACTAAGCTATCTATGGTTAAAATGCATGAAGAAAGACTTAAGCATAATATTGATGTTAAGTTTGTTTTACAATTGCATGATGCTATAGTATGTGAAGTTAAAGATGAACAAGCTGATGAGTGGTTTAATATCCAAAAACAATGTATGATAGATGCTTTTAAAGAAGTTATAGGATATCCTATTGATGTTGATGGGTATATAGCTAAACATTGGAAAAAATAACTTAAACTATGCCAGATATTTCGATGTGTACAAATGAGAGTTGTCCACTCAAACTCTCATGTTATAGGTATTTGGCTCAGCCAGATGACTTGTTACAATCATATGCAAAATTTGAGTGGGAAAAAGATAAAAATGGGGTAATAAGTTGCCCTGGATTTTGGAAATTTAATATAGAAAAACATGACACAACAAGAAAAAGAACTAATTAGAAATACACTTACTAGACTAAAAAATGAAGGTTATGTAGGTGTGTCTTTATGTTTTGATGGTAGTGGTGATGATGGCAGTTTTAATTATTCTTCTGTATTTAGGACTGATGATGGTTTTGATATAGATGATGATTATTCTGATGGCTATAATAATGACGCAGATGAATTATTTTCTCTTGGTTATGAAGCAGCAGATTCTACAGATCATGATTGGTATAATAATGATGGTGGATATGGTTGTGTAAATATTTGCTTGTTAACAGGTAATATTAAAGTTCATATGAATATTCATGTGACTGATACAAATTATTATGGATTTAATTATCAAGCTAAAGAATTTACAAGATGAGTCCATTAAAACATTCAGAATTATCAGTTAAAAAATTCGGAGGAGAATACACAGATTATTTACCTATCCATGAATTTCTAGATATGACTAAAACACACTATGTTGGTTATCAACATAGAGCTATACTACATAATACTTTTGGTATTTATGTATGTGAAAGAGTGTTTGGTGCATTTATAGTAAATTCAGAAGGACAGAAAATAGAAACTAGATACATTGTTATTAATCATATCAAAGAAGATCTAGGTTTTGTGCCTACCATAGAACAATGGGTATCTTGTTTACCTTTTAAACCTTGGATGGGAGGTCAAACTGTAAGCCAAACTACAAATACAAAACTCAATCTTGAAGAACTTTTAAAATGACAAAAGATGAAATACAACATTTAGCAAAACAGACTTTTTTAACTCATAAAAGAGGCATATTACATATTTCAATGGGTGTTGGTAAAACTAAAATCGGAATAGATTTAATAGAAAACTCCCATCAGAAAATACTTGTAGTAGCACCATTTACATCAGTTTTAGATTCTTGGAAAGAAGAATTTATTAAATGGGGTAAATCAGATAGTAATGTTGTATATACCACTACAGCTTCCTTGGGGAAACACACTAAGAATACATTTGATTTAGTAATATTAGATGAAATTCATCTGTATTCTACTAATCAATTATCTAAGATACCTGCAGGGCCATTATTAGGTCTTACAGGTACTCTTAGTGATAATTCTAAAGCTGTAATTAAAGAACAACTAAACCTTGATGTTATATATTCATATGATATTGAGAGAGCTATTAGAGATGGTATCATTGCTGATTATAGAGTTAAAGTTGTAGAGGTCTCTCTTGATGATACACACAAGTATATTGAAGGAGGAACTAAACTAAAGCCCTTTTTAACTACAGAAAAGGCACAATACGATTATCTAACAAAGCAGTTTAATCAAATTAAATTTGCAGAGTGGAATGCTATAGGAGCTGATAAGAGAAAATATGCATTGATTAAAATGCAGTTTGCTTCTAAAAGAGCCAAGCTTATCTATTCCTGTAAAAGTAAATTAGATGCTGCTTCTAGAATAATCAACAATTATCCTGAAGACAGATTGCTTGTCTTCACTACATTAACAGACAGTGCTAACCAGCTATGTGATTACCAATATCATTCTAAAGCTGATAAGAAAAACTTAGAGAGATTCTCAGAAGGAGAAATTGATAAACTAGCAGTAGTTAATATGGCAAATGTAGGCTTAAATATAAAGCCATTAAATAAAGCCGTAGTACATCAATTTCAAAGCTCTGAAGAAACTGCTCAGCAAAGAATGGGTAGACTGCTTAGGTTAGAGTATAATAACCCTAATAAGATTGCAGAAGTGTGGGTTATATGTGCTGTTAATACAGTAGATGAAGATTGGGTAAGAAGTGCTTTGAAAAATGTTCCTAGGAGCAAAATAGAGTTTATTCACTATAAAAACTTATAAATGGAGCAAACTATACAAGTCAGTATAAATACGCTGACAGATGAAGAAGTACTTTTCTTTTCTAAGATAGTAGAGGTAGATATGACACAAGAAGAAAAACAACACCCACAATCCTATGTTGACAAAATTAACACCTTAGCAAAACCTAAATGCACCTGTGCAGACCAAGTAATGTGTGTTATACCTGCTTTTATACTACTGATGGAGGAAGAAGATGCAAGACTAAAGTATAAAAACATGGGTTTATGATTTTGATGATTGTAATTATTTTACTTATTGTAGGTTACATAGCTATTGCAATGCATAGTGTATCCCTAATTGATGATGGGCAATGCCTAAAACTTGTATGGGTTACAGAAAAGATTGATAGCGATGGTATGCCTTTCACTAGAGTAAATTCTTTCGTATTATGGAAATACTAGAAGTAATTGACTTGCTAAATAAAATGCAAGATGAAGGCTTTATAAAAGTCTTAAACTGGGAAACCAGAGAACTAATCCTCTTACCTAAAACAGAAAGTAAGATTATACATCCTATTGAAGAATGGATTGATAACTACAGAAATCTGTTTAAAGGTAAGAAACCTGGTGCTATGGGTGATAAAAATGCCTGTATTGTTAAAATGAAAGAGCTGTTTTTGAGAAGACCTGATTTATCTATGGATAAAGTAATGAGAGCTACTGAAAAGTATATTCAGGTAGAATCCAATCAAAGATGGAAGTATCTAATGCAAGCAGACTATTTTATCTCTAAGAACCAAGGTAACACCAGAGATGGTAGAGTATCTAAGCTAGAAGCATATTGTGATGAGCTAGATGCTAATGAACCTCAAAATTCGTTTATACATGATATTTGATAGAGCATTAAGTAGAATTAGGGACAATATGCATAATGAGCATAACTGCATCCCTTGGGGTTTACCTAGATTTGAGAATGTAGTTCCAGGTATTATGCAACAAAAGTATTACCTAATAACTGCTAACTCAGGTATTGGCAAAACTCAGTTTACTGATGCTTTTTTTATGTATAGACCTATAGATTTTGTGCTTAATAATGAAACAGATATTAAGCTAAAAATCTTTTACTACTCATTAGAGGTAGACAAAGAATCTAAGATTATACAAGGTATTGCTAGGAAGATATACTATGATTACAACATGGTTATTCCATTTAATAAAATCCTATCTATGAACAAGCATAGGATATCAGAAGAGGAGTATAGTATTATATCTTCCACTAAGGATTACTTTGAGAAATTAGAAGACTTTGTTTACATCTATGATAGTACAATGAATCCTTATGGTATCTTCAAACAGATGGTTGACTATGCTAAATCCCATGGTACTATACACAAGAAGATGATAACTAAAAAGATTAGAGATGAGGTATCTGGAGAAATAAGAGAAGAACAACAAGAAATCTTTGACTATTATACTCCTAATAACCCAAAGGAATATGTTATCATTATTGTAGACCATGCTGCTTTGCTTAATACTGAGCAAGGTTTAAGCATTAAAGGTACTATAGAAAAGCATAGTAATAACATGGTGCAGCTAAGAAATAACTTTGGGTTTATTCCTGTATTAATTCAACAACAAGCTGCTGCTATGGAGGAATTAGACACCTATAAAGGTCAGACTTTAGAATCTAAATTGATTCCTAGTTTGTATGGTTTAGGTGAAACTAAATTAACTGGTAGAGATGCTGATATAGCACTAGGTATTTTTAGTCCTGCAAGGTATGAATTAGATGTATTTAGGAACTATAAAATTTCTTTATTACAGGATAATTTCCGATCTTTACATGTGTTAAAATACCGTAGTGGTAGTCCTAATGGAGTTGTAGGCTTGCAGTTTAATGGAGCTACAAACTTCTTTGAGGAGCTACCTAAACCAGGGGATCCTATCTTAGAAGAAATTTATAAAAAATACAATGGAAAAGTTAAAGCGTAATACCCTAGAACAAGATATTGTTGAGTTTATAGAAAGAGGTGGGCGTACTATAACACATAAAAGTGTTATAGAAAGGTTTAATGTATCTATTGAATATGTTAAGTCCCTTATCTGGAGATTAAAAAGAAAATATCGTAACTAAATTCAACAAATATATGAGTACACTCGTAGGTATTGTAGGCCATAGTGGAACTGGTAAATCCACTTCTATTGAAGGCCTTGACCCAAAAGAAACTGTAATTGTCAATGTTTCTAACAAACCTTTACCATTTAAAGGATGGAAAAGTAAATACATCCAAGGTAAGCTATCTGAAGGAGCTAATTATGTATCCACAGACACTTCAGCTACTATTGTCACAGCTATGAAATTCATTAGTGATAATAGACCTGAGATTAAGCATATTATCTTGGATGATATTCAATACTTGATGTCCTTTGAGTTTATGGCTAAAGCTAAAGAAAGAGGCTTTGACAAATTTACAGACATTGCGAAAAACACCTTTGATGTGTTAAATACAGGTCGTCAGCTTAGGGATGACCTAATAGTATTTGCACTATATCATGAGGAAAGTACCAATGAAAACTTCAATCAGAAAAGGAAAATCAAGACAATCGGTAAACTTCTAGATGATAAAATTACTCTAGAAGGTTTATTTACTATTGTCCTATTTACTGAAGTAAGGATTGAAGAAGACCAAAGGCCACACTATTATTTTGTAACTCAAACTGATGGTGTGACCACTGCTAAAAGTCCAAGAGGAATGTTTGATGAGCTTTCTATTCCTAATGACTTATCCCTTGTGTCTGCAAAAATTAACGAATATTATAACTAATAAGTATGAAACAAATTCCTATTAGTACTAGAGATTTGAAAATCTGGTATGTGCTGGACTGTATGTCAGCTGATGAAATTGCGGTAAAAATCAACGATATTCACCGCATAAATTGCAGTGGTGATGATGTTGTAACTTTACTCAGAGATAGAAAAGTACAAGCCAGAAACATCAAAAGAAGTGAACCTACTTTTGAGTTTGTAGATCCTGAAATGATTGTTGAAGACAACTGTGTTTACAGTGAGCCTGAAGAACAACTAGATTTAGGAACTCTACAACATGCTGGTATTCCTCAGCATTCTTTTGCAAATATCTAAGTATTAACCCTAAAAACAAATAAATAGTATGATTAATCTAAATGACAATTCCTTTGATGGAGGTAGTAATGTTCAAATCTTTAATGGTGGACAAGCTGGTGTAGTAAGAAATGTTAGACTTGATAGAATTGAGCCTAAGACAGAAGCTGGTAATGCTCCTGACTATAAGCTATTCTTTAAAGATTCTAATGGTGCTGAGCTTAACTTGGCCTTTTGGTATCTAGATTCTACAAGAGATACATTTGCTAAGGACTTGGAGAAACAAGGTAAAGCTCTTAAGCATTTGGTACATTGTTTCTTAGGTGAAACTTATCAGTTTCCTGCTTTTACTTCACCTAAAGAATTACTTGATGGATGCTTACAGCTAATCCAACCTAAGATTTCTTCAGTAATGGTTAGACTGTATTGTACTTATGGTACTACTTTGTATCCTAAGAAGTATCTACAAGTAAGAAGCTATGTTCCTTTTATTGAAGCAGAAAGTGTGCTGCTGTCTGATACTCGTCTGAAAGCCAATAATATTGACCAGATGACTAGAATAGAAGAAGATGCTCCAGCTATGAATGCTGGAAGTTTTGCTGCTTCTAGTGATATTATCTAAAAATTAGATTGTAACTTTGTAATAATGGGGGATTAACAATCCCCCTTATTATATTATGATTAATCTTAATTCTTTAGACTATAATACATTATCATCTGAACTCATATTAGATAGAGTTTCAGAGTATCAAATCTTTGCATTCTACATACCAAATTTGCAACTCAATACTGCTATATGCAGCCCTCTTAGAGAGGATGATATTGCTTCTTTTAGTGTGTTTTATGCATCCACCTTGGATAAACTTCTATTCAGAGATTTTGCTACAAAAGAAAAAGGAGATTGTTTTGTATTTGTTTCTAGGTTATTTGGACTAGATTACTATGGTGCTTTGCGAAAAGTAGCTAATGACTTTGGACTTATTGACAGTGATATAGTGGGCAGAAAAAAGAAAATTAAAATCCCCAAAGACATTGACTACAAAGATAAATCTAGAGTACACATAGGCATAAAAATGCAAGAGTTCACCCCAAGAGATATACATTTCTGGGGACAATTTGGGATAAGTAAATCTACATTAAATAGGTATAATGTTTTTAGTTGTAAATTCATTTTCTTAAATGATTTAATAATACCTGTAGATAACTCAAAGAACCCTGCATATGCTTATCTAGAGAGCAAGGATAGAATCTATACATATAAAATATATCAACCCTATAACAAACAATTAAGATTTATATCAAATGTTGATAAATCTGTTTGGCAAGGATGGACACAATTGCCAAAGAGAGGTGAAAAGCTCATAATCACTAAATCTTTAAAAGATGTTATGTCACTTACAGAATTAACTGGTGTTCCTTCTGTATCTCTTCAAGCTGAAACAACTGATCCTAAGCCTCATATTGTTAATCAGCTGAAGAAAAGGTTTGATAAAGTGTATTTACTCTATGATAATGACTTCAATAAAGAAGTTAACTGGGGTAGAAAGTATGGCAGTGAGTTATCTTCTAAATTTCAGTTAAATCAAATAGAGATACCTGATGAATATAAATCAAAAGACTTTTCTGACCTAGTAAAAAACCATGGAAAGGAAGTATCCAAATCTTTAATTAAATCCCTAATTTTTAATCCTTTAATTTTTTAATTATGCGTACAATTCGTGTTATTTCTTCTCAATCAGATCGTGCTAAAAGTGTAGAATCTGCTGCAACCACTTGGAGTGAACTTCAAAGTGATTTGTCTTCTCATATTTCTGACATTGGAAATATGAAAGCTATTGTTCGTGAAACCAGAGTATCTTTGGAGTCTCCAGAAGCTCAACTTCCTGAAGGTAACTTTACTGTTATCTTGAGCATGAAGAAAATTGCTTCTGGCACCAATGATAATGGTACTCGTTACACTGATTCTCAAATCAGAGAGTTGCGTACTAAACTTCAAAACCTTTTTGAAGATGTATTAGCTGGTAATGTAGCTAATAACTCTAATCTTTCTGAAGATGAGGAAGATGATCTTGATCAACTACGTACTGAAGGAGTAATTTCCTAAGTAGTAGCTTTGCTATGATGTAAGAATAGGGTGGGGTATTTATTACCTCACCCTTTCTTATTTTTTTCTAAAAACCAAAATATGACAGAATTAGAAAAATTATTATCAACTGCTAGTGATGTAACTTCATTTAGAGATCTGGTAGTTAAAAACTATCCAAATGTGATAGTTAGGCCTGCTAACCAACTTCAAGGAGAAAACTATATATCTTCTGGCATTGGTATGTACAATCATTTTTATTTTGTAGATCCTGATAATATAGATTGGATATTTAATAGTTATGATGTAATTGTAAATCCTCGAAATAATAATATAAAAAGTCTTTATAACTACGATGAAGATTACTCAGTATCTCTAAACCATACAAATGAATATGTTATATTATCTCATGAAGCAGTTGATTTTAGTAACTTAGCAACTTTATACAAAGATTTTCATAAAACTACATTAGCTAATAAGTTTAAAGATTTTGGTTTAACAAAACTAAAACCTGTATTGGATGAAGTTTATGGTGAGAATTATGATTTACAACTTCACTTAAATGGATTTTTAGATCTACTTATTAGGTACCCACACATAACTATTACTAATACTAAACAAGAAAGTAGAGAAATAGAAGAATTATATTGTGTACTAACCTTTAATGAATCTTGCTTATTAAAAGAATTTCAAGGCTTTAGAGCTAAAATGTCTTTTAATGATGTAAAAAATAGTTACAGACATTCTCACTTAAACTTTAGAAGTTTAGAAAGTTTATTTGATGTATCATCGTTTTGCACAGGCAGTACTGATTTAACTGCACTTATCTCTGAGTTTAGGGAAGACTTTAATGAGGATAGGTTTGATTTGTTTTTATATCAAATAAACAATTTTGTAGAATGGGAATCTATTGAAGGCACTCCTTATATTCATTTATCAACAACTAACAACAGAAATTTAACTGTAGTATCAAGGCAATCAATAGATCCTGGTATTATTATAAGTGATTTTAATAAATTTTGCAATGCCTACAAAGAAAATCCTGATTTATTTAATCCTTTACTAAATTACAATAATTCAGGTAGTAGTGTAGAAGTGACTATTCAAAATACACTTAATTTAGCTAGAGCTTTAGCTCCATATACTACTTATTATGGTTATACTGATTCTGATGGTAATGTACAAACAAATAATACTGAACAGTACGATTATGCCTTACATCAACAGCAATTAGATATAGCTGTACAGAATGCACATTTTAAAACCTTTAGAAACATCCCCATAAATTATGAAGCCACAAGCATTGATCAACAAGCAGAAGTCACAACAGAATTCTGCAGTGAAGAACTCTTATCCTTCACAAGGGAAACTTTACAACAATTATTTACAAACCACTACACCAGTTTACAGACCGAAGATGTTTATCTCTCCAGAGATAATATCAAAAATTTGGTTCTTGTGTCATAAAATTAACACAGTAGAATGGTCTGGTATTGTATTTTGTAAAACTGAAGGCCATCCTATTAATCCTGAAACCTTTAGCATTAGAGCTATAGACATTTTGCCTATGCATAAAGGTGAGCCTACCTATACTGAATTTGAAGTAGATGAAAGAATCATTGATGCCTATGATAATAATCCAGAGCTAGAAGATTGTAAAATGGGTATTATTCACTCTCATGTTAATATGGGAGTATTCTTTAGTGGTACAGATTCTTCTACTTTAAATGAGTATGCTAAGCTTTCTAATTTTTGTATTTCTTTAATTGTTAATAACAAAGGTGAAATGGTAGCCAAAGCTGCTTATCCTATTAATAATAAAACAAAAAGATATGCTAAAGAGTACAAAGATTCTGATGGCAACTGGATTCCTCTTACTGCTAATCAAGAAGAAGAAGTATCTACTTTTGATGTAATAACACTAGACTTAGACATTGTTAAAGAGATAGATACTTTCTTTGAGTCTATGACTGATAAAGCAATTAAAGAAAGTCATACAGCCTACAATAACTTTGGTAACTATAATTATAATACTGGCAGTAGTAAAAGTATGTATGGTAATTATAACTATGGAGATGATTATGATATAGATACTTATAATAAGCCAACTTATAATCAAAGCCAATCTACATTGCCTAAGCTTTTTGATGATAAGCCATTTGTAACTAATAACAAAGTCACATTTACCAAAAAAGAGATGGAACTTTTTTTGTGTAAATTGATGTTCTTAGATCCTGCATATAAAAGTACTGATAGCTTTGAACAAGCTTTAGTTAAGCTTGATGCTAAGTTTAGTGGTATGGATCAAGATGCTTATGCATTTCATATAGAAGATAAGATTGAAGATTGTTACAAAGAAGTGTTCTTTATTAAAAAAGGACAGCTAATCAATAACAATTCTATGGCTGATTTTCTTACTGATGTAATGGAGTATTGTTTAGAAGTTGCTTATGATATTAAAAGTAGTACTGCTGAATTTCTTTATACAGTTATAGCTGATTATTTTACAGATGTACTTGAAGATGATGACGATACTACTTCTTGGAATAATTCTTTTAACAAATCAAACAACTAATGACAGACAGATTTAAAGAAGCTGTGTGGTTACCTAAAGCCCAGTCCCATAACATTACTGTTGGTGGGGCTGGGGGTATAGGTTCTGTGGTAACCTTTCTTCTATCTAGGATAGAACCAGCATCAATTAGTATCTATGATAATGATACTGTGGATAATATAAATTTATCAAATCAACTATTTAGTTTTCAACATATAGGTAAAAGTAAAATAACTGCTGTTGCAGATGTTGTTTTTAGGTTTAGTGGTTATGATAGATTAAGTCCTAATAATGCATTAGTAACACCTGAAACTACAACTAGTGAAGTAATGTTTAGCTGTTTTGATAATATGGCAGCTAGACAGGTTATGTTTGACCTATTTACTAGAGATATGAATATGTATTCTTCTGAAGGAATTGAGCCTATATTAATTGATGGTAGATTAACTGCTGAGCAGTTCTACATTTATGTAGTTACTAGAGATAAAGTAGATAGGTACAAAGAAACTTTATTTCCTGATTCAGAAGCTGCTGTATTACCTTGTGGTTTTAAAGGCACTACACATAATAGTTTTATGATAGCAAGTAAAATGGTAGCTGCATATACTAATTTTTGTGCTAATTTAGTAACTGAAGAACCTGTTAGAGATGTACCATTTTGCATTGAAAATGATATTTTTACTATGACTGAAATTGTAACCTTTTAATTAGTACCTATGCAAAATTTATTATTTACAGGAAACCCTACAAATACTTCTGGGCATGAAGATAGATACACAAATTCCTTTAAAATAAAATATAATCAAGAGTATTGTGTATATTCAGGTAATCATTACATACCTTCAATTAGTGTATATAGTGTTTTAAATCGTTTACATAGCAGCTATAAATATATTCGAGAGTTTTTGGATAGGCCTGAAAATGAATCTTTACAATCTATAATAAGTGCTAATCAAATTTGTAATCAGTACTTATTAGAACTATCTAATACTTTTTTAGATGTTAATGTTCCTATTTCTGTTAAAGATGATATAGTTAAAACTAGAATAAAAGAAGTTCTTAATAGCTACCTCACTCCTTGTAATGATTTAAGATTAAGAAAAGGGCCTATGATTAGGCGTAGTTTAACAGATTTAGAGATTACTAGTTTTCTAAGCCAAGGAATTTTACACATTGCTTCAAGAGCTGGTAATTTTTATTGGGGAGGTGGTATTTTTGGTGTAGCTCAGATGTATAAAAATAATCAATATTTTTATTCTGGTATGTTTAATCCTCTTGCAATACTAGCTATTAAAACTGAAGCTGTGCAGTTACCTAGGCTAGCAGGACTATATAATAGTATTGAACGTAATAAAGGTGATCAATGTAATTACCACCACTTAGAAAATAAAGAAGGTTTGTTTAAACTCTATGTACAGGCTGGTTTTGACTATAAAGATTTTCCATCTCAAAGCTTTAGAAAAGTATATAGAAATATACTTCTTCCTTTTGCTGAAGAGAACAACATTGAAATAGTCACTGTACCTGATCTTAAAGCTCAACTCTTTTACGAAGTAGATTTACCAGTATTTAATAATGCAATACAAAAATCTAAAGAAGAGAAGGAAATTATGATTAAAGTTATTACTGATTATCTTAGCGGTATAACTCCAGAGCCTGAACCTGCTGAAGAGACTTTTCAAGTTTTATGGTAACTTTATTTTTTATTCCTGGAAATGTACCCTCCTTGAAGAATTCCAAAGTGAAGACTTCAAGGGGGATATTTCCTTCTAAAACTGTAGTAAAATACTTAAGAGATATAGGTATTTTAAAATACTCTGTGAGAGATAAACAAGTTCAAGAGTATAAAACAAAGCCTAATCTATTTAGAGAATCTCTTAAAGATTTTCCTATTATTGACAATTACCCAATTAAACTAGGATTTCATTTTGTTCGCAAAACAAAGGCTGAATTTGATTTTAATAATGCCACACAGATTATCCAAGATTTATTAGTAGCTCATGATTTCATTACAGATGATAGCATGAAATACTTAATCCCATATGTATTAGAAATGGATAACAAATATTACTCTGTGGACAAAGAAAATCCTGGTGTTTATTTAAAGCTAGAATTATGACTGAAAAAGAAATTAAATCTCCAAACATCAATAAAATGATAGGAGTAATTATTGATCAAAGGACTACTGTGTATTTTAAACCAGGAACTCCCATTGAAAAAATAAATAGGAAAGTAGAGCTTTATAAAAAATCTCTAGAAAAATCAACAGTTAACATTGTAATATCACATGATCATGAGTTATAGTTCTCAATTTCCTACAATTAGTTTTAGTAGATTAGCTTTATTTGACAGAAGTCCTTATCTATATTATAAAAAATATATACTAGGTGAAGTCATAGAAGATGACACTACTACCTTAGATATAGGTTCTGCAGTAGATTGCCTTATTACAGAGCCTGATGAATTCCACAATAGATTTGCTGTAGCTACAGTTCCTGTGCCTACAGCTATGATGGGTGATTATGTAAAGTCTTTATACAAAAATTATAAAAGCTTACTAGAATCTACTCCTTTATCTGAAGAAGCTTGCTATAATGGTGCTGAAGTTACTGCTTATACAGAAGCTGGATTTAAGATTAGTTTTGATAAAGTAAAAGAAAGATTTCTTGCTGAAGGTTTGGCTTATTTTAAGTTTTTAGATGCATCAGAAGGAAAGCTAACTATCTCTTTTGAGAATTTTACTATAGCTCAAACTGCTGCTAATATACTTAAATCCAACAGGTTTACTGCTAAGTATTTAAGTGAAACTTTAGAAGGTAATAAGCAAAGATTCTATCAAGTAGATTCTACATTTACTTATGATAACATCAATTACAGAGTAAAGCTAGATGCTATTGTTGTAGACCATGATAATAAAACCATACAGCCACTAGACATTAAAACTACTAGTGATTCCCCTTATGGCTTTACAAAATCTATGTGGAAATACAGATATGATTTGCAAGCAGTAATTTATTCTCACTACATTAGTACTGAATTTATTCAAGTTAATAATTTACAAGGATATACTATAATGCCGTTTAAGTTTATTGTCATCAATGTTAAGTATCCTAATAACCCTTTAATCTGGAAATTCAGTGAAACTGATTTTATGGCAGCTAAGCTTGGAAAAGCAGCTGGATATTCAGTGAAGAGCATGTGGGAAATTATGGATGATTTAGATTGGCATATTAGTAATGACCTTTGGGATTATACAAGAGAAGTTTATGAAAATCAAGGTGAGTTAACAACTAATATGTATGACAAGGCAAAAACCCCAGAAGAATAAAGCTTCCTTTTTAATTCTGCCTATGCTAGGCCCAGATCAATCATATTTTGATTGGTCTGGGTTACTAGTAAATTGTTATATCCAAGATGCTAACTATCCAGAATACAATAACCATATTGTATTATTGTTAAACTATCCTGAGTATCTTAATGCTAATAACTTAGGTAAGATTGTATCTATGGAAAATAAGCTATATAATGACCTAGACCACCTACTAATTAAAAGATATGATCCTGATGTACACCACTCTGTATTTATCTACAATGTTCCTAAAGAACATCAAGATGATTATGATTGGTTTATGTACAGCAGATATTCTAAGATGAGTCCTAAATACAAAAATAAAGTTGTAGACTTCCATGTAGGCAGTCCTACTAAAGGTATTATAGGTGTGTTATCTAGGAATGAGCATATGCTTAGGAATGTGCATAAAAATCTAGGCTGTTTAGCTCAAGAATGTAAATGTACTCCTAATACATATCTAAGATGTAAACATTTTAGTGATTACTCTTTTGACTTTAGTAAGGCTGAGGTATGGGGTAATATAGGTGAAGAAGAGATATTGGATATAAAAATAGAAGATCATAGAAGAATTAAAGTAAAATGAAGCCAACAACTATTAATCAATTAGGAGATTGGTATCAGGAGTTCCCATCTTTTTGGGAATCTCCTGGTACTAATAACATTGTAAAGGCTATTAGTAGTGAGTATCAAAGATATAAAGTTTATCCTGAACCACAGAATATATTTAGGGCATTTGAATTGTGCCAGTATAAAGATATAAAAGCTGTGATATTAGGTATGGATCCTTATAATGATGGTAATGCTACTGGTCTAGCTTTTGGTGTTAATACTCTAAAAATAAATCCCAG
>Ga0209986_10001586_pt1 | contig 21610 bp, 18 predicted proteins | sample BlataG_FD_183168 | JGI IMG/M metagenome (GOLD analysis project Ga0209986, IMG submission 183168) | Deep subsurface microbial communities from Black Sea to uncover new lineages of life (NeLLi) - Black_00105 metaG (SPAdes) (version 2) | ecosystem: Environmental > Aquatic > Marine > Oceanic >... | reverse complement strand
ACGAGCCCCACCGGATTTCCTGACTTGCGCCTGAGCACTGCTGCACACAATTCAACTGGAATCTCGTTCCCATGTTTATCCAGGAATGCAACCTCTGCCACCTGGCTACTCCCCCCCCTTAGCGCACCTGCCCAGAGACCTACAGCCCTGTCACGGTCTCTACTGGCAACAAAGCTGAAGCAGTTCAGCCCCACCATTTCTTCTTCCCTGTCAGCAAATCCGAGTACTTGAAGCGTTGCACGATTTACCTCTGTGATATTGTCCTGCAGGTCGGTAACTATTATGAGCTCACCCATAGAATCAATCATTGTATGCAGTTTTTCTTCCGATAGTTGCAGTGCCTCCTCTGCCTTCTTATGTTCCAGGCGGTCATTATGCCTGCGCAACACCTCGGGAAGCATCACTGGCAGCAAACGCAAATGAGCTTGAGCGGTGTCCTTGATGATATAGTCATCAACCCCGACCTGGAGTGCTTCAACTGCAAATTGCTCCGAGCCAGTTCCCGTCAACATAACAAAAGGGGTGCGTATATCTTCTTCGCGCATTCTTCGGAACAGGTCCAGCCCGGATATGCCAGGCAGCTTGTAGTCAGCCACCACTATGTCGAACGCCTGCGTGCCTGAGCGAAGTTGTTCCAGTGCCTCCTCAGCCCGCACACATTCCGTAATCTCGCAAGAGATTGGGCTCTTTCGGAAGGCACGGTGAAAGGCACTTCTGTCTTGTTTGTTATCCTCCACCAGCAGAATGCGCAGGATAGCTGCTGTCTTATCTTTGCTCATTTCACCTCCTCCATGATGATTACAAATAACCTTCTATCCATCTTTGTCCTCCCTGTAGGTCCCGGGAGGCGCCACAACCTATATTAGAATTTATGCTAAGTTTATCAGTAATTTTCTGTTTCTGTCAAGTATAGGAAACCTCTGTCCAGTTTTCACATGGTTCAAATACATTGGCTAGAAGTTCCTATAGGGTCGGGGCTTGTACCCGACCAGGGAGGGGATGAGGCGGGTATAAAACCCGCCCCTACGATTGCCGAATTTTTTATACGTGATTTATCAAGGAAGTGTTATATTATAGACAGGTTTTACTGAGGCGGTAGCGCTGTATGTTATAATGACATTACCTGATAAGAATTTGAGCAGGAGGAAGTGTTAGCAATGGGATTGCTAGCAAGTAATAAAAGGCATAAAAAAAAAGTGCTTATCGCTGATGACGATATACAGGTCAGACAGCTACTGAGTAGCATCTTGAAAAACGACTATACCGTACTCACCGCAAGAGATGGTAGAGAGGCAATAGACCTGGCTCTCAACGAGAAACCCGACCTCATTCTGATGGACATACTGATGCCAAATATGGATGGCTATACCGCCTGCAGTGTAATTAAAAGCGACCCGGAAACCAGGTCAATCCCACTGATAATGATCACCGGAATCGATCATAAACTTAACAGGAGCTTTAGTGAGAAGATAGGCGCCGACGGCTATTTAACCAAGCCCTTTGATTGCCAGGTCCTTCAAGATAAGATTAATCTCTTGCTTGGTCATGTCCCTTCGATATGAGTATCAGCCGGTATGGCTGCCCCGGTCACCTGACTTGTTTTTATCGAACTTCATTCCAGCTATGGTTATGTTTCTTCCCACCTGGTAGTGTTCTTCACCATACCCGACTTTTCAATGGTGTTTCGTTTCTTACAGAACACTCTTTTCAAATCCTTCCCGGGCGGGTATGAAACCCACCCCTACGAGCTTTTATTAGACTGTTTGAAGAGCATCATATGAGCGGTGTTGCCACTATGGCAAGTACGTTATTTTTGAAGGTGGTTTCTGATGCAGTTCGAACTCTATTCCAGCTTCCTGGAACAGATCCCTGAAGAAATCATCTGCATAGCTGCCATAGGTAACGAAACGCTTTATTCTGGCATTCACCAGCATCTTGGAGCAGAGTACGCAGGGTGAATGGGTGCAGTAGACCGTAGCACCCTCCAGCGTAACACCATGGAGGGCAGCCTGTATGATTACGTTCTGCTCCGCGTGGATTGAGCGACATATCTCATGCCTCGTTCCTGATTCAACGTTCATCTCATCCCTGAGGCAGCCAAGCTCAAGGCAATCCTTGAGCCCGGCGGCGGCTCCGTTATAACCAGTCGCTAGTATGTGCTTGTTCCTCACCGCCACGGCGCCTACATGATGCCGCAGGCAGGTTGACCGCTCTGCCACCACCGAGGCTATCTTGAGGAAGTATTCATCGATATCCGGCCTGCTTGCCTTTTTCATCTCAAAGCCATTAGAACTCGCCTGGTTTCATTTTCCAGGGCTTCCAGCGAAGACTCGTTTAATATGGTGAAATCAGCCATAGCGATCGGGCCTCCCTTGTTTAGCTTCTCTATCTCCGCCTTATCACGGGTGGCTGCTTCCTCGCCCATCAACGGTCGGTTTATCCTGATACCAAGCCTTCTATGCCTGATAGCAGGCGATGCATAGACAGCGACCACTTTAAAATCCTCGCCATAGCTATCCTTTAGCAAGATATACTCCTCCCACGAGTAAAGCCCATCCACCACGACATCCGACGACTTCAAAGCGTCATCAATCCTGGGCAGGTTCAATTTGGCATAGACTGCCATTCCCTGCTCACTTCTCAATTGCTCCCTGACATCACGCTCATTTTTCTCATTCAACTCAAATCCCCTCTTCCTCACCTCTTCCTCGGTAACATCCCCAAACCGTATTTTCTGAAATCCATTCTCCTCAAATATTCGAGCTACTGTTGATTTGCCCGCACCTGCCATGCCAACAATCGATATTACTTTCATTGCCTGTCTGTATCTCACGATAAACTTTCTCAGCTATTATAGAGAAAAAACCCAGGGTTCAGCAATAAGGTTGGCATAAAACTCACCCAGCTAACAACACCCGGTTTATGGTTCCCTTCAACTGCCCGGCTTTGAAAGGCTTGGTAATATAGGAGGCTCCGGTCTTGAAAAGGAAATCCGTGGTATCCACACCCATGACATCCCCGGTGATAAACACCACTCTATCAACCAGAGACGGAGCCACCTTCTGAATACGCTTATATAATTCTATGCCGCTCATGCCAGGCATCTTAATATCCAGCAGTACGAGGTCATATCCCCCCTCCTCAATCTTTTTCAGGGCATCAGCGGCAATATCTACGGTCTCCACCTCATGCCCCTCCCCAGCCAATACATCGCTCAAGTATTGCAGATTTGTCGGTTCATCATCCACCACCAGTATCCTGGCTTTAGCTACCTTCCGAGGCTCATCGACATCTGTCTTAAACAGCTCCAGTTGTTCGGCCATGGAAACTACAGGCACCTCTACAATTAAGGTGGCTCCCTTACCCGGCTTGCTTTTCACATATATCTGCCCGCCATGTTCAGCTATTATCCCCTGACAGATGCTCAAACCGAGACCTGTTCCCTGCCCTACCTCCCTGGTGGTGAAGAAGGGGTCGAATATTCTATCAATGTTCTCCTTTGCTATACCGGGACCATCATCTTTGAAAGATATCCGAATGGTCTTGTCTATCGCCTCCGTCCTGACCAGTAGCTTACCATTACCATGTGCCAGAACCATTTCCTTCTCGGCGTTCATAATCAGGTTAATGAACACCTCCTGGAGATGACCGGCATCAGCCACAGTCTGGGGCAACTCAGGGGCAAGACGGGACACAACCTCTATACCGGCAGTTTCCATTTCATAAGCCCGTAGTTTAAGGGTAGTCTCGATAATCTGGTTAATATCAACATAAGCCTTCTCTGCCTTACTCTGGCGGGCAAAGGAAAGCAGCCTATCAACAATACTGGCTACCCGCTGACCTCCATCATGTATAATTTTCAGCCGCTCTATAACATCCTCAGGAAGGTCATTTCTCTCCACCAGCATCTCGGCAAAGCCGATAACGCCGACCAGTGGATTGTTTATCTCATGGGCTACTCCCGATGCCATCTCGCCAATAGTAGCCAGGCGGCTTTCCAGATATGCCTTTCGCTCCAGCTCCTTTTTCTCCCCCTCTAACCTCCTGCGCTCGGTGACGTCGCGAAATATTCCCCTGCTTCCAGCATAATTGCCTTTAGTATCATAAATAGCAACTACTTTTGTCTCACCGTAGACTTCTTCTCCTCCTTTTGTTAACCGTACCAATTCATAAGTGAATTCTCCCTCCCGAACCAGCTTTTCTATTCTCTGCCTGAAACCTGCTGAAGATTCTTCACTTAATACCTGTGTAACATGCATTCCAACCAATTCTTCTTTAGAATATCCCAGAGTCCTGGCCATTGAATCGTTCACATAGGTAATATTTCCATCCTTATCCGCAATGTGCATTAAGTCACTTGCGGTTTCCATGAAAGTACGGCACTTCTCTTCTGACTCTTGTAAAGACTCCACTGCCTTCCTGCGCTCGGTGACGTCTCGAAATACCCCTCTGCCTCCCATAAAATTACCATCACTGTCATAAAAAGCAACAACCTTTTCCTCACCATAAACCTTCTCGCCTTCTTTTGTTAACCACACGGTCTCATGACTGAACATCCCCTGTTTAATTAGTTTATTCGATTTCGCTTTGAAAATTTTTGCATCTTCTTCAGTTGAAATACTAGTAATATGCATTCCAATCATTTCTTCTTTAGAATATCCCAGAGTCCTGGCCATTGAATCGTTCACATAAATAAAATTCCCATCCTTATTATCAATGTGCATCAAATCACTTGCGGTCTCCATGAAAGTACGGAACTTCTCCTCGGACTCTCGCAAAGCCACCTCCGCCTTCCTGCGCTCGGTGATGTCACGGGCGATACCTGAAATCCCAATCACTTTCTCCCCTAGAATCAGTGGTACTCCAGTGACTTCTGCCAGCAAATATTCACCAGATTTCGATAGAAACCTCAATTCAAACGGTGAAACCCTTTCTCCGCTCAAGGCTCGCTGGAGTTTTTCCATTGCCAGTGGCAAATCATCTGGATGCAGGATAGATACAAAGGACTGGCCAATCCACTCCCCACAGGACCAACCCATAATTGTTTCAAATGCGGGGCTCAGCGAAGTAATCGTAGCCTCTGGTGAAAGTGTCCAGATAACATCGCTTGCGCTTTCAATGACACCTCGGTATAGTTCCTCGGATTCCCGCAGCGCTTCTTCTGCCTCAACCCTCCCGACAACATCCCCGATCCTCTCGGCAAGCCCCCTGATTAAATCAACCTCTTCTTTCAAGAACGGTATCTCATCGGTATAGTAAACCGTCAGACTTCCCTCAATCCCACCAGCAACTTTAATGTCAGATGAAATGCGGTATTGACTCTCGGTAAAGTCTTTACCTTGATATTTGTTGCCCCTGAGCGTAATTTCAGCTCTCGCCAGCTCAGGGTATTGTAACGCCAGCGGCACCATGCCAATCACTTTATCAAGGAACTCATCCAGAGAACTGCTCTCCTCTGAAGCCACACCCACATCATAAAAGCAACGAAGCTCATTTAATCTTGTTATTAAATCGCGGCTCAGTATGGCTCCTTCTCCGTCCGCTAGCTTACGCTGGGCTTCGGCTGCCTCCAGCTCGGCAATCTGCCGGCGCAGCAATATCACTTCATCTATGAGCTGCTCCTTTGTTTTATCCTTATCCTCTATTATCTCGCTCATTTTCCCACATAAAGAAGCTATATTTCCTATAAGGCTAACACTAAAAAAGGGCACCCTCAACCACTTAAGCTCAGCAATTTCAGTACACTTGCCTAATCCTCATTTTTCCCAGCCATTATAAATTATTCCTGAGCTACTCCCGGATACTTTAGTTTGAATATAAACCCAAGCTATTTTTTTGTCAACTACCGAAAAGTATAAAAGCCAGGCGTGACATTAAGGTAACCAGGGTGAACAACTTGAGGATTACTCAGCGCCCGGGCTGGACGGAAATCATGTAGCCAGATACGCAGGCTTGTTACGGTGAATGCTTGAACACCCTGGTGCCGAGGGAGGGACTCGAACCCACACTCCCTTTCGGGAAACGGATTTTAAGTCCGCCGCGTCTACCATTCCGCCACCTCGGCAAAAGTAAAAAGGCGGCGAGCGGATTCGAACCGCTGTATGGGGGTTTTGCAGACCCCTGCCTTAACCTCTTGGCTACACCGCCATAAACTTACTACAGTGACTCTATGGAGCGGAAGACGAGATTCGAACTCGCGACCTCTTCCTTGGCAAGGAAGCATTCTACCGCTGAACTACTTCCGCCCTCGGTCTAGATTCTACCGCCTCGTGCCACCTCAATCAAGTTAACCTGGTGCCGAGGGGGAGACTTGAACTCCCACGGGCTTACGCCCACCACCCCCTCAAGATGGCGTGTCTACCTATTCCACCACCTCGGCATGGCAGGGGCGGCAGGATTCGAACCCACGACCTGCGGTTTTGGAGACCGCTGCTCTACCAACTGAGCTACACCCCTACAAAAGCGAGTAAATTATAGAGGAAATTACTGGAAAATCCAATATAAACTTGATATCCATATCTAAAGCGGTATAACCAGGATGTGGAAGCTTTAAACAAGGCAGGGTAAAATACAGGGGAAGATAATAGAGGATGAACAGCCAGTACATAACTTTAATCAATCGATACTGCGGGTTCGCCGCATGGTAACATCCATCATTCTGGCCGGTGGGAGAAGTCAGCGGATGGGCAAGTGCAAGGCGCTGCAAACTATCTGCGGCAAAAGCCTTATTGAGCGCGTTACCGAACGGCTTACCCCTTTAAGTAGCCAGATTCTGATAGTAACCTCTCAACAACAACCCGAACTTCCTGTCTCCTGCGAGGTAGAAGTCGTGGTAGATATTTATCCCGCCAAAGGACCTCTCGGTGGCATATATACAGGATTGATGGCTTCTGAGTCTCCATATAATATCGTGGTTGCCTGCGATATGCCTTTCCTGAATATCGAACTACTGCGCTATATGGTTGAACTATGCCAGGATTTTGATGCGGTTGTACCTCGACTGGGAGAAGGGAAGATTGAGCCGCTACATGCTATTTACTCTAAAACCTGTCTGAGTACATTAAGAACAGAACTGGAGTGCAACCATCTGAGGGTCGATCGGGTGTTGAATAATTTGAATATTCGATATGTCGAGCTGGCAGAATCCAGGAGATTCGACCCTCAGCTTTTAAGCTTCTTCAACTCGAATTTCCCTTCTGACCTGAAGCGAGCCGCAAAGATTGCCACAGAGGAGCAAAGCTGACTTCGCAAAGACAGAGTGAGGCGTGGAGATTGCTTCGGGGCTGGCTCCCCTCGCAATGACAGTAGAGGAGGCAGAGTGTCACTAATCATGTGGAAGAGACTTATCCTATACAGTGTTTTTTATGCTGTGATATAATGTGCCTCATCATGTTTAATCGAGGTACTGTATGCTAGAGGGAGAAAGAAAGAACGACATTATCACACAATTCAGAATCAAAGAGGGTGATACTGGGTCTGCTGAAGTCCAGGTTGCGTTACTCACTGAAAGGGTAGTTATGTTAACGGAACATCTCAAAGTACATCGCCATGATTATCACTCACGCCGTACCCTTATGAAAGTACTTGGCCGGCGTAAAAGACTCCTTTCTTATCTTAATAAGGTAAATCCTGAGCGATCTCACTCGCTTACATCAAGATTGGGGCTGAGGAAATAGTATGACCAACACCTTTGAGCGCTCAATAGCTGGCCGACCATTTACCATCCAAATAGGGGAACTTGCACAGCAGGCAAACGGTGCTGCAACTGTTCGTTACGGTGATACAGTAGTGCTGGTCACTGCCTGTGCCGCACAAGAACCTATAGCGGGGAAGGGCTTCGTGCCCCTCACAGTGGACTATGAAGAGAAACTCTACGCAGCCGGTAAAATACCAGGCAGTTTCTTCAGGCGAGAGGGTCGCCCTACCGAGGGAGCAATCATAACCTGCCGGTTTATTGATCGCTGTTTAAGACCACTCCTCAGCAAGGAATTCAATCATGAGATGCAAATTATAACCACAGTACTCTCCGTTGACATGGAAAACGACCCTGATACTTGTGCCCTCATTGGTGCCTCAGCAGCTTTGACTATCTCCGATATCCCATTTTCAGGGCCGGTATCAGCAGTGCATGTCGGCTATATAGATAACAGCCTGGTTTTAAATCCCACTTTGCCCCAAATGGAAAATAGCCTGTTCGATATAGTTGTTGCCAGTACCAAGCAAAGCATAGTGATGGTGGAGGCTGGTGCTAAAGAGGTCTCTGAGAATCTGGTGCTGGAAGCAGTGGAATTCGGGCATAAAGCTAATCAGGAGCTTATTATGCTCCAGGAGGAACTACAGCAAGCCTGCGGCAAACCCAAAATGGAGGTCGAAACCAGAGAAGCCTCACCTGAACTTTCCACCCGCGTCAGTGCCTTATTTGGCGATAAACTGGACGAAGCCTTACATCAACCAGAGAAATCGCAGCGGAATCAGGCTTTAACCTCGCTTAAGGAAGAAATAAAACGGGAATTAGCCGACTCCTTCCCAGAAGAGGAGATTCGCTATGCTTTTGAAACCCAGCTTAAGGCGGCGGTCAGGAAGTGGATTCTGCAAAAAAGACAACATTTAGATGGCCGCCAGGCTGATGAAATTCGCCCTGTTCACTGCCAAGTCGGTCTTCTACCTCGCGCTCATGGTTCGGGTCTATTTAGCCGGGGAGAAACACAGGTGTTAACCATTGCCACCCTGGGTTCCGCAAAACAGGAGCAGTTACTGGATGATTTGGGCCTGGAGGATACTAAACGCTTCATGCACCATTATAACTTTACCCCGTTCTCCACAGGGGAGGTAAAACGAGCAGGGTCGCCAGGGAGACGGGAGATCGGGCATGGCGCTTTAGCCGAGAGGGCAATCAAACCGGTAATACCTTCAGAAGAGGATTTTCCTTACACTCTTCGTTTGGTCTCGGAAGTGCTTGGCTCTAATGGGAGCACATCTATGGCCAGTGTCTGTGGCTCGACTCTTTCATTGATGGATGCTGGTGTGCCGATTAAAGCACCAGTGGCTGGAATAGCTATGGGGCTGGTCACGGGAGAGAATGGGGAGTATGTCATCCTGACTGATATAGAGGGAATAGAAGATGCTAATGGAGATATGGATTTCAAGGTTGCCGGCACCTCTCAAGGAATTACAGCTTTACAGCTCGATATTAAACTTAAAGGAATGGGCATTGAGATTATAGCTGAAGCTCTAAGCCAGGCACATCGTGCTCGCCTGGAGATACTGGACAAGATAACACAGGCTATCAGCGTTACCCGTGCTGAACTCAGTCCTTATGCGCCCAGGATGTATAAGATTACCATCGATTCTAGCAAGATTGGCAGTGTTATCGGTCCTGGTGGTAAGACCATAAGGTCCATCACCGAAGAGACCAAAACAACCATAGACATACAGAATGACGGTACGATTACCATTGGCTCTTCGAGTGAAGAAGCAGCCCAAAAAGCAATTAAAATAATAGAAAGCTTAACCCAGGAGGCGAAGCCAGGGTGTACTTATACTGGAAAAGTAACCAGGATACTGAGCTTTGGAGCCATGGTGGAAATACTCCCGGGTAAAGAAGGCCTGGTCCATATCAGTGAACTTGACAGCAATTACGTAGCCAAAGTTGAGGATATAGTCAAACTCGGCGATGAGGTAACGGTCAAAGTTATTGAAATTGACGATATGGGGAGGGTAAATCTATCACGCAAAGCACTGCTTGAAGGGCAATCTCGCCTGAGTGACGCTGAAGTAAAGGACACCTCTGCTGCCACGCACCGCTGGCAGAAGCAGCCAGCTCCCCGTCGTACTCACCCGCCTGCTAAAGGCAGTCGCTACTCCAGATGAAATAACAGATAAGCCACTTCAATATGTGGGGGAGGTGACGTTTGAAATTAACTAGGGTGATTATACATGGAGCCCTGGGAAAGATGGGACAGGAAATAACCAGTGCAGTGCTCCGCGAGCCCGGGCTAAAGATAGTCGGTGCCGTAGAAAAAAAAGTAACGCAGAAATACCTTCCTTTAACCGAAGCCTTAACCGATACTTCAGAGCTGGTGCCATTTTCCTCTGACTTAGACTTTCTTCTGAAGACCTGCAGTCCTAATGTTGTGGTGGATTTCACCAACGCCGCAGCTTCTATGGCGGCTGCTCGAATTACCCTAAAACATAAAATTAGCATGGTTATAGGCACCTCAGGTCTCTCCGAGGAAAACGTGAAGGAGATTGAGCAACTTTGCCGGGATAACAAAGTTGGTGCCGTATTAGCGCCCAACTTCTCACTGGGCATAGTGCTACTGATACAAATGGCAAGGGTTGCTGCCAGGTCCTTTGACCATGCTGAGATTATAGAAATGCACCATGCGAATAAACTCGACGCGCCTTCGGGAACTGCAATAGCCACAGCAAAAGCCATGCTGGCTGCGCATGGCGGACCCTTCCTCCATCCTAAAACTGAGAGGGAAATAGTCGCTAGCGTTAGAGGTGGGGAAATAGGTGGTATAGCTATCCATAGCCTGCGTTCGCCAGGATTTATGTCAGGTCAAGAGGTCATATTCAGCGGCGCGGGGCAAACACTGAGGTTACATCATGAATCTATAAGCCGGGAGTCCTTTATACCAGGAATTATATTAGCCATCAAGGAAGTGATAAAACGTAAAGAGTTGCTTTATGGACTGGATTCCTTACTGGATATAGAAATTAAATCTTAATCTCTATATCCCATGAGATGGGAGCTGGGAATTTGTTCAGGATTTAGAGTTTGGAAACCGGAGTTTTAGCTAAAATGGAAGGGTTTAATGTTGCTATTGTTGGCGCCATGGGTCTTGTAGGGCACGAGCTTATCAGGATTCTTGAGCAGCGGGATTTTCCCATAGCTTCACTGCAACTATTCACCTCCAGCCCCTTTTCAAACACCGAACTGTTCTTTAACCATCAGAAAATCAAGGTTAAAAAAGCTACAACAGAAATATTCCACGATATCGATATCGCCTTTTTCGCGACCGCTCCCAACGTCTGCCGTCGCCTCTCACCTTCAGTTGTTAAAGCTCAGGCAGTAGTCATTGATAATAGCTCTGCTTTCAGGATGGACCCTTCAGTTCCTCTCGTAGTTCCTGAAGTAAATCCACAGGATATAGAGCTGAATAAAGGGATAATCGCCAACCCAGGCTGCCCCACAATTCAATTGGTGACTGCTCTTTATCCCCTGCACAAGGTTAATCCCATAAAAAGAATCGTTGTAAGCACCTATCAATCGGTATCAGACAGTGGAGCCGATGCCTTAAAGGAGCTAACAAGCCAGGTAAAACTAGTTTTGGGAGGGCGCCATGTCTGCCCTCACGTCTTTTCCCACCAAATAGCCTTTAACGTGCTACCCGAAATCGATGTTTTCCTGGATAATGGCTATACCAGGGAAGAGCAGAAGATAGTGGAAGAAACACGGAAAATAATGCACACCAATGATATAGAAATTTCGGCAACCTGCGTCCGAGTCCCTGTTTACTTTGGACACAGTGAAGCTGTGAACGTAGAATTCACCCTACCTTTCAGCCCAGAAGAGGCAAGGGCTATCCTGGCTGAAGCACCCGGAATCAGTGTTCTGGATGATCCTGCTGTTAGCTTTTACCCTCAACCCTGGGCAGCTACAGGTTCAAATCATGTATTTGTGGGCAGAATCCGAAAAGACACTTCCCACGATAGAGGACTGGTTATGTGGATAGTAGCTGATAATTTACACAAAGGGTCAGCGTTAAACGCCGTACAGATTGCCGAGATAGGAATACAGATGGGCAAGATAGAGCAAAAGGAGAAGCGGTATCACTCTATCGCTCAGGCTTTGTCCGTCGAGGGAGAATAACCTCAGATGCATCAACCAGGTCGATTGTTAACAGCCATGGTAACACCCTTTGATGCTGAGAGCAAAGTTGATTATCAGCGGGCCAAGAGTCTGGCTCAAGCCCTGCTTAATTCCGGCAGTGATGGACTGCTGCTCTCCGGCACCACCGGAGAATCCCCTACTCTCAGCCGAGAGGAAAAATTACGCCTTTATACTGAGGTCAAATCCTCAATAGCTAACCGTGGGGCAATAGTGGCCGGCACTGGCAGCTACAATACCAGGGAAAGCCAGGAGTTAACCAAGGAGGCGGAGAAAATTGGAGTTGATGCCTGCTTGCTGGTAGTTCCCTATTATAATCGGCCAACACAGCAAGGCTTATTTGAGCATTTTAGCGCCATTGCCCGAGCTACAACCTTGCCCTGCATCCTGTACAACGTTCCATCACGAACTGTCACTAACCTCGCCGCCGACACTGTAATCAGGCTAAGCCAGATAGATAACATCGTGGGCATAAAAGAAGCCAGCGGCAATCTCCAACAAATAGCTCAGATTATTCAAGGGGCTAAGAACGGCTTCCTGGTTTACAGCGGTAATGACAGCGACACCCTGCCTGTACTTGCCATAGGCGGTTATGGTGTGATTAGCGTCGCTTCACACCTGGTAGGAATTCAACTGAAAGCCATGATGGACTCATTTCTTAGAGGTGAAATCAGGGAGGCTGCTGAAATTCATCGTCATTTATTGCCTCTGATAAACGCATTGTTTGTCATTTCCAACCCCATGCCGGTTAAATACGCCCTGAACCATATTGGTTTTCCGGTGGGTAAAACTCGCCTGCCTCTGACTGAGCCTGACGACAAGCAAGCTGAGATTATTCGGAAAACGTTGGCAGACTATAAAATTGACTTACCCACACCCCCTTAAACCCACAAAACCTGGAGTCTGGCATTCCAGAAGGTCGGCGAATTGTCAGGGCAAGATAGGCCTTACCTCTATCGCCTCCTCTCGACTTGGCCCTACTGTGACCAGACTAACAGGACAGGAGAGAAGCTCCTCAAGACGAGCCATATAGTTACGAGCCTCCAGCGGCAGCTGGTCATACTTGAGCACTTGATCTGTTGACTCTTCCCAGCCAGGCAGTTCCTCATACACAGGCTGGCATTTCTCTAACGTAGCCACACTGCTGGGGAAGGAATCCAGAACCTTATCACCGAGTTTGTAGGCAATACAGATTTTAATTGAGGGGAACCCATCATAAATATCGAGATGAGTTAAAGCTATATCGCTGAGACCATTTACCTGGACGCTCAGGCGACCGGCTACTGCATCAAACCACCCACAGCGCCGCGGCCTCCCCGTGGTGGTGCCATATTCATGAGCTTTCTCCCGTATAAGTTCGCCCACTTCCTCCTTTAGCTCGGTAACCAAAGGACCGGCACCAACTCGAGTGCTATACACCTTGAATACTCCAATAGTACGGCTGAATTCCATTGGGCCTATGCCTGCCCCGGTACAACCTCCTCCAGCTAGCGGTGAAGAAGAGGTTACATAAGGATACGTGCCAAAATCAAGGTCAAGCAATGCTCCCTGAGCACCCTCTAACAAAACCAGCTCTTTTTTTGACAATGCTTCATGAAGTATGGAATTAGTTTCCTTGATGAACGGAGACAATCGTTCTCCGTATTGGCAATATTGCTCAAAAATTTCTTCCAGTACCAGGGGCGGATGCCCGTACACCTTGGTAAGAATGACATTCTTAAATTCAAGTGTTGCCTTTAGCCCGGCTAGAAGCACATCCTTGCTCAGTAAGTCCCCGGCTCGGATCCCTATGCGGGCTACTTTATCAGTAAATGCAGGGCCTACTCCTCTGAGTGTCGTGCCTAAAGCCCCCTTACCACGCCTTTCTTCCTCAAGTCTATCCATCAAGATATGATAAGGCATAATGAGGTGGGCACAGTCACTTACGCACAGATTGCTCACATTTATACCATGGCTTTGAAGTTCATCTATTTCCTTGAGAAGCACTGCAGGGTTAACAACCACACCATTTCCGATAATACAGGTTGTTCCAGGGTAAAAGATACCCGCAGGCACCAGGTGCAATTTGAATTCACCATGAGGGTTAATCACAGTGTGGCCTGCGTTATCGCCCCCCGAGAAACGGACCACCACTTTAGCCCTACTGGCCAGTAAATCAATTATCTTCCCTTTCCCCTCATCACCCCATTGCCCTCCTATAACAGCTACAACAGCCATCTAATCACCCCCCTTAATTTTTGTTTGCCGCCGCAAATAAAGCATCCTTTGAGCCACGGTAACATAAACAAGAACTACCAGGATCCAAATAGCGATAATCACCTGATTGATAAGCAAACCTGCCGCCAATACTATAACCCTCTCAGCCCTGGTAAATAAACCGACCTTACATTCCAGACCCAGACCTTCTGCCCTGGCTCTTATATAGCTAACGAGAAAGGAGCCGATCAGAGCAATAAAGATTAGCACAATCTCCCAAGCGATTCCCCTGGTCATAAATGAGATTAGAAGCCCACAGAATATGGCCGCTTCGGAAATGCGGTCGAAAGTAGAATCCAGAATAGCACCGAATTTTGAAGTTTGCCCGGTAAAGCGAGCCACTGCCCCATCCAGAAGGTCAAAAAATCCGGAGACCAGAATTAAAACCCCGCCATAAAAAAAATGGCCAGTGGCAATGAGATAAGCTGCTCCGATAGTTACAGCTAAACCTATAGCACTGAGAACATCAGGCCTTATCCCACTCTTGCCTAAAATCCTCACTGCCGGCCCGGTAATACGTGAACCTAAATTTCTCCGAAATCCAACTAAATCAGGCATCTCTACTAGCTTTGATTAACCACACAGGACAACATAATAGACTACTCTTAAGATATGCTGTTCAAGATAGTTGTAACTTTTGCCAGAGGGAGCAGCTTACTTCTCAACCCTCACCGGCTGTGTCTCAGGTAGCGAAATTGGTTCCACCTGCTCCTCTCCCGCAATAAATGCTTCGGTCCTCAAGCGAGCTTCATCATCGGAATACTGAATCGGTGGTGATTTCATAAAATAAGATGAAGGGGCTACAATAGCTCCGCTCAGTCCGCGTTCTAACGCCAGTTTGCAGCACCTTATAGCATCAATAACCACACCGGCTGAATTGGGGCTATCCCACACCTCCAGCTTTAGCTCCAGGTTCAGAGGGACATCGCCAAAGGTGCGCCCCTCCATCCTTATATGGCAGAATTTGCGGTCTTCCAGCCAGGGAACATAGTCACTGGGGCCAACATGAATATTATCAGCGCCCATATCATAATCCAGCTGCGAGGTAACGGCGTTCGTTTTGGAAATTTTCTTGGACTCCAGGCGCTCTCTCTCCAGCATATTGTAGAAGTCAGTGTTGCCACCAAAGTTCAATTGATAAGTTCGCTCCAACCTGACACCACGGTCTCGGAAAAGCCTGGTTAATACCCGATGAGTAATGGTGGCACCAACCTGCGACTTGATATCATCACCAATGATAGGCAATCCATGCTGGGCAAAACGACTTTGCCAGTAAGACTCACGGGCAGTGAAAACCGGTATGCAATTGATAAAGCCACAGCCAGCAGCCAATACCTGTTCCACGTACCACTTGGTTGCCTCCTCACTCCCCACAGGTAAATAGTTGATTACCACATCGGTCTTGTTCTCCTTGAGAATACCCACTACGTCAGCCGTTGGACCTGGCGCCTTGGTAATGATTTGAGATAGATATTTGCCCAGCCCATCATGAGTCATACCTCTCTCTACCCTGATACCGGTTTTAGGCACATCGCAAAACTTGAATGTGTTATTGGGCGGAGTATAAATAGCTTTAGCCAGGTCTTTGCCCACCTTATTCTTGTCAATGTCAAACGCAGCCACGAAGTTGATATCGGATATATGATAGCCTCCCAGATTGACGTGCATTAGACCGGGGACAAACTCACCTTCCCTGGCATTTCTATAATAATGAACGCCCTGAACCAGTGAAGAGGCACAATTACCGACACCTATAATGGCCACATTTATCGTTCCCATAATTTATCTTCCCTCCTTGCTAGCAGATTAGAGATACTATCTTTGAACAACAACATAGGCCTGGACACGCAAAAGTGAAGCCGCTGTTTCCGCCTGTTCTCACACTCGCGAAGAAACTGACCCCCGGCTACCTCCGCCGGCCTTGCCTGCGTCACTTCGGAAAACTAAGCCTTGCCGATTCTGAATACCTTCTTCCCGCATACCGGACAGGTCCCACTTGTTGCCGGCCTTCCATTTTTAAAAGTAACACGCTGTGGATTTCTTATCTCTCTTTTTACCCGACATTTTAAGCAGTATGCTTGCATGACTAATTACCCTCCTTATCGTTTATCTGCCTGATATTTACCACCACTTATTATGTGTATTATGTGTAGATATGTCAACATTTCTATAGATTTAATGTAGTATAATACCGCAACCCAGGAATCCCTTCAACAAACGGGGCTACTGGCCATTCCTCACATCCTTAATCTCCTTCTCTATCTCCCTTATCTCCTCCTCCAGTTCCTTCTTATATTCCTCAAGCATCCCAAGGTATTCTTCCTTGCTCGGGGACGCTCTTGGACCATGGAAATAGAAACCGAAAGGAGGAAGCCCGAAGTAAAACTTCCAGGACCTTCTACGCCACATCTCTATTCACCTCCTCTCCCTCGCCAGATAAAAGGTTTTCAGGGCAAGGGCTACCTTTATTTTAAATCGGTCGTCGCACCGGTACCCCGGCACGGCGCGGATATTTTTCCGGCGTAATATATATTTTATCAATAATCACCAAATAACGCCCGTCGCTAAGGCCTTCCACCTCCAGCTCCCTTACCTGGCTCAGCCTGCCTCCTAAAACATCAATGGCTTTAATTGCCCTGTCTATTTCCTGTCTGCTGTCTCCTTTCTTTTGAGCTACAAATTTTCCACCAATCTGGCAGAAGGGCAGGGCTAATTCCACCAGTGAAGACAACGAAGCTACGGCACGGGAGACGACCAGATCGAATTGCTGGCGGTACAACGGCAGGTGAGCTACCTCCTCGGCTCTACCAGCTACTATTTCCACACCCTCCAGTTCTAATCGCTGAGCAGCATAGCGAAGAAAAGTCACTTTCTTGGTCGTGGCTTCAAGTAGCACCAATCTGGATTGGGGCATCATGATTTTTAGCGGTATGCCTGGAAAACCGGCGCCTGTTCCAATATCCATGATACTCAGGCCTGATTTGGTCAATTCCTTTTTCGTCAAAGCTATGGTTACTGTCAGGGAATCCAGAAAGTGCTTTATCTGCACCTCCTGATAATCCGTTATAGCGGTGAGGTTAAACTTTTTATTCCACTCTATCAACACTTGATAGTAGAGCTGGAACTGCTCCACCATACTGGCATTGAGCTCTAGCCCTAGCTTGCGTGTCCCTTCAATGAGTTTTTCCATCTGAGGTTGCCCCATATTCCTTGAGAGATGATATCTAAAATCGCTCAACCAGAAAAATAATAACACCTTTACAGATATTAATCCTGCCAGAAAATGCGCTGGACACCCGGAACCTTTGACGCCTGGCAGGTAAAGTTGCTAAGCTACAGAACTCAGAGGAGATGCGAAGATGCCTGATAATAAAGTAGCTATGGAGAAAATTGTTTCGCTGTGCAAACGGAGAGGGTTTATCTTTCCCAGCAGCGAAATCTATGGCGGACTAGGTAGCTGTTGGGATTATGGTCCCGTAGGAATAGAGCTCAAGAGAAACATCAAAGATGCCTGGTGGAAAAGCATAGTCCAGGAGAGGGATGATGTGGTGGGCATAGATACCAGTATCATAATGCACCCCGGAGTCTGGGAAGCCAGCGGGCATGTTAAGGGTTTCACTGACCCGCTGGTGGAGTGTAAGTCATGCCACCTGAGGTGGAAAGCCAGCGACATGGATGGCAAGGCCTGTCCCCAATGTGGCGGTGAGCTCACTGAGCCCCGCATGTTCAATCTAATGTTTAAAACCTTTATGGGACCCGTGGAGGAAGAGGCAAGCACAGTCTATCTCCGCCCCGAAACAGCTCAGGGCATGTTTGTCAACCTCCAGAATGTGCTCAACACTTCCAGGAAAAAGCTGCCTCTGGGCATTGCACAGATAGGCAAGGCTTTCCGCAATGAAATAACACCGGGGAACTTTATCTTCAGGACTCGTGAATTTGAGCAGATGGAGCTGGAATACTTCGTTAAGCCGGGAACCGATGAGTACTGGTTCGATTTCTGGGTGAAGGAGAGGTTTAACTGGTATATCAACCTGGGAATAAGACAGGAAAACCTGCGCCTGCGCCTGCATGGCAAGGATGAACTGGCTCACTATGCCAGGGATTGCTATGACGTAGAGTATCTATTCCCCATGGGCTGGTCAGAACTGGAGGGAATTGCCAACAGGGGCGATTATGACCTGACGCAGCATGCCCAACATAGCGGCAAAGACCTCAGCTATTACGACGGCGATAGCAATGAACGCTATATCCCTTACGTCATTGAGCCATCAGCCGGCGTTGACCGTTCTCTGCTGGCTTTGCTTATCGATGCCTACCACGAGGAGGAAGTTGAGGGAGAGACCAGGGTAGTTATGCGTCTCAACCCCTCTATCGCTCCCATCAAGGTGGCTGTTTTGCCTCTGAGCAGGAATAAGAAATTAGCACCCCTTGCCGGTGGAATCTACCAGCAACTGTGTTCCAGCTTCATGACCTGCTATGATGATTCTCAAAGCATAGGTCGTAGATACAGGCGCCAGGATGAGATTGGTACTCCCTTCTGTGTCACCATCGATTTCCAATCTCTGGAGGATAACCAGGTTACCATCCGGGAAAGGGATAGCCTGGCACAAATTCGCCTGCCGGTAGAGGAACTGGATAGAACTCTACGGGCCAAGCTCAAGGGAGAATCTTTTGATGTCTCCCCATTATGGGCAACAAGACAGAAGTGATGATTTTTATTTAGCTGACTTCTTTCTGGATAACTTAAGCAGCTTAAATTCCACCACATCCACCAGTCCTAAATCGGTCAGCCTCAACTCAGGAATCACCGGCAGTGCCAGGAAGGAGAGTATAGAGAAGGGAGCAGGAGGCAAATTGCCCAGGCTGGCAGCGGCTTCTTCCAGCTTCTCAAATTGCTCTGTTACCACCTCTGCCGGGTCGAGGGACAGCAGACCGGCCACGGGTAACGGCAGAGAAGCGGTAACCTCGCCATCAGCACAAACAACCAGCCCCCCTTCCAGCCTCTCTATTTCCTCGATTGCACGGAGTATGTCAGTGTCACCGGTGCCCACAGCCACTATGTTATGGGAATCATGAGCAAATGACGAAGCCAGCGCCCCCCGCTTCAAGCCGAATCCCCTGACCAGTCCCAGGCCGATGTTCCCGCTGGCTTTATGCCTCTCCACCACCACCAGTTTCAGAATATCATTATAAGTATCAGGCTGAATTAAACCGCTGTTAACTTTCACCTTCTCCATTCTTTTCCTGGTAATTATCTGCCCGGGAACGATTTCAATAACCGGGTAAGTCTCCTCAGCAAGATTATCTCGCTCCGCCCGCAAGGACAGCGAGTCACGGTGAAGCGGCTTGATATTAACCGTATCCGTTAGCTCGGGCTTAATATCCGGCAGGGAAAATAACGGCTTACCCTGCCTGGCTACCAGATTCCCCCGGTAAAACACCATGTCCAGCTCCAGCCTGGCAAGGTCGGTGATTGTGACCAGGTTTGCCAAATAACCCGGTGCGATAGCTCCTCTATCATGAAGGCGGAAGTATTCGGCCGGGTTAATCGTGGCCAACTGTAACGCTCGGACCGGCTCCAGTCCCCGGCTGATGGCTTTCCTCACCACCGCATCGATGTCCCCTTCCCGGAGCAAATCAGAGCAACTGCGGTCATCCACCACGAACAGGCATCTTCTACAGGTCTCATCATTGACCAGAGGTAACAGTGCGTCCAGATTCTTCTCCGAAGAACCCTCACGTATCATCAGGTACATTCCCTTTTTCAGCTTCTCCCGGCCTTCTTCCAGTGTGGTTGATTCATGGTCAGAGAGAATCCCTGCTGCCATATAGGCGTTCAGCTCTTTCCCTCCAAGCCCCGGCGCATGTCCATCTATTACCCTGCCCCTCGATACAATAATCTTATTCAACACCTCATCAACGCCACTAATCACGCCGGGAAAGTTCATCATCTCCCCCAGGCCTATGACATCGGGATAAGTCAGTAGCTTTTTTATCTCATCAGCGCTAATCCGGGCACCCGATGTCTCCAGTTCGGTTGCCGGCACACAGGAAGGAGCCATAAACAGCATATCCAGTGGCAACCTTTTTGCCTGGTCCATGACAAATTTTATGCCTTTAATCCCGCAGACATTGGCGATTTCATGCAAATCGGTGACCAGTGTCAGAGTGCCCCTGGGAACCACTGCCCGGGCATATTGGGCAGGGTGAAGCATGGAGCTTTCTATGTGAGTGTGACCGTTAATCAAGCCTGGAGCCAGGTAAGCGCCCCGTAAATCGATGACTTTTTTTGCCTGCTTATAGTCCCCCACGCCGGCAATCTTGTCACCACAGATAGCCACATTGCCTTGCTCTATCCCACCGATAAGGGTATTGATTATGCGGGCATTCTTCAGTAGCAAGTCCGCTGGCGATTCTCCCCTGGCCACCGAGATAAGCTTTTTCAAATTCATTGCTCAGTCCTCCACAACGCAGATGTCGGGCAAATGGCGAAATTTCTCATTGTAGTCGAGACCATACCCGACGACGAACTTGTCTGGCACTGTGAAGCCAAGGTAGTCAATAGATACAGGAACCCTGTGACGGGAAGGCTTATCGGTCAGGGCACACAGTCTGAGGGAAGCGGGTTTTTGCTTCCTTAAGTAACCCAGCAGGAAGGAGATAGTAATGCCGGTATCGACAATATCCTCAACTATCAGGACATCCCTGCCTTTTATGGTCTTGTTAAGCCCCTGGACCACCCTGACCTTGCCCGAAGTCTCCCTGGCAGCACCGTAGCTGGAAAGCCTGATGAAATCTACCTCCACGGGCAAGTCAAGCTGACGGACAAGGTCAGCCATAAACACGAAGGAGCCCTTCAGCACTCCAATGAGCAGTGGCTGTTTCCCCGCATAGTCCCTATTGATTTCAGCAGCCAGCCTGGCGACAGCATTCTCTATTTCCTGGCGAGTTATGATAACTTTCAGTTGAGATTGCCGGCAATTCCCCATTTGCCAGATAGTTTACCTTTTCCTGGCCTTTATTGAAACCACCGCGCCATACTCTCCTGAATTACCACCCCGATAAGCCCCCTGGATACAGGAATCACGAGCATTGATCTCGTTCAGATAGATAGGTGACATGTCAGACAATTCTACATGGCGAGCCTACCCTATTTTGTCATTGCGAGCCTACCCTATTTTGTCATTGCGAGCCTACCCCTATTTTGTCATTGCGAGCCTACCCCTATTCTGTCATTGCGAGCCTACCCCTATTTTGTCATTGCGAGCCGAAGGCGTGGCAATCCTGGTGGAGAGTCGGGATGAGATTGCTTCGGGGCTAGCGCCCCTCGTAATGACAGTAGGACTAGCCCTGAGATCAGCGAAGGGGCAGCGTGGCCAATCGTCATACCCTTCTCCGATTTGTCATTGCGAGCCTACCCTATTTTGTCATTGCGAGCCTACCCCTATTTTTGTCATT
>Ga0209986_10001584_pt1 | contig 21618 bp, 17 predicted proteins | sample BlataG_FD_183168 | JGI IMG/M metagenome (GOLD analysis project Ga0209986, IMG submission 183168) | Deep subsurface microbial communities from Black Sea to uncover new lineages of life (NeLLi) - Black_00105 metaG (SPAdes) (version 2) | ecosystem: Environmental > Aquatic > Marine > Oceanic >... | reverse complement strand
AAGGTTATTTTTAATTACCCTTGCTTTCAATTAAAATTTAATTCTATTTAACTATTCTTATTATATAGCAATAGAATATGGATGTAACCCCACATCCTCTATCCCATCCGCAGAAACTGCATTTGGGACTACTTTTTTTATAATATTATACCCTGCGTTTACATCAGCATTGATAAGGAGTCCTTTTTTGGTCTTAAAAAGACCTCTATTTATACGCTTTCCCATATAATTTTTATGCTTTTTAATCGGCTCTTTATCTAAAAAACTGCATTTGGAAGTAAAAGACTCTCCCTCTATAATAATATCGATACCAACTAACTCCGATTTATATTTAATTTGATTTATTAATTTAAAAAATGGTATTTGAACAAACTTTTGATTATTAATCTTTCCAATGTTCACTTTTTGCTTCCATGTTCTATTATAACCGATTATTATGGTTCCAAAATTGTTTTTAATACAATAATTAATAATTTCTCTTGAAGTTTTATGAAATATATCATTTATTTTGTTATTCCGTTTTCTTGTGATCCTTTGTAATCTTTTAGTCTCGAAACTAATTCCTTGCTTATCTTTAATTGATTTTAGTTCTGCAATTCTTTTATTATAGAATTGATTTATGGACTTCACAATACCGCCTTTAATAATAGTGGGTTTTAATCCTACATTATTTACAATAGTTACAATATTGCTTATTCCTAAATCAATTCCTATAATTCTATCCTTATTTAGGTTTAAATTATTTCTCTCCATTGTGTATATAATCTCTAAAATATAATATAATCCTTTAGGAATTATTCTTACCTGATGTAGTTGGTTTCTTATTCTGGTTTTAATCGGAGGTAGCTTTGCTTTTTCAGGAAAATATAAATAACCGTCTTTAATTCTGCATTGTTGATTCGTGAAAATAATAATAAACTCACCGTTTTTCTTCTTATATTTCGGGGGCTTAGGCCTCCCTTGATATTTTTTTGGATGTTCCTTCCATTCTTTTATAGAATTAAAGAAAGATTTCCAATTCTTGTCTAATAATTTCAATATTTGCTGGGCTGTTTGTGATGGTAATTTTTTATACGGTTTTTTATCTTTTAAAATATACCATAAATCATAATATCTCAACCAATTACCTAGATAAAAAAATTCTTGTCTAACATAATAATTTGCTAAATTATATAAATTCTTAGACAAATAACATAAATAAGAAAAAATCCCCCTTTTCTTCAGCTGTATTTGTTCAGCAAGCCTCATTAGTATAAAATATAATATTTTTTCGTCTTTATCAATAAAAAGAGTGCATAGATTTATCTTAAAGAAAATTTTTTTAAAAAAATGAATAAAAAGGGAAATTAAAAATAACCAGCGGATATAATTAATTGAATATTTACTCAATTATCACTTATTTTTTAATTTAAGAGATTTAATAAAAAGTAGGATTTTGAAACTGATATTAAACGTGAAGTTAATCGCCATTATTTTATTTTAAATCTAATAGATTGCTACTGTGGAGCTCTATTTTACAAAGGCATCTGGGAAGAAATTCTTTATAAACCTATAAAACTTCAGGTGTTGGAAACCGTAACGAAAGGAGATGGTGTTTGTAAGATAAAAATTTATCTCCCTTTGAATGATTAAAATTATATAATGATGTTGGTGCCACCCACATCTTTTATGTTGAGATAAGTTTGACGATTGAAATGTAAATTAACCTTAATATATTGCCTTTTTCCTCAGATAATTTATATCCCATTCTTATTTATTTTTAAAAAGTCTTTTTAATAAAATTTCTGATATTTTTCTTCCATCTAAGAATCCTTCAAGAAAAATTTTAAAATCTTTAGTTATCTTACCCTCCCGATATGCAATCTTTCTCTCACCAAATAATTTTTTATACTCTTTTTCGGCATTCTCCTTCCATTTTGTAAATGAATTAGTTTCTTTTACACCCCAAATAGCTTTTTTTCCTGAAAACTTTTCAAATACAAACAAATCTAAATCTATTTTTTTCTTTTCATTAATCATAGTATGTTCTGTGATATTTGGATTAACAAGATTGATTATGTCTGCACAATTAATAGTTTTTCCCGAAGCATTTGTGAAAAATGGATTATTGAAACTATCTATTTGGATAGAAAAATCAAAAAGACCAGAATATTTAATATTTCCTCCCAGATACTTAGCTATAACGATGATAACTTCATCATCTTTAGTTATATTAAGATGATTATGAGTTAATCCATCCGAATGGTAAAGGGACATCATACTGAAATCTTGAATTTTATCCAATATATTTATCTGGTCTGGATTTTTAATGATATCACTTAATTCAAGTATCTTTGATCCTTTTACTCGGACATCAAAGGCAACAAGAATATAACCAATTTTTTGATCCAAAGTCTGACTAATAATTTTCTTTAAAAACTCTCTTACGGAATTCCACTTTGATTTACGAACTATTCCTATGATTTCTTTAGTGTCTTCTACGGTCAATTTTATTAAATTTTTTGCAAGTACTAAGTTTTTTGATCCTTAATTATATTATCAAAAACGAAACATTTAAATCTCCTAGATAATTCGTAATTATATGGAGATTTGGCTCTTATTCTCAATTCTCTTGGTACGGTATTTATATTAATGATTTATATTAATTTTGTATTGTTTTATAATTTAAAGCTCAATAACAATTGATTCAGCTCAAGGGGACTTAGAGTTTAACCTCCTTTGAAACTGATATATATATAAACTTCAATGCGATTTAAACTCCATTAAATTTCAAAAAGTACCGGCAAAATATACATCATAGAGATGTTCTTGTTGCGGAAAGATCGGTTCCAGAACAGGTAAACGATTCTTCTGTCCCTATTGCGGTTTAAAATTGGATTCCGATTTAAATGCGTCAAGAAACATTGTGAAATACCGGAACAATAATATATATAATATAAAATCAAATTGACTATCCCTATATGTGGCGGTTATGACCTTCAGTTACAGGTCAAATAAAGAGGATGTCTAAAGATGTCCAGATTTTAAGTAACTGTTAAAGGATAATTGTCAAAACATTCAATTTATTTCAAAACTTAAATTTAATAACAAAAAGAGATGAAAAAAATTAATTTCTTTTATGAAAATCTTGAAATTAACTTTTAAATTACTTCACAAACAAAAATTAGGAAAAATAAAAAGAGTTTAAATTAAAATATAAAATTTAATCCTTTAAGATGATTCGGGCATCTACGCAAACTATCCCAGAGCTATATACAAAAATAGGGTTAAGATCCATCTCATTGATCTCGGGGTTTTGAATAACTAAATCAGAAACCTTTAATAGAGCATCAATAATTGCGTCTATGTCGGCTTTTGGCTTACCTCGGAACCCATCAAGCAAAGGAAAACCTTTTATTTCATGAATCATCTCATTTGCGTCAAATTTTTCAATTGGTGCAATTCGAAATGAGACATCTTCCAGTAATTCAACTAAGATACCTCCTATTCCAAACATTAAAGCGGGATCAAATTGTGGGTCTGTTGTCATACCAATAATTATTTCAGTAATCTGTTCATCAGCCATCTTTTGTTTATTAATTTTTTTTCTGATTTTGATAGGATACTCATTAATTCATCAAAACCTCAATTTTTAGTTGGAAATTTATAGCATTTAAGCCATTATTAAATTAAAACAAAAATTTTCGGATGGAGTAATGGATAGAAGTCACGATTGGTTAAATCAAGCCGAATCTGACTTAAGAGCCGCAAAGAATTTATTAAATTCTGGAAATTAAACGTGAAGCTGTTTTCTTGGTTTCAACAGGAATTATCATCTATGATAAAGGTAAGGGAAAGAAATACAAAAAATATACTAATAATCTCTTGGAAAATAATAAAATCCAAAAATTGGAGCAAGGTTGGAAAATTAACCTTTAGTTTTTTTTTTAATTTTTCCGATTAGAAGTCATAGTTGGTCATATAAATCTCAAGTAAAATATTAAATTTTGAAAAATTTCATTAATATCCAAAAAATTTAAATATCTGAGGGGTTATATTATGGGTATGGGTAAAAATATGGGTCAAATTGAAATTGATGAACGAGGAAGATTTACAATTCCAGCTAGGATTCGTGAAAAATTAAAAATAAAACCAAGTGATAAACTAATAATTATAAATACTTCTGAAGGAATTCTTTTACGAAAGAAGCCTTCTAAGGAATTAATTTTTAAGGAATTAGTAGGATGTATTAAAACTCCCTCAAAGGAACCTGTTACACCGGAGTCGATTAAAAAAATATGGAATATGAAAGGATAATTTTCCTTGATAGTAATTTTTGGATTTATCTTTTTGATGAAACTACTCCAGAACATCCATATATTAAAAATTACTTTAGCGAGATTTATGAAACATCTATTTTGGCAGTAAATTTAATTGTAATGATCGAAGTTATACATTATCTTGTAAAAAGGCTTGGAGTTCCCTTTGCAAAAAAGAAGTGGGAGTTATTTTCAACTATGGCTCTGTATTATGAAAATTTAAATTTTGAGGATTTAGATTCAATTTTTTCTGAATTATGCAACTATTCCCATTTAGGCATAGGTGGTCGGGACGCAACTATTATTTCATTTTTAAAGAGTAATAATATTAAAAAGATTTGCACTCATGATATATCTTTTAAGCAAATTACAGAAATTGAAGTAATAGATCCGATTCCAGAAAATATATAAAAGCTCTAAATAAATTTTTGATATTCTCTGAATTTAAATTTTCTAATTTTTTTATTTAGATCTTTAGGAGAGTTTTAGATCGCGAGGAAAAATTTCCGCCCATTTGCAAGCGGTTAGAATTTTATAGAAATTACAAAATTTTTATAAACCATTGGAAGGTTGGAATCAAATTTAATGTTATAATGTTTTTCTTTATTTCAAATGTTGATTCCTTATTTTAATTTTCTTCAATTGCTTTAAATAAACAAATAATGTTATATCTTTTTATTAGGTCTCATTAAATGCTAAATATCTAAAAAAATCTGGATCGTTCTCTCTCTAAATTTATATAAAAAAAATAAATCTTAATCCTTTAAAATTATACGAGCATCGACACAAATTAATCCAGAGTTATAGATAAAAATTGGATTAAGATCCATCTCATAAATTTCGGGGTTTTGAATAACTAAATCAGATACTTTTAATAGAGCACCAATAATTGCATCTATGTCAGCTTTTGGCTTACCTCGGAATCCATCTAGCAAGGGAAACCCTTTTATTTCATGGATCATCTCATTTGCGTCAAATTTTTCGATTGGTGCAATTCTAAAAGAGACATCTTCCAACAATTCAACTAAGATACCTCCTATTCCAAACATTAAAGCGGGACCAAATTGGGGGTCAGTTGTCATACCAATAATTATTTCAGTAATGGGCTCATCAGCCATTTTTTGTATATTAATTTTTTTCTCTGATTTTGACGGGATATTCATTAAATCGTCAAAATTTTTTTCTACATCCACTTTATTTTGAATATTTAATTTCACTGCTCCAGCGTCAGATTTATGAACAACATCATCCGCCATAAGTTTCATGACAACAGGATAACCTATTTCATCGGCGAATTTCACAACATCATTTTTATCAGAGGTTAATTTTTGTTTTGTAATTGGTATTCCAATTTTTTCCAATAGTTCTTTAGATTCAAATTCCGTTAATACTTTTTTCCCTTGACTTAAATAATTTTTTATGATTTCTGAACTTTTACTCATTATTAATCAAATTTGCTCTATTTCTTGAGGATATTATGTTTTTTTTAACTTAAATCTTATAAATATTTTAAATCTTAAAAATTTTGGATTTTTTAATAAAATTTTTTATTGGATAATTTAGATGTTATATACAAAAGGACAATAGTTAAAAAAAATATTCAAAATTTTAATTCCAATTAATAATTTTCATGATTAAATAAAGTTATATTGATGTACTAGGGTAATTCTTATGAAGATAATGCCAAAAGATAAGTTGCTCTTAGAATTAATGAAAAATTTTATTAAAGCGATTGATAAAGTAGAAGCCGTGATGATTTATGATCGTCAAGGTTTTTTAATTTGTAAAAATGCTTTAGTGGAGATACCAAGGGATGGATTGGATGAGAGGGAAAGAGAAGAAATATATGGTGCATTTACTGGTACGGTTGAACCATTGTTAAAGAAGATTAATACAAAATATGATATTGGAGAGCTGGGTCTAATAACATTTGAAATAAAAGATTTTCATTTAATTTTTTTAGAAGCGGGTCCAGAAGCGATTGTTCTCATTACTACTTCCTACGATTTGGAAATAAATTCGATTTTACCATATTGTTATTTAGTCGTTGAGAAAATTGCCCAAATATTAGAAGGTAAATTTGATATGAAATATAATACTCTTACGATTCCAAAATTCGAAGTGGGGGCGCATCTTGATGGAGAAATATTAAAAACGGCTAGAAAAACAGGTAATAATGAACTAGTGATTGAAAGACAAAAGAAGGAAAAATTTTTCAAACTCATCATTCTCGGCGATTCCCAAGTTGGTAAAACAACTCTTGTGACTCAATTTATTAAAAAACAATATTCCGCAGATTATAGGCCAACACTTGGGATATCGATAACTACTACGAAATATTTTATTCAAGGATTTGAAGACTCCTTAATTCGATTTATAATTTATGATTTAGCAGGTCAAGAATTTTTCAATCGAATCAGACATATATATTATACTAATGCTCAAGCCGTGTTTATTGTTTATGATGTTTCTAGAAAAGAAACCTTTGATAATATTGATAAATGGTATGAAGATGCTAAAAAAGATCTTAAAGATATACCCTTTGTTTTGATTGGAAATAAAATTGATTTGGAGGATGAAAGACAAGTATCTACTGAGGAGGGGAGAAATAAGGCTAATAAATTGAAAAGCTCCTTTATAGAGACGTCTGCTAAAAAAAATATTAATGTTCAAGATACATTTAAGATTTTAGGTATTGGTATGTTCTTTAAAGAAATTCCAGATGATAAAGAACCAGTATTTCTATTATGAATTTCTAAATTTAGTTTATCAGAATTTTCAATTTATTATTTAAGACAAAAAATTTCCCATTTAATTATCTTGAAATAAATTATAATAAAAATTAATAAAAAAAAATAATCTCGTTATTAGATAATTATAGAATTTAGATTTTTTCTCTGTTTCCTTCTTAATTTATATTTTCTCAACTCATCAACAACGGAAACACTAAATGCGCCAAGGAAAACCGTAACCCAATGATACCATTGTGTTAAAGGCATAATACGAAATGCGAGACCTATTGGGGTATAAAGTAATAAAAATTGTAGTCCAAGAGATAGTCCTACGGCCCAAAATAAATGTTTATTCGGAAACAAATAAAACGGTTTTATATTAGAAGTACATGTGAATACAAACAATAATTCACAAATTACTAAATTGGTAAATATAATTGTTTGCGTTAATGTAATTGCATATTGTTGAGCTATTGGATCAATTAAATAGTTTGCTAAGTTAGGATCGATTAAACTCCAAGCTGGAATTAACCATGCCCATAGAAGTAAATAAAGACTAATATCTGTGATGGAAGTATAGATTCCCAGAAAAAGGACTGGTCCCTTTATATCTTCTATTAAAGAATAACCTTTTCGCGGTTTCTGTTTCATCACATCGGGATCTGTAGGAGTCAATCCCAGAACCATTGCAGGTATGCCATCTGTTGCAATATTTAACCAAAGAATCTGAATTGGCAAAACTGGAGGACCTATAAATATATTTGCAAATAATTTCATAACAATATAGGCTGTTAAAATCAAAAAAATCTCATCAAAATTAGTGCTTAACATGTAGCGAAAGAATCCTTTAGTTGTTTCAAATATACCTCTACCTTCTTCTATTGCGTTAACAATTGTTGAATAATTATCATCGATTAATATCATTTCCGAAGCTTCTTGAGTAACTTCTGTACCTTTTATTCCCATTGCAACACCAACATGTGCCCCTTTTACAGCTGGAGCGTCATTAACTCCATCACCAGTCATAGATACAACCATATCTAGTTCTTTTAATCTTCTTAAAATTCTTAATTTATGTTCTGACGTAACTCTTGCAAAAATGTCTACCGTCTTAACTTTCTCTCGTAGCTCATCGTTATTCATCTCCTCTAATTCCATACCAGTAATTGCCTCATCTGATTCAGTTAAACCTATTTGATGTGCGATCGCCATAGCCGTAATTTTATGATCACCCGTTATCATAATTGTTCTAATTCCTGCATTTCTTGCTTCTATTATTGAATCTTTTACCTCATCTCTTGCCGGATCAATTATACCAACCAACCCAAGATATGTAAAATCTTTTTCCACTTCATTAATATCGTAGTCCGAATCCAATTCTTTATATGCAACTCCAAGAACTCTTAATGCATTTTTTGCAAATTCTTCATTTTGCTTTATGATTTTTTCTTTTAAAACGTCAATAGGTTTTACTTCACCATTTAATAATACCTTAGAAGCATTCATCATGAGAACATCAGGTGCTCCTTTTATATAAGCAATTATTTTTCTGTCTTTTTTTCCAATTACCGTCATCATTTTTCTATCAGAATTAAAAGGAATCTCATCTAATTTATCAAAAGATTGATCAATATTTCCCTTTAATGCTACTACTTTCATAGAAATTTCAGTAGGATCCCCTACAACTGTTAGATCTCCAGATTTTTGATCAACTAAACTAACATGAGAATTATTGCAAAACATACATACTTCCAAAAATAGTTTAAGATCATCATTATTAACGATTGATTTTTCACTTTTGAGTATGCTTCCATTAATGTTGTATCCAACACCTTCAATGGTAAGCTCTTTATCATCTACATATAATTTCACAACGGTCATTTCATTTTTAGTCAAAGTCCCAGTTTTATCAGAACAAATCACATTCACTCTTCCTAAAGTTTCGACAGCCGTCAGTTTCCTCACCAATGCATTTCGATTAGCCATTTTTCTCATTCCGATGCTCATAACAACAGTGATCACTACAATTAATCCTTCAGGCACGGCAGAAACTGCTAAACTTATCGCTATTTCAAATGCAGTTACGATTTCCTCAATATTTTGTTCTGTAAAAGCAAAACCTTCCGTAACTATTATAAGAACCACTTCAACTAAAAAGACAGCACCACATAATATCATTATTATTATTCCTAACTGTTTTCCGAATCTATTAACTTCTTTCTGGAAAGGACTTGGTTCTATAACCTCTTCTTGTAATTTTCCTGCAATTTTTCCGATTTCTGTTTTCATTCCTGTTCCAATTACAACACCTTCCCCATTCCCCCGTGTAATTATTGTATTCATATATCCAAGGTTGGTTCTATCTGCTAAAATCATCTTTTCATCTACAATGTCTAATTGCTTCTTAACTGGTTGCGATTCTCCTGTTAATAATGCCTCATCTACGTAAAGTGAGAATTGTTTCGTTAATCTTATATCTGCGGGAAATTTATCTCCTTCCTCTACTAACACAATATCTCCTGGAACAACTTCTTCGACGCTTATTTCCTGAACTATTCCTTCTCTTCGTACTTTAGCAAAATGAGGTGCTAATTTTTTTAAGCTTTCAAGAGATTTTTCTGCTTTATATTCTTGATAAAACCCTAGAATTGCATTGACAATTAGTATAGCGAGTATTACAACTGCATCAGTATACTCTGTAGACCATGCTGAGGCACCTGGTCGGGATGCTTCCCATGCTCCTATTATTACTGATATTATAATTGCAAACATCAATAAATAAATTAGAAAGTCTTTAAACTGGCCTAAAAATATATCCAATGCCGTCTTTCCTTTTTCTTTAATTAATTCATTTCTCCCGTACTTTTCCAGGTTTGCGCTCACTTTTGTTTCTGTTAAACCAGTATCAATTGAACTATTAAATGCTTTTACAACTTCTTCAATGCTTATAGAATGTGCATTTATTTGTTCCATATCTCCTCAAAATCCTAAATTTTTATTTAAATTTTCTTGAAAAACAAATTTTGATTTAAAAATATAAATTCAATAAAAATTGATATCTTAAAACCTTTTTTAAAAAGAAAATACAGTTTTTATATTACAAACATCAATCAAACTAGAAGGATTATTGTTTAAAGTTATCTTTATTAAAAATAGAATCAAAGATTTTAATGAGATAATTGATAAATACTCTAAAACTAATGATTTGGTAAAATTATTTATGGTGTTTTTTAAATAATCTAAAAGAACTTGAAAATCGTTTTTAAGCATTCATGGATAATGTTTGTGATTAATTTAAAAAAAAATTAAGAGAAAAACTAATAATATTCTATATTTGGATTTTTCTTTGTTTTCGTCTGATAAAGTATTTTCTTAACTCGTCAACAACGGAAACACTAAATGCGCCAAGGAACACTGTAACCCAATGATACCATTGTGTTAGGGGTGTAATACGAAATGCAAGACCTAATGGGGTGTAAAGTAATAACAATTGTAATCCAAAAGATAGTCCGACAGCCCAAAATAAATGCTTATTTGGAAACAAATAAAATGGTTTTATATTAGAAGTACATGTGAATACAAACATTAATTCGCAAATTACTAAATTAGTAAATATAATTGTTTGCGATAATGTAATTGCATAAGCATGTGCTGCAGAACCCTCAACAATATAACCGGCTAAATTGGGATCAATATAACTCCAAGCTGGAATTAACCACGTCCAGAGAAGCAAATAAAGAGCAATATCAGTAATGGATGTATAAATTCCAAGAAAAAGAACTGGTCCTTTTATTTCCGGCATTAATGTAAAGCCTTTTCGCGGTTTCTGTTTCATCACATCGGGGTCTGTAGGAGTCAATCCCAGAACCATTGCAGGTATGCCATCAGTTGCAATATTTAACCAAAGAATTTGAATTGGTTCTAATGGAAGAGCTAAGAAAACATTTGCAAATAATTTCATCACTAAATACGCCGTTATTATTAAAAAAATCTCATCAAAATTGGTGCTTAACATGTAACGAAAGAACCCTTTAGTTGTTTCAAATATACCTCTCCCTTCTTCTATTGCATTAACAATAGTTGCATAATTATCATCAATTAATATCATTTCTGATGCTTCTTGGGTAACTTCTGTTCCTTTTAATCCCATTGCAACACCAACATGTGCCCCTTTTACAGCTGGGGCATCATTAACTCCATCACCAGTCATAGATACAATCATATCTAACTCCTTTAGTCTTCTTAATATTCTTAATTTATGTTCTGACGTAACTCTTGCAAAAACATTTACTGTTTTAACTTTTTCTCGTAGCTCATCTTCGCTCATCTCCTCTAATTCCACACCTGTAATTGCTTCATCTGATTCAGTTAAACCAATTGCCTTTCCAATGGCGAGAGCAGTAATTTTATGATCACCTGTAATCATAATTGTTCTGATTCCAGCTTTTCTTGCTCCATTGATCGCTTCTAATACTTCATCTCTGGGTGGATCTATTATCCCAACCAATCCGATATAAATATAATCCTTTTCTACATCATTGATATTGTAATCAGAATTTAATTCTTTATATGCAACCCCAAGAACTCTTAATGCATTCTTTGCTAACTCTTCATTTTTTTCTAAGATTTTATCTTTAAAAACATCAATTGGTTTTATTTCTCCGTTTAAAACAACCTTAGAGGCGTTTTTCATGAGTATATCAGGAGCTCCTTTTATATAAGCGATTATTTTTTCATCTTTTTTTCCAATTACAGTCATCATTTTTCTATCAGAACTAAATGGGATCTCATCCATTTTCTCGAAAGACTGATCAATTTCCCCTTTTAATGCTAACACTTTCATAGAAATCTCAGTTGGATCACCAACCACTGCCAGATCTCCAGTTTTTTGATCAATTATACTAACATGAGAATCATTACAAAATAAGCAAACTTCTAGAAACCTTTTAAGGTCATCATTCATAACGATTGGTTTTTCATCTTCAAGAATCTTCCCTTTAGTATTGTATCCTACACCTTCAACAGATAACTCTTTATCATTGAAATATATTTTTACAACGGTCATTTCATTTTTAGTCAAAGTCCCGGTTTTATCAGAACAGATTACACTCACTCTTCCCAATGTTTCAACAGCTGTCAATTTCCTCACCAGAGCGTTTCGATCCACCATCTTTCTCATCCCTATACTCATTACAACCGTGATAACTACAACCAATCCTTCAGGAACCGCCGAAACAGCTAAACTTATTGCTATTTTAAAAGCATCTACGATTTCTTCAATCCCCCGTTCAGTAATTATAAAACCTTCAGTTATTAATATGAGAACGAATTCAAATACAAAAACTGCTACACATATTATTATAATAATAATTCCTAATTGTTTTCCAAATTTATCTACTTCCTTTTGGAAGGGACTTGGTTCTATTACCTCTTCTTGCAATTTTCCCGCAATTTTACCTATTTCAGTACTCATTCCTGTTCCTATTACAATTCCTTCTCCATTTCCTCTAGTTACTATTGTGTTCATATACCCAAGGTTGGTTCTATCTGCTAAAATCATCTTTTCATCTACAGCATCCAATTGTTTCTGAACTGGTTTCGATTCTCCTGTTAATATTGCCTCATCCACATAAAGAGAAAATTGTTTCGAAAGTCTTATATCTGCAGGAAACTTATCTCCTTCCTCTACTAACACAATATCTCCGGGAACAACTTCTTCGACGCCTAACTCCTTAACTATTCCATCTCTTCGTACTTTCGCAAAATGAGGTGCTAATTTTTTTAAGCTTTCAAGTGATTCTTCAGCCTTGTATTCTTGATAAAATCCTAATATTGCATTTATAATTAAAATAGAACTAATTACTAAAGCATCTGTGTATTCAGATGAATAAGCTTCTGCTCCTGGTCTAGTAGATTCCCAAGCTCCTATAATAATAGAGATAATAATTGCAAAAATCAACAAATAGACAAGAAAACTTTTAAATTGGCCTATAAATAATTGCCAAGCAGTCTTTCCTTTTTCTTTAATTAACTCATTCCTTCCATATTTTTCAAGCTTTACTTGAGTCTCTGCTTCTGTCAAACCTGTTTCTAATGAGGTATTAAATCTTTTTGCTACTTCTTCAATACTTATAGAATGTGCATTAATTTGTTCCATATTTTTTCAAAATCCTACTTTTTTTATTTAAATCTTTTTATAAGAATTAGTTTAGATTTTTAAAATATTTCTAAGACCCTTTTTTAAAATAGTAAATAAATTTATTAAAATCTTTTTTAAAATAATAACAATTCAATTTATTAATTGTTTCCTCTAAATTTGTTTAGATTATTTTCAATTTGTCTTTCAAGATATTGTCACCACTAATGTTTTGTTCTTGAAAAAAGATCTTTATATGGTAAATCTAAAACCACGCTAAAAAAAGATAATTTAATTTTATAAATTGTAGGAAATTAATTATTTCTCGTTGCACACGTAATTAAAAAGAGTGAAAAAATAAAAATAAAATTAAAACCGTTCCTTTGATAAAATCATTAGAGAATTAATTAAATCTGAGACACATTGAGCAGTAGAACTCAATTTATTCATATCAATTTTATCCAATGTATCTTCTGCAGTTAGTAAGTAATAGGGGGATCTTATCCAATGAATTATTTTTAAATCACTATGAGATGTAAAATGACCTGCTTCACCAATAGGAGGTGTTGCAAAAAAATTGTCTGGGATTAACATCATTCGCTCTATTTTATGTTTTTTAAATGCCTTAATTGTATGAGCTACTAATTGTACTCTTTGAGATAAAAATACTGCCCCAAATGCAAGTTCATTTGTAAATTTAAAATTATGGGTCTCTGGATCTTCATCAACATCTTTTGCACACATATGTTCTAAGTTCACATCTACTAATACATTCTTTAAAAGATCATTTCTATATTTTCTTGTAAATGATTCCGCTCCTATCCCTCCATATAGATGACCTGTTGTTAATATGAATAATATTGAGCGAGGTCTTTCATTTTTCGGTATTTTGGACCATGCTCTCAATTGAGCTAAAACCATTGCAACTCCAGTTCCATCTTCAGAAGCACCCTTAAATGCAGAATCATGATGGCTAGATACCATTATCATCTCATCAGATTGACCAGGTAATATACCCCAAATGTTATGTGCTATGCTTGGTTCTTTATGCCCCTCAAGAATTATTGTTGCTTGAGAATTATTTAATTTGGCTAATTCCCTAACTTTCATTCCATCATATTTCCCTACGTATAAAGCAGTAATTGGTTTCATAGTACCATCATATGGTCCCCAATGACTATTAACATTTGATGGATAATCTTTCAAAATAAGGATTAACCCTAATGCTCCTCTTCTTACTGCACGCCAATAAACAGAATCTTCCCTTGGTTTTCCCCCAAGTGCTTGTGGTGGGAAATTCATTAAAGCAAAGGTTAATATCATTTTCGTATTTTCATCGATTGAATTAGTAGGATCAGCAACATAATATGGTTTAGCTAGACTTACTATTTTCCCAAGAGGAAGTGTTGGAAATTCAATATCTGCAACTACAATTTTATCTTTAACATCAACCCTTTTAAAATCTTTATCTCTTCCCGTTCTTAAATAAACTATGGGAGCGGTTAATCCGTCTTTATCAGTAAATTCGGTATTCAGCACATAAAAGCATGGAATTTCAATAGTGCCATTTTTATTTGAAATACTTAATTTCCAATTTTTAGCAACCCAGTTTATAATATTTACCGGTTCCTTCTTAACATTTTCAAGCCCTAATTCAATAAATTTACTTTCTAAAAAATTTTCAATCTCATGTGCTTCTTTTGTTCCTATTCTTCTATGTGGAACACTACATATTTTCTTCAAGTCATTTTGAATAATTTCAGAAGTCGGTGCTTGAACTTTTAATTTTGGCTCTTGAATCTCTAATAAGAGCTTTTCAGCTTTTCTTCGGACTTTTCTCATTTCAGGAATTAATTTTATTATGTTCGCCATAACTTTCTTTTTTGATATATGAAATTCTGGTGAAGGTTCTAATTCATTTATAGATTTTTCCATAAAATTCTCCTTAAATGGTTATTTATTAAAAATCTATTCTCGAAATATATAAACTTTTATGCATAGAATTCTCGTAATTTGAATAAAAAAAGGCAATCAAAAATTATTACTTTATTTATACAATTTAAATGAAAGAGAAACCTATTTTATTAAAAAACTCACTAGTAAATATCAATTAAAAAATATCAATAATTTGAGAGAATTGATAAAATGATTAAAGAAAAAAGGGTTTCTGGATTTAAAGTGGATAAATGTGATCTATGTGGGTTATGTTTTCATCTCTGTCCTGTTTTACAGTTGCCTATCGAAGAAGCAAAATTAGAAATAAAAAATCTTATCGAGGGAAAGGAATCTAAATACGTTCTTACTACTTGCACTACGTGTTTATCATGTAATTTATATTGTCCTCAACAAGCAAATCCATATCAGTTAATCCTTGAAAGATGGAATGATTTATACAAAGAGAGAGGGGTACCTCCTCTCTATCGTTTTGTCTGTCCTACTGAGCAACATAACATTTGGCAACTCCTAAATATTTTCCTATCTAATAAAGAAAAACGATGGATTGATGAATGGATGAATTATACTCCTAAACCCTCTGATATGGTTTTATTAATTGGAAATTATACTCATTTATTTCCCTTTATAATTGGAGGAAGTAAGTTATTAAATTATTTTAAGCCTATAGATAGAATTGATCAATGGGAGGGAGGGGCTTATCTTTATCAAGGAGGATATCTGGATGTCGTTCAAAAGATTGCTGAAAGAACAAAAAGAGACTTTGATAATTGGGGAGCTAATACTATCGTTCCAATTTTAGATGCCGTCCAATATATTTTTAAAGAAGTGCATCCCAAAGAAATGAAAGTAACTCATGATCAAGAATTTATAAATTTTCATGATTGGCTTATAGAAAAGCTTGATTCAGGTGACATAAAATTACCTAATCAATTAAATTTTAAAGTCACTGTTCATGACAATTGCTATTCTAAACCTTTAAATAGTGTATATTGGGAAAAACCAAGAGATATTCTCAAAAAATGCGGCTGTAAAATTCTAGAAATGAAACATAATAAAAAAGATTCATTATGTTGTGGATTTGGAGCAGGAGCTTCTTGGGTGGATAATATTTCATTAATATTCAATATGATCTCTGAAACAAAAAAAAAGTATAATGAAGCGGAAGAAACGGGAGCAAAAGCCTTAATCTCTTATTGTAGTGGGTGTATATATCTATTGTGGGCTGCCAAAGAACTTTTAAACAAAAAAATAGATGTTTATCACATAATAGAAATAGTTAGAATGGCAATGGGTGAGAAAATAAATTACCCTCACGACCATATCAAGCGAGCTTGGGATATAATCGCCATTATTACATATCAATTGATTTTATCTGTATTTCAATCGAATTTCTTTATAAAGCGAATAACATATGATAAAAATATGAGCACCTTCCATCCAAAAAAATATAAAATGTTAAAATTAATTCGAAGTTTATTTAATATTTCTGCAGTTCGAAAATTATATGCAAAAATGTTTCGGATTTTGATGCCAATAATGAAAACCCGTTAAAATTTCAACAAGGAAATAAAAAATTATACAAAAAAAATCACATATCTTAAAAATTTTGAAATTTTATCTATTATTATTTCGAAAATACACTTTCTTAATTTAATATGACTAATATCAAACCAATAAATATAGAATTTTTTGATCCCTTCAACGAAGAAGCTTGTAATTTATGCGGTGAATGTCTTGCTCATTGTCCAATAATCGAATTTTCGGTCGAAGAATCAAAAAATGAAATGAAAAAACTCATAGATGGTGAAGATACCGAACAAGTCTTAAAAAAGTGCCAGAGTTGTTTTACTTGCAATCTCTACTGTCCTACTGATGCACATCCTGCAAGTCTTATCTTAAAGCGGTGGAATGAACAATATGAAAAAAATGGATTAAAAAAAAGAGCAAAATATTATATAACACATTATCCCTATTATCCGAATTTCCGTACTTATGTAATTGACCGTATGTCAGAAAACGCTAAGCAAATTTTAGAGAAATGGAAAAATTTAAGCCCAGTTGATGATACATTGACATATCCTGGTTGCAATATAATTACATATCCTGAATTAACTCAAGCAAGTTTCTTCAAAAATCTTGATATAAGAGGTCGGCTTGAATATTGCTGCGGTGAAACATTATTTCGCACAGGTTATATAGATCAATTAAAACAAGTTGTTAAAAGATTGGATAAATGGTTTAACATCTTAAAACCCAAAAATCTACTTGTTCTCTGCACAGCTGGAACAAATGTTTTTAAAAATGTTTTGCCGTATTACGGTTTAACTTATAAATTTGAGTCAATTAAATCGTATATTCAATATCTTTGGGAACGAATTGAAAGTGGTGAAATTCAAATCAAGGAAAAATTAGATATGACAGTTACAATCCAAGAATCATGTTATGGTAAAATGTTCGGTGATGGATATATGGATTTACCAAGAAAAATTCTAAATGCAATTGGTGTGAAAGTTATCGAGATAGATGCTTGTAGAGAAAACATGAGATGCTGTGGCATTGGTGGAGGGTTCTCTGTTGATAGTGCATATCATCCAATGAATTTAATTAAATCAGGATTCAGAAATATTAGAGAATTTAAAAAGACAAAAGCAGATGCAATATGTGTTTATTGTGCCGGTTGTTTGGCTACACTTTCAATAGTTCAGAAGTTGTATATGAAAAAAAGAATGAAAATTTATCATATCATCGAATTATTACAAATGGCTATTGGAGAAAAGCCAATGTCCGAGAAAATAAAAAAGAGAAGAGCAAAACATTTTTTCTGGGGTATAATGAGAAAACAATTTCCTAAAGTGTTATCCAAGAAAACTTTTAAAATAGTAGAAATTCCAGAAGATCCTCATCCTAAAGGTTATTAGAGTTTAAAATTAATTATTCTCTTACAAAAAATATAACGATAACATAATATTTTTAAAAAAAATAGATATTATATAGTATAATCTAACAAAATTTTTTCTAATAAAAGGGTATTCTTATGGGAGTTTCAAAAATATGTCGTATAATTTTTAGAATTACTTTATTTGTGATGACAATTTCTCTTACTCTTACAGGTTTATTCGGTGGTCTCTCTGCTGTAGCTGTGTTTAGTGATTTTTCTGAAAATATAGAAATACCGTCTGGTCCCATAACTGCACAATTAAATTTTTACCAACCTATGTATCTTTCAATACCTTTCAATATAACTAATGCAGGATATTTCCCACTTGATGAATTAAGGATAGGAATCTCAATTAATATGACTTATAATGTATCGTTATCACATATTATCATGTATAATGAAGAAGTTTATCCAGAGATTGGACCCGGTGTTGAGTTTGAGGGAAATTTTACAGCTACCGATGAGGCTTTCTCTTTTCCATCGGGTGATATTGATATTTTTCATCCCCCAACATTTACAATGGATCTTAATATTTCTGCTTATTATACATATCGATTACTTTTTTTTAGTGTTGAATTAAAAAATATACCACTAGAATTGGGAGGTCCATAAAATGGGAGGAATGAAGAATATCTTCAGAGGTTTTATTGGAATGGCCATATATATGACAACCACTATGTTGATACCAGCCTTAACATTTGATTATATGGATAAAATGGTAATACCTATACCTCCAGATGAAATATTGGACATCGAAATAGCTAAAGGAAATATTGCTGTTGTTATATTCTGGCTTGTAGCATTAGGCTTAACAATAAGTGGTTTAGCATTTTTTTCATGGTCTTCTCCAAAAGAATCAAGAAGGAAAATAGTATTTAGTATTTTATTAGTAGTCGCGCACTGTTTTTATCTATGGAGTTACAAATTTAGTGGTGCAACAGCATTTGGTGTTGAAATTCCGGGGCTTGGAAGAGTTACATTTGATTTTGCTGGAATAGTATTGCTTTATTTGGGAGCTTATGCTTTAATAATAGTTGCAAAAATTTGGAAGTTAATTGAAGTTGAGTTTGGCAAAAGAAAAGAAAAGAAGGAAGAGAAGGTATATATACCAGAATCTACTTTTGGTAAAGATGGAGGTGCAAACTAAATGATATTACTGCAAGTTGATATTTTGAGGATGATTGCAGACTTCATTGGAGTCATTTTTCTATATTCAAAAGTTGTTTTAACTCCAATCGGAGAAGTGATGAAATTATGGATTGAAGCAGTATTAAATTTTATAGATACATTTATTCCAATGAGATATGAAATTTATATTATAATATTCATAATTTTGGTGGTTAGCGGGGTTATTATTAATTATCATTGGTCAGGAGAAAAAAAAGAAGTAAAAGAAGAAGAAAAGAAGGAAATGGATGTTTCTGCTAAAAAATGTAAATATTGTGGAAAACCAATTGGGGATTCTGAATTTTGCCCATATTGTGGTTCACGAAATTAACAAAAAATAAAAAATTCTTATTTTTGTTTTTATTTATTTTTCATTTTTAAAAGTAGATTTACAGCTCTCACACCTATATTTTTCGCTACTCTTTGCCCTATTTCGTCGATTTCACCCTTCTTTATGAATTCTTTACGCCCATATTTTTGTAAGGATGTCATTGGAATGTTCTCATCTATTACAGGATTCCCCAACGCACCAAAACAAACCATACCTTGAATAAAGGCAAAATTTATTAAATCTGATACAACTCCTGCAGCACCACCATTTCTTAAGCCTGATGCTCCCATAGGTGCAAAAATTATATCCTTTAATTTATAATTTGCCATTTTCCAAGGTCTTGAGCGGTCAATAAATACTTTAGTTAGACCGGATACACTCCCAAAATAGCACGGAGCTGCTATAAAAATTGCATCAGCGCTTAATATTTTTTCTTCTAAATTTTTAAAATCATCATTTTCAGATAATGGACATTCATACGGCTCCCGCAAGCATTGATCACAACCTGTACATTGCTCCAATTTATAATCCACCAAATAAATTTTTTCAATTTCAATAGTTTCATCTGTTTCTTTAGCTCCTTTCAGTGCTTCTTCTACCAAGAAATCGCAAGATCGGTTTTTTCTTGGAGATCCGCAAATTCCTAGAATTTTTATATTATTTTTTTCAATCTCTTCTGCCAATTGTCACTTTCACCTAAATTATTAATTATAAATGCGATTATTAAAATTATATATTATTCAATTTCAATTTATAAAAAGATAAAAATCGATTTATAGAAAAAAGTAAACTATAATAATTTTATAAATTTATGGAAAATATCACTTTATTAATCCAATAAAACTTCTTCTGGTCTTTTCTTTAACTTTATTTTAAGATCTATTAAAAGTGATTACTAAGAAAACTATAAATATAAAATAATCAATTGCTCAAATATCATATTCTATTAAACTAGAAATGTAAATTATATATATTTGAAAAACATTAAGTATTATAAGGGAGATATTTTTAAACTATTATATTACAATTGGGTTAAAAATTTTTTAATTTAGATAAGTATAAGATAATAAAAGGTAGTAAGGGTTCTATGAAATATTTTAGAGAGTTAACGAAAGAATTTAAAAGTAAAAAAGATATCGAGCAAAAGTTAAATTTTTATCAAAATTTTATTGAGCGAAAGTTATCAGAAAATGATTTACTATCTGCTTTAAATAAATGTCAATCTGCCTTAACACTACGCAGAGAAAATAAAGATTTTGGATTGGGCCCCTACTTACAGAGATTTAATGAATTAAATGAATTAATAAATCAAAAAATCCTAGAATTGCGCAATTCTTATGAAATTAAATTATTAAATATGAATTATATAACCCTTACTCCTGAAAATTTAGAAGAAGTGTTAAAAAAATATGTATCTATTAAAAATCTGATTCTAAAGGAAAAAAGCAAATCACTTCTAGAAGATATCAATCAAAAAATTAATCTTGTTTTAGATTATATTAAAAAATCGTATGAACTTTTAGGAATATATGATATCTTAAATTATAACCAGGTTATTGAAACAACCAATTCCTTGATTTTGAAAGCTAAATCTGATAAACTTAACATTTTTAGTAACTTTTTTGAAAAATTACAATCAGAATTAGTAAAAAAGAAAGTAAATGAAATCGGAGCTTCCTCGGATATAATGTCCCTCTATGACTTGAGCAAAAAATGCCTAATTAATGAATATGAGCTTGAAAAAATTATTAAAAAAATGATTAAGGAAAAAGATTCATGGATAAGAGTTTATATAAAAGAAACTAAGACTGTAATCTTTGAAGAATAGAGAGATAAAATATTTAATCAAATTTAAACCCTATTTCATAATGCACGATAGGATTCGGGTCTCAAAATACTCGGATTTTCTATACCCTTTTTTATGGTTTTAAGAATTTTAAATTTATCTTGATCTAAAATACCTCCTATAGGTAAATAATTAGAAGCGTGGTTAGTACGAAAAACGCAATTTGCGTTAGGATTATTCTTAAAATTAATATTTTCAATAAATTGATATAATT
>Ga0209986_10001581_pt1 | contig 21631 bp, 22 predicted proteins | sample BlataG_FD_183168 | JGI IMG/M metagenome (GOLD analysis project Ga0209986, IMG submission 183168) | Deep subsurface microbial communities from Black Sea to uncover new lineages of life (NeLLi) - Black_00105 metaG (SPAdes) (version 2) | ecosystem: Environmental > Aquatic > Marine > Oceanic >... | reverse complement strand
AATTGCTCAGGCGGCACCATCCCACTCAAGTCTACGCCACGATAAGCAACCGCCTGAAACAGGGCATAGGCAGCCAGTCCGCCCAATAGGATAGCCTCGACCCCGCCGTGCCCGGCGCCGAACATCAGTGCCTGCCCCCAAGACCTGACCTCCTTCAACTGCAGGCGATAGACCAGATAGCGGGCCACCTCCTCGAACACCCCGGCTGACAAGCCATATAAAAGCGCCACCACCGCCAGGGGAACACCAGCCTGTGCCTCTGTCAGCCCTAGCCACTCGATCCCCAGCGACAAGACCCAGCTATTGAATGGCAAGTGGAAGACCTGGGAGCCGACGAAGGTCATCGCACCGACCATAAACAGGCGCCAACCTAACCGAAGCCGTCGAACTAGGATTGTCCCTAGCACCAACGGTATGGCGATCATCAGTAAAGCGTTAATCAAACGAACTAAAACATCCATCCCATCACACCCTTGAATACTCGTACATAAGCGACGTCATACATCTTTGATCCCCAAACCAGGAGTTAGATCTCCTGGCGACGGAAAACCAATAAGCTACCGAGAAAAGCGCTTACCATAATGGCGAAAGTGACCCCAAGAGCTCCCCAGGCCGGTTCGACATCCAATCTGAGCGTCAGTGCGCGACCCCATGCCATCAAAGTTGTGGGAAGGTACGGCGAGAGCGACGGGACTGCACCAAGCAGGCTGAGGAAGATCAACAGGCCAAAGGAGATGCCGGCGGCAGCGAATTGCGAGCGGCTGATCGTGCTGGCACACAAAGTAATCGCCAGGAACATCACAAGATAGGTCATGAGCAACCCGTTGAGAGCCAAAAATCCCACCGGCGTCAACCATTCAAACAGGATGCCAAGATAATAGTAACCGCCCAAACCGGCGAGCAGAATGCCGGCAAAGAAGATCAGCCCGTAGGCGATAAGCTTTGCTCCCAGAAAAACCGCTCTCGAGACCGGTTTGCTGAGGATCAACGCCGCAGTACCGCTGTTTTTTTCACCCACCACCGCCGCCATGGGAATCAGGATTGCTAAAATGACCCCCAACTGAGAAAGATTCTGGACATACTCATCGACTGCCATAGCGACATCTGGTTCGGGCATTACTTCCATCAAACCTTCCGGTACCCCCGGCATCTGGGCCAGAATCAGCGGTAGGTACTTAACCGATAGTGGTCCGATCAGGCCGGACACGATCAACATCGCCACTACAACTAAGAACCGGTAAGTACGCCATTGTTCGCGCAGTTCCTTTCGAAGTAACGTCTGCATTAGTCACTCCACCAACTGCAGAAAGACGTCCTCAAGCTGGGGACGCTGATGCTGATAACTTAGAACAAGTAGATCAGTTCCTAACACCAGGCGTTGTATATCGACGCTGGATTGAGCCGATCCATCAAGCGTGATCCGTACTGCACTTCCGTCCAATTGAATATCGGCCACAAAAGGCAACTGGCGGAGCGATTCGGCCCAATGGGCGACCATTTCCGGCGCAGCATCGAAGTTCACTTCGACCACCGGTACCGCATAACGGCGAAGCAGGTTCTCCTTTTTATCAAGCGCAATCAGGCGGCCGTGGTTGAGGATTCCGACCGCATCACAGATCCGTTCAACGTCGCTCAGGATATGGGTGCTCATGAATACCGTCGCCTCACCCCTCAGCTCATCGATTAAGTTCAGAATGTCGCGCCTGCCGACAGGATCGAGCCCGCTAACTGGCTCGTCAAGCAACAGCACCGGTGGCCGATTCATAAGCGCCTGGGCCAGGCCTAACCGCTGGCGCATGCCGCGGCTGAACCCACCGATCCGCCGATCAGCGTCCTTCTCGAGACCTACCAATACTAGCATTTCATCGGCGCGTGCCATTGCCTCACGCCGCGACATACCACAAAGCCCACCGACTAGATCGGCCAGGAATTCACGTGCCCGCATCCAAGGGTAAAAGCTAGGTTCTTCGGGGAGATAGCCGACCAGCCGACGGGCATGGCTCTCAGGGCCGACAGGCAGCCCTTCAATCCAGGCTTGACCGGTGGTAGGACGCGCCAGGCCAGCAAGAATACGCAGGGTGGTGGTTTTTCCTGCCCCGTTTGGCCCCAGGAAGCCAAAAACCACCCCTTGTTCGACATGCAGATCCAGACCATCGAGGGCCTTTATCGGCCCGTAGATCTTGCACAGTCGCTCGATGACGATCGCGCTCATGCCTCCTCCCTTCCAAATAGAAAGTACACTGCCGGACCGATGATGCTGAACAAGATCACTACCAGGACCCACAGCCATTTCGGCCCGCGGGTATGTTGGCGGGGAAGAAGATCGATGAGACCAGCAACCAGCAAAACAAGCCAGATCAGCAGCAGGGGTGCCATGAGCAGAAGCACTTCCATCAGGTTTTGGTTTTCCATTAATAGCTCCTAGAATTCAAGCAACCATGCGGTGCAGGTGTTGTTTCACGTGAAACATTCATATCGTGCAGGGCGAGGGCTCCAAGTATTAGGGCGTTCCCTCCTGCCTCCAGCGCTTGATTAATTTCTCAACCTCATGAGCGACCTCATCCGGCTCGAACCCCAGCCGGGCAGCCTCGGTCAGGAAGGATTGGGTCAAAGCATCGAGAGCTGCCTGACGCATTCGGGTGGACCGCTCGGGCGGTAACGATTCCAGCACGTAAGTGCCGCGCCCTTGCTGAGTCGAGACCAAGCCCGCCTGGTCCAAGATTCGATAAGCCCGGGCCACTGTGTTGAAGTTCACCCGCAAATCTGCCGCCAGTTGCCTGACGGTGGGTAACTGATCGCCTGGCTCAAGTGTCTCAGTCGCCACCAAATACTTGATCCGCTCAACGATCTGGATGTAGATTGGCACATGGTTACGAAAATCCAGCTCAATGAACATCACTCAAATGCCCTAGCTATCTCATTGTATAATTGTATTATTGTACCAATTGTACTAGAAACATCTTGGCTTGTCAAACCATCACCCTCTTTCCCCAAGAAAAATGCCGCCCTAGCTCCGAATTCTGCCGCCCTCCCCCCAGCCACCTTCGCCAAGAACTCCCCCACCACCCACCTTTGCCCGAGTTATTGTCTACCCGCTCGCGAGCGTGGTAAAATCATAAAGTAACTTAATATGGTCTTCCTGGGAGGCTACTGTGGAAAAAGAAGTAGGCACTTTAGCGGTCAAGAAAGGGCTAGCCCAAATGCTTAAGGGCGGTGTGATCATGGACGTGGTCACACCCGAACATGCTCGCATCGCCGAGGACGCTGGTGCAGTGGCGGTTATGGCCCTGGAGCGCGTCCCGGCGGACATCCGCGCCTATGGCGGGGTCGCCCGCATGAGCGACCCGGAAATAATCCTGCAAATCATGGACACCGTCTCCATCCCGGTGATGGCAAAGTGCCGCATAGGCCATTTCGTCGAGGCTCAGATCTTGGAGGCTTTGGGGGTGGATTACATCGACGAATCCGAGGTGCTCACTCCCGCTGACCAAGCCCACCACATCAACAAACATGAGTTCAAGGTCCCCTTCGTATGCGGATGCCGAAACCTGGGCGAGGCTCTACGTCGCATTGGCGAGGGCGCAGCCATGATCCGCACTAAGGGCGAGGCCGGCACCGGCGACGTGGTCGAAGCAGTGCGCCATGCACGAGCGGTAATGGGTGAGATTCGCCGCCTGGAGAGCATGCCTGACGAGGAGTTGATGACCTACTCCAAGGAGATCGGAGCCCCCTACAGCACGGTAAAGGAATCGAAGGAACTCGGGCATCTGCCGGTGGTAAATTTTGCTGCCGGCGGCATCGCCACCCCAGCCGACGCAGCTATGATGATGCAGCTCGGTGTAGACGGTGTATTTGTCGGCTCGGGCATCTTCAAGTCGGGCGACCCGCCCCGGCGGGCGGCGGCCATTGTCGAGGCCACCACCCACTACAACGACCCTGAGATCCTAGCCAAGATCAGCCGGGGGCTGGGTGAGCCAATGGTGGGGATTGGCATCAGCGAATTACCGGAGGCTGAACACCTGGCGGAGAGAGGTTGGTAGACCGATTCGAGTTGGATGCAGCAACAGAATGAAGATTGGCGTGCTGGCACTTCAGGGCGATTTCGCCGAACATATCACTGTCCTGCGCCACCTGAAGGTCGATACCGCCGAGGTGCGATCACCAAGTCAATTGGATGAGCTTGACGGCCTGATAATCCCCGGCGGCGAGTCTACAACCATAGGTAAATTGGCAACCACTTTCGACATGATCGAGCCTCTACGCCGGTTCAGCCACGATCGACCGATTTGGGGCACCTGCGCCGGGACGATCTTTCTATCGTGCGACGCCCATCGTCAGCAACCGCTGCTGAATTTAATGGACATCACCATCGAGCGCAACGCCTTCGGTCGCCAAGTGAACAGCTTCGAGATAGATTTAATCATCCCGGCTCTCGAGGACCCCGAACGACCATTCCGGGCTCTATTCATCCGAGCCCCACTTATCGAACGTGTCGGTGAGGGCGTTGAAGTGCTCGCCCACCTTCCTGCAGATGACGATCGAGCGGGCCGAGTCGTCGCCGCTCAGCAGGGCCACCTTTTAGCGACAAGTTTCCACCCAGAACTAACCGATGACAAACGCTTTCATCGATATTTTCTAAGCCTGGTAAAGGGGGTTAGAGGATCATGATCCATCCCTTCGATTGGCGTGACTTGGCTTTATTGCACCGCATGGGCAACAGTGGCTTGTGTATGGATTCCCAACTAGCTTACACTCGTGGGCGCCATGCACTACAAAATGCCTTGCTGGATGCCCTCACCCCGGGTAGGAGAACACTCACGCTTATCGACAGGCCGACCCATCCAGAACAAGGGCCAGTTTTTGGCCAGGTACGTCGTCGCGCCGACCAACCCCACGCCCAGCTGACTTTCATCGGTCCGGTGACCGCGCTAGTCCAACCTAATTGCATTCAACTGCTCGACGCCCTGAGTCAGTCAGCCGGCGAGGACGGCGCTCACCACCTTATCGCTGAGGTTGAAGAGACCAGCCCAGCCTTCGAGAGTCTACGTCAAGCTGGATTCGCTATCTACGCCCGTCAACGCATCTGGCGTTTGGCCGACTCACTACAGGTAAACCCAACTCTACTGGATGCCGCCTCCCATAAGGACCAGCCGGAAGAGCATCGGGACGTTGTCGGGACGATGTGGCGACGAGAGATGGACTCGGATGCGCTTGCAGTTCATAACCTATACCTCAATTTGGTCCCCGCCCTGGTGCAGCAAGTTGAGCCACCACCTATCCACAACGGTCGCGGCTTGGTGCATTGGGATCAAGGGGAATTTCTCGGTTACCTTTATATCGACCGCGGCCCTCGAGGGGTGTGGGTGCATCCTTACTTCCATCCCGCCGCAGAGCGCGTGGACGACTTATTGGCAGGCTTCCTGGCGCAGTACCCTCGTCACCCTAGCAAACCGCTGTACATCTGTGTCCGATCTTATCAAGGTGGGCTGAGCGAATCGCTAGATCGTCTCAGTTTCGAGCCCTTTAGCGACCAAGCCGTAATGGTCAAGCGCCTTGCTGTCCAAATTCGCCAATCTGCTCAAACACCGCTGCCCGTTCTGGAAGGCTCCCAACCGGAGCCCACCGCGCCCTTCGTGCCCATTAAAAATCACAAACCAGTTTCTCATAGAACATGACCGGAAAACGTATTACCGACAACTTAGACGATTTATTGAGGGTCTTGCCATCAGAGATCACCCAGAAGATATATCAGATCAACCGCCACGATGACCTGCTGGAGGTGATCATTGACCTCGGTCGAGTGCCAACCGCACGCTATATTGACTCCGAGGTCGCGCTAAGCGAACAGGAAGTACAACAAGAGGACATCGACTACGTGGTTAAGCGCATCGGCGAGTTTGACGACGATAACCGCGCCGGTATCGAACGCACGTTACATCGCATCTCTGCTATCCGCAACCGCCACAACCATATCGTCGGGTTGACCTGTCGCGTCGGCCGGGCAGTGTATGGAACGATCGATATCATCCAGGATCTCATTTCCAGCGGCAAGGGTCTCCTGCTGGTGGGTCGTCCAGGTGTTGGAAAAACCACTATGCTGCGCGAAGCGGCTCGTATCCTGGCCGAGGGTAAACGGGTGGTGATCGTTGATACCTCCAACGAGATCGCCGGCGACGGCGATGTTCCCCACCCGGCTATTGGGCGCGCTCGCCGCATGCAGGTACGGAAGCCGACACTCCAACATGAGGTGATGATTGAGGCGGTCGAGAACCACAATCCGCAGGTGATCGTGATCGACGAGATCGGCCGTGAACTGGAGGCGGTGGCCGCCCGCACCATCGCCGAGCGCGGAGTTCAGTTGATCGGCACCGCCCACGGCAACAATCTCGAAAACCTACTACTCAACCCCACCCTATCCGACCTGGTGGGGGGGATCGAATCGGTCACTCTCTCTGACGAAGAAGCCCGCCGCCGTGGGACCCAAAAGACCGTCCTTGAGCGACGAGCAGCGCCGACTTTCGATGTATTGATTGAGATCCAGGACCGCGAGCGGTTGGCAGTACATCGCGATGTTTCTGCCGCAGTGGACGCCATGCTTCGCGGGCGCCCGTTGCCGCCTGAGTTGCGCTCTCGGGACGAGAAGGGGGAAATCCGCATTGAAACCCAGCCTGCCTCACCCACTCCTGGCCGGCGTGATAGGGCCGGATACCGGCGACAAGCCGCACTGCCAACGGCCCCTTTCTCCAGCGATGAGGGACTGCCCTACTCTCCAACACCACCGCGTATGCCTGGAACCCCACTGGCAACGGCTCGCATCTTCGCTTATGGGGTGGCCCGCAACCGCCTACGCCAGGCGGCCAAACGGCTGCGCGTTCCTGCGCTGTTGGTTGACAATCTGGGCGAAGCGGATGTGCTGGTCACCCTGCGCTCATACTACCGCAAGCGCCAGAAGATCGTCGCCGATGCGGAGAACCGACGCATGTCGATCTACGTCTTGCGCGCCAATACTGTCAGCCAGATGGAGAGCTTCCTGACCGACCTCTTCAACCTTCAAGCTGCCAGCGTTGATGACCCCTCGATGGAGACCGCTTTACAGGAGGCTCAGCAGGCTGTCCAAGCCGTGCTTGATGGGGCTCGATCAATCGACTTATCACCGGCTTCCGCTTATATCCGTCGTCTGCAACACCAGATGGCTCGCCAAGCCAATCTGGTGTCTCACTCTTACGGCAAGGAGCCGAGACGACGGGTGAGGATTTTCCGTAGTTGAGCTCATTTATCACACTTGAGGGTCCCGAAGGAAGTGGTAAGACCACCCAAGCCGAACAGCTTGCTGAATATTTGCGCGCCCAAGGATGTGATGTCTTACTCTCCCGCGAGCCGGGCGGCCCCTCCATCAGCGAACAGATTCGACACGTGTTGACCTCGCTCGATAACACCGCCATGCACCCCCGAACCGAGTTCTTGCTCTTCTCCGCCTCCCGCGCTCAACACGTTCATGAAGTAATCCGCCCCCATCTTGCGGAGGGTGGGTTGGTGGTCTGCGACCGGTTCTACGACGCCTCGCTCGCCTACCAGGGCTATGGCCATGGCCTGGATCTGGACACCCTACGATCGATTACCGCCTTCGCCACCGGCGGTCTAAAGCCCGACCTGACCCTGCTACTCGACCTGCCGGTTGAGGAAGGACTTCAGCGCCGTGAGCATGACGGTAATTGGAACCGCCTCGACGCCTACGACTTGGAGTTTCACCATCGGGTGCGACAGGGCTATCTGGCCATGGCCGCCGCCGAACCGGAGCGCTGGGTGACCATCGACGCCGAACAAGCCTTCGACATCGTTCAGGCCACAATAAGGTGCATCGTTGAGAAACACCTGGCACATCATGAGATGGGCAAGCACAAATAAACAATCCTAAAAGCATCTTCTATTAATACGTTCTATGGGAACACAAGTCACGGGGAAAGAAAGAGGTATTTAGGGACATAAACATACCTGAACTCAGTCTCGTGAGCACCAACAACAGATCGCCTGAGCGCCTCGTAGATTCAATCCTCTATATCAAAGTTGTCACTCACGCCCCCTAACTCCGGCATACTCTTCTCGATCTCCTCCGGGCTCTCACCCGCATCTAGGCGACCGATTACCTCATCGAACTCGGGAGGCATCTCTTCTCCCATCTCCTGTCCCATCTTGCGCATCATTCGCGCCATGGAGCGGGGATCCTGCTCATCGAAATCATCCCAATTGCTCGGGTCGGCCAGCGACTCTAGCCGCGACTCCTCCGAACGGGCAAAACGTACCCGACCGATGATGCGCTTCAGGTCTGGGCTACCGCAATGGGGACACTGCACCGATACATTCCCGTATTGCTCATACGTCTGATAAATCGACACCCGCTTGCGGCACTCCAGGCAGCGATATTCATAGCTTGGCATGGCAACCTCCACCTCTACTCCGTAGGTTAGCTGCTAATACCTATTCCAGGATCTCCAACCTAAAAGGTCCTTCTATTTTACCCGCTACGCAGCACCCCATAAATGGATTATACTGAGCCCTCAAAGAGGCTTCAACCCATGCATGACGACTTGCGCGAACGGCAACGCCGGCCGCTCCTTATCGTGATATCTGGCCCGTCAGGGGTTGGTAAGGATAGTGTGCTTCAAAATATGAGGGCGCGCGACCTTCCCTTCCATTTCGTGGTTACGGCTACCACCCGACCCAAACGCCCCGATGAAGTTGACGGCATCGACTATTTCTTCATCAGCCAGGATGAGTTCGTCAAGATGATCGAGCAGGACGAACTACTCGAGCACGCCATCGTTTATGGCGACAACAAGGGAATTCCCAAACAACAAGTTCGACAGGCGCTAGCCAGCGGCAAGGATGTCGTGATGCGCATCGATGTCCAGGGCGCCGAGACTATCCGCAATATATGCCCTGAGGCGCTGTTGATCTTTCTCTCCACCCGCACCGAGGAGGAATTGGTCAAACGTCTTAAAACCCGCAGAACCGAAACGCCCGAGAGCCTGGAACTGCGTCTAGCCACTGTACGCCATGAAATGGAATCAGTCGAACAGTTCGACTATTATGTTATTAACGCTGACAACCAATTGGATGCCACGGTGGATACCATCCTGGCCATCATCCATACCGAACATCAGCGTACCCACCCTCGGCAGGTGGTCCTCTGAGCCTGCCACCCTCGCCTCCTCCCATCGAAAGGTCTCCGGCGCCACTTCGCGATCCACCCCAACGGCGACCTTCCACGCTGCAGGCGCGAATGACCCGCGCCCCAGTCACATTCGGCCTGATCGGCGCCACCTTGCTGGTGTTCCTCACTCAAATGCTATCTCAATCAGTTCTAGGCTTCGATCTGGTAATCTTATTGGGCGCCAAGGATAACGTAGCCATTGCCGCCGGCCAGCTTTGGCGTCTCATCACCCCAGTGTTCATCCACGGAGGATACTTCCATCTATTCATCAATCTGTACTCGCTTTACGCGATCGGTCCGGCCGTTGAGCGGTTCTTTGGCCCATGGCGCACCCTGTCACTGTACCTACTCTCGGGGATTGCCGGGGTGTTGCTCAGTATGATCTTCAGCTCATACCGCTCGGTCGGCTCCTCAGGAGCGATCTTCGGCTTGCTTGGCTCCTTAGGAGCTTTCCTGTACGCTAATCGCTCGACCTTTGGCCAGGCCGGCGCGATTCAGCTGCGCCAGATCGTCATGGTCGCACTGATTAATCTCGGCTTAGGCCTCTCCCCAGGGATTGACAACTGGGGCCACCTTGGGGGGCTGATTTTCGGCGCAAGTCTGACCTGGTTTGCCGGCCCTAACTTCGCAGTAGTGAGGGACGAGACAGCCGGCCGTTTCATACTTGTTGACCGACGGCCATGGCGCCTAGTCTGGCCAAAGGTCTTACTCGGCGCGGTTGTGGTCGCCTTGTTGGTTCTGGCCGCACTTTTGATCCTCCCCAGGTACTGAACCCCCTCCCTCATCAATCGCCTCTCCTCGGCCGCCACTCACCCGCCAGAGCGTCAAAGGCTGGGTACAGATGTAACTGGTGTGGAAGCCGTCGCCACACTTAGAAAACAGGACTCTAACATGTATGTGGGTTACATCACTGTCTGATTAACGGTAAAAGATCACAAGGTAGAATAGGGCGTCAATCTGCTCTCTATAGTCAAGCATCAGAATCGGGTGCTGTCTCATCCCCATCTGGTGCCTTTGATGTGCGATCCCGCCGCCTGAACCTCGGCAGTCGGAGGCGAGGTAACCTGCGCCGACGCTCCTCCCCACGCCGTCTTTCCCGGCGGGGCCAATAGAGGAGTACGCCTAGCAAGCTGATCAGTACCCCCACAGCCAAGCCGATCACCTGGATCGGGCCAAAGCTCACGTTCGGGAGGTGCTGGGCGCCCAGGCCGATGAAATCCGCTAGGGAAGCCGCGGCTGCCACGACATACCCGGTGGCAATCAATCGCAGTCCTATATCAGCCCGCAGCGAGTTAGGGCGAGCGTTGCGAACTACCCGGACAGTGGCGTACGCTCCCACCAGCAGCAGCGCCAATCCGGTCAGCCAGACCCCGACCTGGACAAACCCCACCACCGGGCTTCGGTCCATACCGATCAAATCGGGTTCAATGCCGATGATGAAGATGAATAGACCAATTAGGACCAGCGTCATCCAACGACGAGCCCAGTGCACCTGTCGAGGAGTAAGTTGGCGAGAAGGCATAGATCAACTCTCCGGAAGCGCGCGACGCAGCACTCTGAGCCAGTTGCCGCCGAGAATGGCCTCGACATCTCTAGAGTTGTAGCCTCGAGCGCTAAGTGCACCACCAATTAACCTCAGGTCGGCCACGCTGTCAAGACCCAAAGGTACCTTATCCACCCCAAACCCGCCATCGAAGTCGCTTCCCAGACCTACATGCTCGGCGTCCCCTACAACCTGACAGATGTGGTCAATGTGCGCAATGACGTCGTCGATAGTTACCGCTTGGCGCCCGTCGGATGGGCTCCAGCCGTCCTTAAGGAACCGGTTGAAGGGCACTATCCCGATCACGCCGTCCCGTTCGGCGATCTTAGAGATGACATGGTCGCTCAGATGGCGCTCTGGCTTGGCGCTATGAGGCAGTCGCGCTAAGGGATTGCTGTGAGAAGCAATTACCGATCCCTGGTACCGATCGAGCGCCTCCAGCACCCCTTCCTCGGTCATATGACTCAAGTCGAGGATCATTTTTAGGTCTGCCATGACTTCTAGCAAGGCTCGGCCGTCATCGCTGAGCGGGCCAGGTTCGCCAGTCCCGCCAGCATAGCGCGTTCCCGTCCAGGCCGGCCCGAGAATCCGTACTCCGGCATCATACCACTCCGGCAACTCCGCTGGCCGGCGCACACCGTCCGCGCCTTCCATCAAGATTACCAAACCAACTCTGGTTTCACGCGGTTCCTCGCCCTGCCAACCATTCAGCACCTGCTCTAAATCTGCCCGCATACGGATCAGACAGAATTTATCGGGATGCTCACCAACCAGTCTCCAATAGAAATCGAGGCTGGCCCGGTAGAGATTGTGCGCCTCCTCAGCGTCGGTATAGCACTGTGTATCCCAAAGCCCATATCTCCGCCGTACGGGGGCAGCGAAAAGGGTAGCGAAGACGACAGCCACACAGCCTCGAATCCATTCGGGCCAACCCAGCAGAGTATGTCCATTGTGGGCGGGCGTCTCCATGCCCACTTCACGAGCACGGGTCTCGGCGACGGATAGTGTGTAATCGCGCCCAAAAGTAAGCGCGTTCCAGGCTATGTCCTCGTGCGCGTCTACAACAATCATCAAGGAGCTGACTTTAAAATCGTGAGTCTCCACTATCGCCCGCCTCTGGAGATGGCACACAACATGGTGCCCAATGTGGAAAGCTTATCAGAAAGCATTGGCTGAAAGTGAGAAAATCAAGACAATGCCCCGGGACTAAATACAAAAGTGATCCTGCGCGGATAATGAATTTATAAATATCACCCCACGCACCAATGACATACTAGCCCATCTGAATGGGACTATACAACAGGACGAAGCAATGATAATATAAATTAAAGCATGATGCACGTGAGTTCTGTCTGGATGTCGTACCACCCACTGCCTGAGATCCTGCGGCTCAGGCAATTATTGGTTAGCCAACTCTACTGGTGAACCCGACCGCCAACGAACGAAACAAGCACCTTGCACCATCGCTCAATTGTCGAAAGGAGACAAGCTCCATGTCCGAACGCGTTATTGGCACGGTCAAGTGGTTCAACAGCGAGAAAGGCTACGGCTTCATCGAGCGTGAAGATGGGCCAGACGTCTTCGTTCACTACACCGCGATCCAATCGGAGGGTTTCCGAACCCTACAAGAGGGCCAGCAGGTGGAATTTGCCGTAGAGCAAGGCCCCAAGGGTCCACAAGCTACCAACGTCACCGCAATCTAACACAGCCAGAAACAACAAAAGAACTCCGTCACCATCCGACGGAGTTCTTTTGTACACGCGGCTCACTAACACATCCTCAATTTCTACCTACCTGCCATGGGTTACTTACTCTCTATATAACTCGCTCAATGCCAGCACTTGCTTCTCCGCGTGGTAGGATGAGCGTACTAATGGGCCACTCTCGACCCACCTAAAACCGATTTCCAAACCATAACGCCTGAATTCGTCAAATTCCTCTGGCGTGTAGTACTGCTCGATGGGTAAGTGCTTCTTGGAGGGTTGTAGGTACTGGCCAATCGTCAGGATATCGACCCTCCAATCTCGCAGGTCGCGCATTACCGACTTGACCTCCTCCATCGTCTCACCCAGGCCGACCATTATCCCCGATTTGGTCAATACATCATGGTCGAGCGCCTTAGCATTGGAAAGCGTAGCCCGAGCCCACTCGTATCTATCCTGGGGCTGAACCTTCCTGAACAGCCGCGGCACAGTTTCGACATTGTGGTTAAGGATCTCCGGGCGAGCATCCATCACGATCTTCAACGCCTCGATAGAACCTTTGAAATCAGGGATCAACACCTCCACCGAGCAACCTGGCTGGAGCTCGCGTATGCGCCGTATGACCATGGCGAAGATCGGCGCGCCGCCATCGGCGCGCTGGTCACGGTTAACACTGGTTATCACGGCGTGGCGCAGGTTCATCGCCTTTACCGCGCGGGCGACGCGCTCCGGCTCAAGCCAGTCGAGCGGCTCGGGGCGACCAGTCTTGATGTCGCAGAAGCCACAGGAGCGGGTGCATATTTCGCCCATCATGAGGAATGTAGCGGTGCCTGAACCCCAGCACTCGCCGATGTTGGGGCACATCGCCTGCTCACACACCGTGCGCAGCGCCTTGGTGCGCATCATCTCCCGCAACCACTTGTAAGTCCCCCCTGTGGGAGCGCGCACCTTGATCCATGAGGGCCGACGCTGTGGTTTCTGGCCCAGGCTCTTAATCCGGTCTTCTGTGATGATACGACCTCCACTCGCCATCGAAACTTTCCCTGGTGAACATTCTACCGCATCTCAGACGCCTGAAGGGATGGAGACCAAAAGGTTCTCCAACGTTCACCCTCCTTTCGAGGAGATATGACCCAAAATCCTGTCCATGTTTGAGAACGGTGGGGTCATTGCACTACCCCGATCAAATTGGCCTCTCCTGTCCGGTCAACTACAGTCACAATAAGCCAGTCGGGCATCGGGTAGAGACAATCGAGTTCCATCACCACGTTAAGCAAGGAGGGGGCTAAAAACATTATATCGGTGGGTCCATCCCACTGCGCCCACACGTTTACCCCCCTTCGTCGGTCATCAGATAAAATCTTACGTTCTGCCGTGTCGGCGCAAAGTGTTGGTGGATCCTCTCACGCGTCTCCGGCCACGCGCATGAGTCGGTTGGCGGCGTCTGGCGATCGACGGAAGTCGTTTGAACATCCCGTTGATAACTGACAGCAATTTCGTCTCCTACCTGTTCCGAATCATTCTCAGTAAGACTCGACCTGCGAGGTAAACTAGAAGGCGGGATCCCTCCGATGAACCATCCATTGTAATCGCGGTCGACAACAATCGGGTTGATGAGATCAAATAGCACTTCAATACAGGCATCCTGTTGATGTCGGCGTCGGCTCTGGGATCGGGGTGAGAGTGAGAGTTGGGGTGGGTGTCGAGGTTGCGGTAGGTGTGATGGTGGGAGTGCGGGTTGGGGGTGGGGTTTATGTAGGCGTCGGTGATGGGGCGAGCAAGCTGCAAGCTGTTAGGGCAAGCCCTGCGCCGAGAATGAGAATGCTGGTTCGGATTCGACGTAACACGGTACTATCCCCCTTCCCTTGGATGATCATGAGATATTGTCGCCAACCTATGCCCACTCGTCAAGCCACTCATTCCCTTAGGTACCTCGCTCCGGTGAGCACGTTGACATTCGGCGAGTAAAAAAGGGAAATTCTAAGCCAGAAGCGCCTCCAATAAACGGGCGGTGAGCGCTTTTACCTCCCTCCCACCAGGCCCGACCGGACCAACGCAAGCTGGACAGCCATCCTGGCAAGGACAGATGCGTACCATATCCATCGCGCCGCTGAGCAGGTCGGCGTGCAGCTCATATAGACGCTCCGCCAATCCCAACCCCTCTGGCACCCTGTCATAGATGGTGATAGTTGGCCCCTTAGTTCTCTTCGAGCGGATTTCGGTAAGAGAGCCTAGATCGCGCGGGTCGCACATTAAATACAGGGGGGCAATGTTTCTCAGCGCGTACGCCAAGCCGCCCAGCGCGCTACGCCTCCCCCTAGTAGACTCGGCACGATGGTGGCAGGTAGGGCAAAGGGTTATCAGGTTATCGAGATCGTTGGCCATGCGGTCATACCGATTCTCCCCTGGAATGTAACCGAACTCGCGGAAGGGGCGGATGTGGTGCACATCGTGCGCTCGGTCGTCCCGCTCCGAGGCGCCGCACTGTCGGCAGCGATAACCGTCACGAACCCGAGCCGCGTCGCGCGCACGAGACCAACTCGGTCCGTAGTCGCTGGGTGGCAGTAGCACACCCTCCGCCTCGAGCCGATCCACAGTTTCCGGAGCGATCCAAAGCCAATAAGCGCTGGTTTCAAACGAACGCGGCGGTAAGTCAATCGAACCATAGCCCAACGTCTCATGTGTGTAGCGTTTTACCTTACGAAAGGAAGTCGTGGTCGCTGTAACCTGCACCCACCCATACGCCCGCCTGGCAGGGGTATGTTCATCTGCGTCATAGACCTCAAGCGTCTCAAGCTCCACCGACTCAGAGGCTTCGGTATAGTAGTCGACGTCAGCTCGTTCAACCTCGGCCAGGGCATTCTCTAAATCCAGGCGCTGGACAAGATGTGTCCGCCCCTCATGGATATAGACCGACCCCTCATGAAGCAGGATTGGAGCAGTAGCTCGATCTACCTCACCAATGACAAATGGACGACCTTGGCCAATGTCCTGGATCACGACTGGGTCATCGCTGCTTGCTCGTAACGAGACCGACTCGGCAGGGTAGGCATTAGCCACCCAGGTATAGGCCTGGTTCGAGCAATGCAGATCGCCCTCCTCAGTCAGGTAAGCAAGCAGCTCCTTTATGTCATCTAAGCCGCCGAAAGTTTCACCGGCCTTGAAAGGCAGTTCAAAGGCTGCACAGCGCAGATGGCGCACTAGGATGGCCAGGTTGTCGGGATTGATCAATCCCATCTCGGGTGGGCGTTCAAAAAGATAGCCGGGATGAGCAGCGACGAATTGGTCGAGTGGAGCAGCGGAGGCGACAAGGATAGCTACCGAGACTTCGCTTCGTCGCCCGGCGCGACCTGCCTGCTGCCACAGGCTGGCGATGGTGCCTGGATAACCAGCAATCACCGCCGCGCCCAGTTGGCCGATGTCGACCCCCAACTCCAACGCGTTTGTGGCCACCACACCTTGCACCGACCCTTCGCGCAAACCGTGTTCAATCTCACGCCTTTCTAGGGGTAAGTAACCACCCCGATATCCACGAATAGCACTTGGGTCGCCGCCTAGGCGCTCGAAAGCGTCGCGCACATAGCCAAGCAATACCTCCGTCGTGAGCCGGGCGCGAGCGAAGACCACCGTCTGCACCCCGGTCCCTAAGAAGCGTTCAGCGATGCGCGTTGCCTCCAAGGTATAAGCACGACGGATTCCAAGTCTGGGGTCTATCACCGGCGGGTTGTAGATGATTACATGCTTCTCAGCCCGCGGTGACCCGTCCAGATCGGACGGCACGAGACGAACAGGGGCTTCGATAAGTCGCTCAGCCAACTCCTTGGGATTGGCAATGGTGGCCGAGGTAAGCGCGAAGTGTGGCTCAGAACCATAAAAGCGACATAGGCGGCGCAGACGTCGAAGCAGGTTGGCTACGTTAGAGCCGAAGACACCGCGGTATACATGTAACTCGTCGAGCACTACCCAGCGCAGATTCTCAAGCAATATCGCCCAGCGTGGGTGATGGGGGAGAATACCCATGTGTAGCATATCGGGATTGGTGATCAGGATTCGAGCTTCGTCCCTTATCTGGCGTCGCCGGGTCGGAGGTGTGTCACCATCATAGGTGCGGGCAGCGATCTGATCAACGGCGTTTAAAGTCTGTAGGAAATCACCCAGGGCGGCAGCTTGATCCTGGGAGAGCGCCTTGGTGGGGAAGAGGTAGAGCGCTCGCGCTTCGGGATCAGTCAAGAGTGTTTGAAGCACGGGAAGGTTGTAGCAAAGCGTCTTGCCCGAGGCGGTGCCGGTGACCACCACCACGTTCTCGCCATCCAGGGCGGCTTCCACAGCCACTGCCTGGTGGGTGTAAAGCGGGGCAGTATCCCTCTCCTTCATAGCGGCGATCAAGCGCGGATCTAGGTTGGTCGGGAAGTCGGCGTAGCGCGCGGGTCGCGCCGACAACCGCTCCCAGGCAGACACGTTTTTCATAAACGAGGTGTCGAGCCGCAAGCGTTCGAGAGCGTCCTTGATCGACATAGTAATAAGATTATACTTGTACGCTGATATTTTCGGTTCCAACCATTAAACAATTCGCAAGCATAAAGCTCGCGAGTTGCCATATGAAATATCGTTTCCGTTGATCTCTCTGAGACCTACGAGATTGTAGGGTATTCTGGCACAATAAGCGGATTAGTTATCTATCTACTCCAATCATTCAAAGTGCCGCTTAAGATCATTGCAGTGGCTGTATGGTAAATGGCTTTCATGCTGTAATCTTCCGACAACAATACCTGGAGCTACACCCAGTTCCCTTGCGAACCGTTTTATCGCTGCCTTGCTCTTTTTACCCTTTCTTGTAAATCGCCGCAGTTCTTGCGCTGGAACGAGAAAGTTGGCAGCGAAACGATTCGCCTCATCTTCCTTTTCACCACCATTCCTAATGCCTTTTTCCTCAATAAACACTTCTCTCTTGCCATGTAATAGGATATGTGCTGCTTCATGGAAGAAAGTAAACCAGAGATGATCATCCGTCTTATACCGCCAGCTGAGTTGAATAAGGGCTTTGTGTGGATTAAGCCATCGTGTGTATCCACTTGCTCTAATCTTTGGCAACTCAGGTAAAAAGGTCACTGCAACACCTGCTTCTGCGCAAAGTTTGACAACTCTCGGTTGAAATTCCTCAGGTGGCTCACTTGTAAGATACCGAATCTCATCCAACGCAGATAAGAACCCTTCTCGATTATAAGGAGCACATTCGATGGTCTGGGCTTTAATTTCACCCATCCGCAACCATGCGGCTACTGAACCAGGCGAAGTTGAAAATGCGGAGGATTTTCGAAAAGCACCTTCAGGCTCAAGCCAAATCCTTTCCCAAGACTCACGGCTGCTAACTCCAAAAAAGGACAGAATATCACGCAGTTGCTCGATTTTATCAGTGCTTTTTCTAACTATCCCTCGCTTCATAAGATCTCTGATAGGAAACTCGCTCAGCCAAGGAATGTCTGATTCAAGCAATTTCCTCTCTCGCATTGAAGCGAGGGCTTGTCTATAATTCCTCTCCAGATTGCTCCAAAAGTTAGAAGGAACGCCCAACACTCGCTCGAGTTGTAGAGCTGTCTCAGGAGTTAGTGCAGACTTTCCCTTGATTATTTCGTTTATAGTCTTCTTGGGTCGACCCATTCGCTCCGCCAGTTCGGCCTGAGACATACTCAGCGCTTCAATTGTCTCTAGGATGGTCTCCCCTGGCGGCACGGCGTAATCCGGAGTGTAGTCTAATAGCTTTTCATCACCCATGGTAATCCTCAACTTCAACAATAATGATCTCGGTAATTTGTGTTAAATCTATCCCACCGTCATCCTTCAATGGAACCGGGTCATGGCGAGGTTCGAAAATCAATCGAAAGGGATGCTTCAAATTTACGGCAAACTGTCCAGTGCGATTACCCTTGAGTTGATGACACCGAGCTGCGGGCAAGCAATATATCACAGATAAGTTATCCGCGGCTTCAAGTTCCCGTAATCGTTGATGTAGCTTCTTGGCATTTTCTCGCCCCCACATCCTAATGGAAGCCCTTTCCGACGAACACGCCTTTTGAAGCTTCTTCTTCCTAAAGTATATCTTCATTGTCCCCCCAAGTCAATTATTTCATTAACGTCAAAGGTTAATCATTTTGTATTTTAATTAGATAAGGATTGTCCAGCGTGAAGATTGTAAACCGAAGGTGCCTCCACCACAACATATCACTATTTCAATGGAAGCGATAGAGATTATGATTTCGCTGCGAAAAATATACCTTCCCTTGACTCTAAATAACATCACATCCTTGCTAGAACAACCATCAAATATATGACCACAAAAAATCTTAGACATGCCTAATATTACTAATATTCCTTTGAATTGATATACTTCTACACCTATAGCAATAGAGGCTCAAGATCAATGACCAACCTGCTTAAATCCGAATTCCTTCTTGATCCCAAGGTAATCTATCTCAATCACGGCTCCTTCGGCGCCTGTCCCCGCCCTGTCTTCGAGGAGTATCAAAGGTGGCAACGCGAGCTGGAGTGGCAACCGATGGAGTTCTTGGGCCGGCGAGCGCTTGACATGATGGCCGAGGCACGGGGAGCGCTAGCTGATTTTTTGAGTTGTGAGGAAGACGAGGTCGTTTACTTCCCTAATCCCACCACGGCAATTAATATGGCCGCCCGCAGCCTTAAACTCGAGCCCGGAGACGAAATACTGACCACAGATCACGAGTACGGCGCCATGGACCGTACTTGGCGTTTCATTTGCCGCCAGACCGGTGCCCGCTACCTACGGCAATCCATACCGTTGCCGGTAACTTCTTCTGAGGCCTTTACCGAAACCTTCTGGGCCGGCGTCACCGAGCACACACGGGTCATCTTCATCAGCCACATAACCAGCCCAACCGCACTCCGTTTCCCGGTCGAAGCGATCTGCCGGCGCGCTCGTAAGGCGGGTATACTGTGCATTGTGGACGGAGCCCACGCCCCTGGCCATATCCCACTCGATTTGACAGACCTTGGCGCCGACCTATATACCGGCGCCTGCCACAAGTGGCTTTGTGCGCCGAAAGGATCAGCCTTCCTCTACGCTAGACGAGAAGTGCAGGAATGTCTGCAGCCCCTGGTCATCAGTTGGGGGTGGGAGTCTGAACAACCCAGCGACTCACGCTTTATCGACCACCACCAATGGCAGGGCACGCGCGATCTATCAGCTTTTCTCTCCGTGCCCGCCGCCATTCGTTTTCAACTCGAGCACGATTGGAACTCCGTCCGACAGCGCTGTCATCAATTAGCGAGCAGGATGCGAAAACAGATAAACGACCTGACCGGTCTCGAGCCTATCTGCCCAGACACACCGGATTGGTTCATCCAGATGTGTGCTGCCCGTCTACCAGAGGTCGATGTAGAGATCCTCCAAAAACGCCTGTACGACGAATTCGGGATTGAGGTCGTGACCCGTCGCTGGAACGACCAGGCCCTGATTCGGGTCTCGTTCCAGGCTTACAATGACCAAGGGGATGCCGACGTGTTGGTTCATGCACTAGGCCAACTACTGCCCCTGTAAGACCCGAAGGGTTTTGAAAACCCTTCGGGTCTCGTTAACCTATGCCAATTATAGAACAAGCGCCTGGAAATTCGGCAGTGCGTCCTTGGCTCTTCAACGTGATTCGGACAAGCCAAGCCAAAGAGTCGACATGGGGGATGATCGAGAGTAAGTAAATTAACAGGATTATGCTATTAAGACTATATTGATTCCCCTGGGTCCTCCTATATACTTTTCCAAACAGCTATACTTGGTCAACGTTGGTTGATGCCAACGATGAGAGGCTGGCATGCGCAAATGGAAGCCTAATTGGACAACGTTTACCCTGACCGGGGTCACTCTGGCGCTGGCGGCTGTGGCGTTGGGGCAGGGCGGATCGAGGATGGTCTTCGACGGCCTAGTTAGCGGAGGTCAAACCTTATTGAGCGTCATACCTCTTCTCCTGGCAGCCTTCCTCCTGGCTGGACTGGTGCAAGCCCTGGTCTCCCGCGAGGTCGTCGAGCGATGGCTAGGTTCGAGTTCGGGCTGGCGCGGGATCCTTTTAGCATGCCTGGGTGGCGCGCTACTCCCTGGAGGTCCTTATGTCTACTGCCCAATCGCCGGTGCCATGCTGCAATCCGGGGCTGGACTGGGTGTGTTGATGGCCTTCGTCACCTCCAAAAACCTGTGGTCGGTATCTCGCCTGCCATACGAATTCGCCTTTCTTGGAACACATCTGACACTAATCCGCTACGGTCTTACGCTGGTCATTCCGCCCCTGGTAGGGTTGTTGACCGAAGCCCTCTTCGGCGGAGCCATAGGTCGCATCCGCGAGGCTGTCCAATGAATCAGGCGACTCTTATCTTAGTTGTGCTTGCCCTGGTATTGCTGATTTATGCATGGCGGCGCGGCGACGGCAGCCATCGACGCGGTGTATCAATGGGCTGGCGCACTCTGAAGCGCACCCTTCCGCTGCTTCTGGTTGCCTTCATCATTGTGGGATATATAAACGTCCTCGAACCGCAAGATTTGGTTAGCAGTTGGATCGGTCCCGGCTCAGGGTGGCGCGGCCTGCTAGTTGGCACAGGGGCGGGCATGCTCCTGCCCGGTGGTCCCTATGTTGTCTTCCCCCTCATCGCCGCCCTCTACCAGGCCGGCGCCGGCCTCGGACCGACTCTGGCGATCATTACGTCCTGGTCGTCCCTCGCCCTGTTGACCGTCTCTTTCGAGTTGCCCTTCCTTGGCTGGCGGTTCACCGCTATTCGGCTCGGTATATGTTTGATCATTCCCCCACTTGTGGGGCTGGTAGGAACGCTCCTTTTCGGTGGCTGAAGCCTTACTTGTTCCCATACGTCAAATCCAAACCCCTCTCGCACCTTTGTTGTCGTGCACATTTCTTCTATTGACCTTCGTATAGGGTAAGCAGCATCTCACAATTCCAGCCCGGCATATTCGAAGAAAGACCGGATCAGATCAACGCGTGTAGCAGATCGAAGTAGTCACGGCTTGGTAAAGGTGGTCGACATCCTCCGGAATGAAGTTTGCCAGGTCGGCGTACTTGGTGTGGTTCCACAGCATCTCCACCGGGTTGAGTTCGGGAGCATAGGCGGGAAGCCACTCCACCTCGAACCAATCCGGGTTCGCTT